>Ga0209611_10005307_pt1 | contig 21652 bp, 16 predicted proteins | sample S1TSphgellanicum_3_FD_187693 | JGI IMG/M metagenome (GOLD analysis project Ga0209611, IMG submission 187693) | Host-associated microbial communities from peat moss isolated from Minnesota, USA - S1T2_Fc - Sphagnum magellanicum MG (SPAdes) (version 2) | ecosystem: Host-associated > Plants > Peat... | reverse complement strand
GATTCACTTTGATTACTGATCACCAACCTTTGAAATTCCTTATGGAATCAAATCAATTCACAAAAAAGTTGGCCATGTGGGCATTTATCCTATAAGAGTATGAATGCTACCAGTACCAAAGGACAATTTGTCCTCCATGATCTACCTTTCGTCTAATGGACTCTTTGGTCCCAAATGGATGTAAAATTGTAAATACAATACTCCAAAAGATCCTTTTTTCACAAAAAAATTGTTTGAAAAAAAATATTTTGGAAATTTTTAACATATTAAAAATTAATGTAAATAATGTTGAAGTTGCCAAGTACTATGATACCTAGGACCAAAACCTTGAAATATTAACTAGGACTAGGGTGTTTGTTTTTCAATTTTGTATTGTACAAAATTGGCAATTTCTTTCAATAATTAGGACAATTAGTCAATTTAGAGTAGGAAAAAAAATTGAAAAAAATCCCAATTGTTGGTTAAAAGAACTATTTTTTAAATATTGGAACTAGTGTTTTTCTTTTCAAATTTGTAATATTGCATTGTATGCAGGCATCCCCAAAGAGATTTAGCATTAAATGGCAATAGTTTCTACAATCTGTCCAATTTTATTTTTTAAATGGCACAAAAAATGCCCCTGCCCACTAAAATCCAAGTAGAAATGTGGCCAAAAAAAATTTTAACAATTGTTTTTTGATAATTTGACTAGTTTTTCCCCCAAAAAAACATTGAACATGCCAAAGAATATTCCCTTTGCAAATATTTGATTTTCTAATTTGGGAAAATTTTCAAACAAAAAAAAATGGCTCTCTGGAAGGTTCTTTCAAAACCTAGAGCTAGACAACACTGATTTGGGCCACGATAGCCTATTATAGCCTGTGAGAGTAGGTGCCAGCTTGGAACGTTGAAACCCTGTCAAAATTCACAACTCGGTCCCTAAAAATAATATTATTATTATTATCAGTGTTTTTTTTCTGGCGAAATTTCGCCATTCTTCGATAAAGAAATTGAGAAAAGTTTGGAAAATTTTGTTTTTCTAGTGTAAATTCGACTAATTTTGCTATTTTTGGTTTAACTTCGCCAAAATTTCGATATGAAAAAAATGGGGGAAAAAAAAAAAACACTGGTCCCTCTGGACGTTAGGGTATTTTTCTTTCATGTAGCTGAAGTGGCCATCATCCATTAGACAGTTTAGCCAAGTTTGGCTATGAACAGGATATGAAAGTAAAACAGTTTAAGCATCCTCCATATTTTTGGCTACGCATGCTAGAACCCAATAGATAAATCTGCAATTTAAAAAATAAATAATATCGAAATCTGGAAAACCGAAAAGAGAAAAGCATAATTTTAGCCATTTGGAAAAAAAAATTAGCCAACTGGCTCAATTTAGCCAGAAAAATAAAACCGCTGCATCTCTTAAAATAATTATCTCAAACGAAAGAGAGAAATGAAAACATTCGTGGAATCTCTAGTTGGCGGAATCAGGATCCCTTTTTAGGGTTAGGATCTCCGTCTTCGCCCGCTCTCATTTCTGCCTTTCGCGTTTGTCCGATCGCTTGCGCGCGCGCGCTTGGCAAACGGGATTTGTGTCTCGAATCGCAGGCTGCGTGCCCTTGTTTTCTCGCGCCGGTCGGGATTTTTTTTGCAGCAACAAGCGTCATGGGAACGGAGAAGGAGAGAGAGCGTTATGTCTATGTGGCTAAGCTCTCAGAGCAAGCAGAGCGCTACGATGGTTAGTAGTTAGTACATTGCTATGACGGTTTTCCTGCTTGCTGTGTACATTTTTTTTATTCGAGCTTGTGCGTGAAGTGTCTTGCTTTTCTAGTGGGGGTTTCTCATGATCGTTTGATGCTTGGTATTCTCTAGGGGTTTCAGGGCGTTTTGTATGGTTGTGGATATGTGACTGACTCTTTGTCGTTTTGCAAGAGCCTTTTGAATGATTTTCTCTGGTTGAGTCGATGTTCAGGCGGGGTAGAAATCTTTTGTTTGACTCCTGGCGGAAGTCTTCTTACATCAACTATCTTTCTTTTCTTGTAGAGAGGTATAAGAAGGATGTCATTGTGTTAGATTCTGCGGTTCTGACATGCAGCCTAGCATTTGAATCGTTGCCCATACGTCTCCCACCCCCTGGGACTTTGTCATCCGTCTGTCGTAGTTTCTAAAGATTTGTCCTTGTGTTCCTTGGGATGTGAGCCGAAATCCTAGATCCGCTGCAGATCCCTTGGCTGATCTAAGAGCTTGTGCCCTCTTTTCTTGAGTGTATCTTTTTGTTGCCTCAACTTCTTCTCTCTCTGCATCTTGTTGATCTTTCTTTTTGGGAATGTTGAGCTCCACAGAGATGGTTGAGGCCATGAAGAAGGTTGCAAAGCTGGATGTGGAGCTCACAGTTGAAGAAAGGAATCTACTCTCTGTTGGATATAAGAATGTCATTGGTGCTCGGAGAGCCTCATGGCGGATCATGTCTTCCATTGAGCAAAAGGAGGAGAGCAAGGGCAATGAGGAAAATGTGAAGCGCATCAAGGACTATCGGCACAAGGTGGAAGAGGAGCTTGCCAAGATTTGCAATGACATTCTCACCATCATTGATCAGCACTTGGTTCCATCCTCCAGCACAGGGGAATCCACTGTTTTCTACTACAAAATGTATGCATTCTTGCAGTTGGTCAAGTTGGCAGTGTGCATCTTTCTTGTCTATAATCACTTCTACTCTTGCACTCGACTGAAGATATGTAAATCCCTCTTGATTTTCATTGGCCACAGTGCTTTATGCTCCTATTGGAAGATGTTTCGTTTTCTCCTTCTATGCTTTTGCAGTTTCTTGTTTTTCCTGGAAAATTAGTGTCAGAGAGGCTTTTGATCCTGTGTCTCTGGTGGTTCTCAAACAGTAGGATTGGACCTGTAATGGCAGTCATAAAGCCCTTCATGTGTCTATACATGTGCATGGTATTGGCAGTACACATGGCAGCTCATCACTGCTATGTGATGAACATGATGGTCTGACACTTTGTGAGTGGCTCTTGTAAGGTTTAAACTCCACTCATTGCTGTGTTTCCTTAGAGGTGTTGTGGAGATTTCTCTGGAATCTCATAGATATGTATGCTTGTTGAAAGTTGCTCAAAAGTTCAATGCTCAAATGTTCTCCATCTTCCTCTTTCCTTGTTTTCCCCTTTCTTCTTTTTCTTCTCATGTTCCTCTTTCTTCTCAGTTTTTCTTGGTCATTTCTTTCATATTTATGTTTTGGTGAGCTACCCAGCCTCATGGCTGAGTCTTACTGCTGGTCTTGTGACAGAAATTCATTACATCGGTGAATGTGTGACTTTGACTCCCATCCATTGCTGGGAACTGATGAAAAGCAGTTTGGGATGTTAGGATAGCTGGTCACTATCATACATTTTGCTGTTGAAGCTCTCAGAATATGTGTGACTTTTGCTTTTGTTCAAACTGCACCTGTTTTTTCCCCTCTGTTCTTCAGGGTTGGGTTTCCTCTTCTCATGTTTGCTGAAATTTGTCAATTCTATTCAAGTTGACTTTAAATCATAGGTTCGAAGAAGTTCTCAGTACCATATATTTACTACCAGAAATATCAGAAGTTACTCATGGAGAGTTATGTGTATAAAATGTAGGATGCTACACATTTCTGTGTTCTCTATGGTATTTCTTACTTTCTAGTGTTTGTGATACCTAAGGATTATTGTTGGGAGGATGGGGTCAAATTATGTGAATCTTTCACCCCATATGTATCAAATTGTGTTTAGCATGGTTCTGAATCTTTTTGAAACTCATTTCTTCTGAGAATATCCAAGATTGGCTGGTGCAATGTGCTTGGTGCACTATGTCCAGCTTGTACTGAAAGAAAATGTTCAAATCATCTGGAACTGCAGGAAGGGAGACTACTACCGATACTTGGCAGAGTTCAAGACAGGAAATGAAAGAAAAGAAGCTGCAGATCAATCTCTCAAAGCATATGAGGTATGAGCTCAATTCAATTTCCTACATCAGTGTTCAACTCCTCTTGGAGTGGAAGCTTGTAACAACAGTTAGGGGATTGGAAATATTTAAAGAATATTTTGAATGCAATAAGGGCTGGAGCATGTGTACATTTCCTTAGTTCTTAGACAGAATACCAGAGCTGTGGATAGTGTAGGACTAGACTGTGACAACCAGAAAGAACTCATTTTTTTATCTCCCTGAGTGTTATAACTAGTGATTCAACTACGCTTATGTACCTGTATTTTGTATTTCAATGCTGTGTATGCTAATCATATATTAGTCTGATACTTTGTGAGTAGCACTCATAAGGTTAAGTCCAGTGACCTTCAAAGTTTCCTGACCTTCGAAATGTGACTGGAGTTTTTGCTGTAGTCTCAAAGATATGTATGCTGTTTATTAGAGGGAACCGCAGTCTAGGTTTGACATGGATTAGATGAAGCTTTGAAAGTCTAATATGCTGTCATCATTTGTGTAGGCTGCTTCAAACACTGCTGTAACTGACTTGGCACCCACGCACCCTATTCGACTGGGCCTTGCATTGAATTTCTCTGTGTTTTACTATGAGATTCTTGATTCACCTGAGCGGTGAGTTGCTTTGTGTCCATGACCTTGGCTTATTTCACTAGGTTGAAATTTGTTTTGAAATCTTGGTTTTGGTGGATTGATTTCATGATACATCCTCCAAGTGCCTCATATGGCATTTTGGGTGGTTGATGGACTTGTAGGGCTTGCCACTTGGCAAAACAAGCATTTGATGAAGCAATTGCAGAGCTTGACACCTTGAGCGAGGAGTCTTACAAAGACAGCACACTAATTATGCAGCTGCTCAGAGATAATCTCACCCTTTGGACTTCAGACCTGCAAGAGGATGCAGGTGAGATTCAAAAGCTGGTTTCAGGTCCCACTATTTGGTAAGGTAGTGAGTGTCCTTGTACTTCATCTGGCATTGTTCACCTGGGTCAAAATTGTTCACCTGAGTTTCATATTCTTGACTGTGGAAGAAGTTGTGTCATGGCCTGTGCTTCTCCTGTGCTTCGTGATCTTAGTAATTTCATGTTGAAATAAAGCCTCAATACAACATAGTGGTTTGACTACAGGAGAAGACCAGCCAAAGGGGGATGATGCAACAAGGCCTGAAGAAGCAGAGGTATCTCAGCAGTTTACCTTTTGCAATTATGTGGAATCTCTTGCATAGAATGTGTTAACATGTTTGAACTACCTTGTAACAAAAATTATAGAGTTTCTACAATTTTCAGAGCCCTCTTGTTTGTGGGCTGTATTCATGTTTCTGCCATGATTATATGAAACATGGTGTTACTTCTTCAAACTCTTATGTGGAAGCAGGTGCACATAGCCATTGTTCCAGGTCTCAGTTGTTTTTAGCTACTTGGTGGACTGATGTTTGTTATTGTTTGTGCAGTGAATTGTTTTGACCAAATGCAGACAACTGAGTACCAGTGGTGGGGCATGCCTTTACTCTGTTAGATTTGGGCATTCCCTGGCAAATCTTCTTGGGCAGTCTGTTCAAATTTCTCAATTTCATGAGCTATCATGAGATAAAAAGAGTTTCTACATACAGTCGAAACTGAATTTCTTGCGTATGTGATTAAATTTTGTTCCTCTCAAGCAGCTCTTGCTCATTTTTCTCGCCAGTGCAAGGCTGCATATCTATGGGTTCAGGTGCACCTTGGCAGACTACATGATTTCAACTTTGTAAGTTATGTTTTTCATGCTTTCACTTGCTTGATGAGGGGGGGGCTTCTCCCGTCTGTTGGTTTTGGTACACAGCTGGGATTTGTGTCATGTGTGCTGTGAGGTTTCCCTTATTGCATTGTTTGAGATCCATAAGCTGCTACATTCTAGAGTGTGTGCTCTTGGGTAGTTCACAAATGGGGATAGTGTATTTCCAATCTTTGAAAACATCCAGGTTTCTCTGATGTAATATCTTTGGCTAGTGGTGGGAGCTGCATCCCAAAGATATTAGTCTTCATCCTGCAGTGAATTGTTTTCACCAAAGACTGTAATATCTTTGGCCAGTGGTGGGAGTCTTCATCCTGCAGTGAATTGTTTTCACCAAAGACTGTAATATCTTTGGCTAGTGGTGGGAGTCTTCATCCTCTCAATTCCTAATGCACAAGTGTGAGATGATGGGGAAGAAAACATCTGCTGTATTCTTCAGCAAGTGGATGGACAAGTACAGAGGTAGTTCTGAATCCCAGAAGGTGGGGCAGGGACAATTAGAAAGGAGAAGTATCAAAGCCTCACTCTCTCCTGCACCCTTGGAGAATCAAGAAAGAATAGTAACAGAAAGAATTTGATGTTATTAATGGAGTTGTTCAATTTCATGATTAACCATGGAAATCTTGATCAGCAAATGTGGTATATGTGTTAATGAAATATAGCTGATGGGTATTGGAAACCACAAAACGATATCATTGTAAGTCATGACCTGTGTTCACTCATTCATATATGTAAAACAAGATGTTCCATGTTTGGTCTTCGACTAATAAATTAAATGACATTTCTTTCCAAGACACTAGATTTCCATTGTAACTTTTCTCTTCTTCCCCTAGATAGCAGTGCAATGAAATGTCAGCATAATTCCTAGGAAAAGGCAAAAGAAGAGACCTTCAACCCTCAAATAAAGCGTACAGTGGGTACATTTATAACTGTTGGAACTTCTCAAAGGAAGTTGTTTGAATATTTCTTTGTTCTGTGAGTATGGAGGGGATGTGAGGCCAATGGAGCAAACATTTCTCTTTTGGCACATATATAGTGAGATTTGTATTGTGCAGTCAGTGATGTAGGGTAGACCAGCAGATGACCCAACATTTAAGTGGTCAGGGCAGGCCAGATCCAAGGGAAGAGCTCCATTGTTTCTGGTGTCCAAACAAAACTTGAACCCCTCTTGGCACATCTGACACACTTAACAATTGTAAAGAATGGATTAGAAATGAGAAAGTTATAGCCCCAAAGTAAAGAGGATCAAGAACTTAAAAAACAAACCACCAAACACTACAAGGGTTGATTCTCAAACACCCAAAAAATTCTTTGTATGTTGCTCTATTGCTATTAGAGTTCAAAGATGATTTGTAAAACTTCAGGTGATGCTCCTATAGCACTTTAAATCATTGAAAATGAATCAGAAATAAGAAAGGTATGAGGTTTGAAAGTAGGAGGGGTCCAAATAGAGGGGAAAAAAAAAGCCATTTTGTAAGTTGGAAAGCTGTTTTTTTTTTTCTTGTTATTTTTTCATTAATCGTTTTCCTTCACTCTTCAAAGACAATCTCTAGATCTTGAGGTAGCACCCCCATAACATTTTAAATCACTCAAAATGAAGATAAAGATATAAATAAGTGTTCGGTCATAAGAAGGTGATGAGTGATCTACCATAGTATGGATATGTTTGATATCTGTGTAAGCATACTTTCATCAGCAACAGGAATCATTATTCTTCATTCATGTCACTTAACAACATAATGATCATCAGACAATTTATTTTCAAATATGGTTTACAATTATAATGTGTCTTTCAAACATTCACTCAAGAAAAGTGTGCATATCATGTTAAAAACGAACCTTTAGGTGTGCAAAATATTTCACCCTCAAACTTCAACCCTCAAAAGCAGAAAAAATGCTTGTAATCCAGATGGAAAGAAATGGTGATCAAGATCTTGAGAGTATATGATGCTGCCCATGCCCATCAGCTCTAGGTCAAGTCCAAAACAGAAATAATTTGCTTACTTGACAGCATGGTGCAGCAGCTTCCGGAATTGAGGTACATCAAATACAAAAGAGTTTCCATAATAAATTTTCTCTTACAAGCGCATACTCTAATGCATTTACTGTACATCCTTTCTGGTTTGCCAGAGTACACAAAAGGATCATAGGCTCACTATTGTCACACCTGGTACTAAGTTACAATCTAGTCATTTGAAGCTGGTGCTGAGAAAAAACAAAGAGTGCTGAAAGAACCAACTTCTACACAGCCATTCTCAATACGAACAGGCAGTTTTGAAGTCATGATTGTAACAAGGCCCTAGGCATGAGATAAGACATGGACAAGTTCTCTGTTGTTCAAGAACTTACTTGGCACTATTCTGATATACCCTGGGTTGTTTTGTTGGGATGATGAGGCCATCCTTCTGAATTGTTGCCTCCAAAGCAACTACTTGACTTTCTTGCTGAAATATGGCCCAAATTTGGTGGCAAAGATGCTCTTTTTGGCCACTTTCTCACTGGGGAACTTGTATTGCAAAGCTTGCGCAAGTGTTTCTCGGTCCTTCAGGGTGATTGGGTTGACATTTTGAGATCTTGCATATGACTGTGACTTTGTAGACTCAAAGGTCTTTCTGCTCCCATTTCGTAGATTTCCTTTCACAGTGCCATTGCTGTGAACTGCTTGTATTGGTGCTTCAACACAAGCTTTGCGCCGCTGTTCACCATCAGCTCGCCATCTCCGAAGCTCCCCTTCAACAGCTGCCTTGGCAGACTCAGCTGCCTCAGCTCTTTGGATAGCATCTCTCATTGCTGTTTGGGTGGACTCAATCAATTTCTTAGCTGCATCCATCTTGCCCAGCATCTCTTTCTCCATGACTTTTGCAGCATCAGCCTGCATCAGCCAGACAATTGATGTAGGATAAGGTAAGGCACAAAAACTCATAGAAACCATTTCAAAGAGTGAGGAAATGTGAGAGAAATGTTCTGTATGCAAACAGAGACACATCCATTGGGGAGACCAGCAGAGCAGGAGGGAGGCATGAAGTCTACACAGAAATCAACCTGAGCCATAGCAGCTGCCACTCTCTTATTTGCCAACTCATCTGTTTCTTGCACCTTTCTAGTCATTGCCTTGTACTCCTCATGGGTGTGTGTATCCTCTGGGCCCACTTGTGGAGTGTCCCTGTTAGTGCTTGCTTTCTCCTTAATATATGTGATCTGCAAGAAACCCCCATGATCAGTGTCCAACATCGGATTTCACCCTCCTCTCTTCAGGTAACTGAGATTGTGACCAACTTGAAGGGCGATTGTGAACAAGCATGCTCAATGCTTGATTGCTGAGAAGTACACAAAATGAGCCTTATAGAACTAATTACTTATATAAGTTTGTATGAGACAAACCTCCTGAAGAGCCATAACCTCAGAAGCTCTGGCTGCCTCAGTCTCCATCAATGCTGCTTGCAGCCGGCTTTCAAGAGTGCTGGTATGTGCCATGGCTTGCTCCAACTCCTGTCTTAGTTTCATGGAATCAATTGTTGCTTCAGCTGCTGCAACCTTTGCATCTTCTGCTTCAGTAGTCATCTGCCTTGCCAATACACTTCCGAAATTATTTAATTGATGACACCTCAAGGAAACGGTTAACCAAAGATGGGAACCCATCATGTATTGTCACCACATACGTCCAGGTGTGAAGATCAGAGGTGAGCATATATTTGCCAGTGAAGAATTTCATACAAGAGAAAATCACAGTATGATGGTTTTCAGGCCATTATCTTACTGCACTACATCCACTACAGGGCCCTTTGATTAGGCAATGGTTTGCAAATGGAAAGAACAAGTGTAATCATCTTGACCTGCTGCAAGGCAGCCATTGAACTTGACAGAGACTCCTTGGCCTTTGTCAAGCCTAGAGCAGCAGCTTCCAACTCCACACAGGAATGATTTTGCATCTCCTCCAGCCTAGAAGTTGCTGCTTCTGCTTCATTCTTTGCATTCACAAGCTCAGCATTCATATTCTTCAACTCAGCCTTCAATGATGCTAAAGAGGCCAAGAGACAGATCTCTTGTTCAGCAGCCTTTTTCAGCTTTGCATTGACATCTTCAAGTTGAATAGCCATTGCCCTAGCCTGCAGAAACTAGATTGAGTAAGAACTTCTGCCACAGACCAAGAAAGCTAAAACCAGGATTCCATTCTAACCTCATTGATTAAACAAATGCACAATGCAGTAGGCACCATATTTCTATCTGTAGATTAATGTGTTCAATAGCCATGATCCAAGCCTACAGAGACTTTCAGGATTCATGTGTGAGATAGTATGTCTGTACAGCCTTGGGACAAGACTGAGGACCATATTAGGACATGACATAAAAATCATGATGAAATGTCTACAGGAGGCCCCTTCTGATCTATATGGTAGTCCCTTGAGGACTTTCTTTGCTTACTTCTGTTAGGGCAACTCAGAATATGAGAAAACAAGTCAATGGTATCCATCACTGAGGTTCTCCAGCCAGCATGAGTGACCCCTTCTAAAGATTGATAACCCATCACATAAAAAGCAGAGTATGGTATTACTGCATGAATGTTCAACCCCTGCTACATCAAAGCCTGGTACAGAGACCTCCAACTAAGTAGCAATAGAGTTATCTTCATCAGGAGAAATGGAGGCCTGGAATTATGACCTGGACTGGTATGCTAAAAGGAAGATGATTTGTACAGCACCTTATCTGTAGCAACTTTGGCATCCTCAACATCAATCTTCATTCTCTGCAGACTTAAGTTTGCTGCCACCTCAGACTTCAGTGCCTTCTGTTCCCTTTCCTTAGTTGCTGAAATCTCTTGCTCCATCCTCTCCAACTCAGCAGTAGCTGATAAAAGCTTAGCCTCTGTCTCTTTCACCTTAGCATTCAGATTTGCAACCTCAGCAGCTGCAGCATTAACTGTATCTGCTGATCTCTTTGATTCAGCTGCTAATGCAGTGCTAAATTCCTTTTCTGCCTCCATATGGGACTCATTAGCTCTTAAAAGAGACTCCTTCATTACAGACAAATCATTTGTCAGCTCATCCACTTTCTTTGCTGACATCTCAGCCATCATACTGAAGTGCTCTGCTTGTTCTTCTGCTAAGGTTTTGGCATCCATCAACCCTTGCATAATCTCCCTCATGCTCTTAATCTCACTCAGTGCACTAGCCAGATCTGCGGCAGTGACCCTATACTGCATGTTAACTGCATCAAGCTCTGCCTGCAGTATTTCAATCTCCTTCCTCACAGTTTCCTGTTCAACAGCACTCTGCTGCTCCAACGCTGCATCAAGCTGAGCCTGCCAGGAACTGCCTTCAGATTCAAATGAATATTCCTGTGTATTTTCCTTCTCTTCCACGTGACAATTGGTATCCTGGAGCTTCTTCAAGTCCTTGCTCTCAGAAGCTGCTAGCTGCTCCCTTGCTTTGGTTAGCTCACTGTGTGCAAGATGCAGTTCAGCTTCCAGAGAGGACATTCTCTGCCAAAGACAACAAGCCCACAAACCATTTAATTGGAGGTGCAACACCGTTTTTTGGAAGATTCTCTGGAAACAGGTATGTGAAGGAGCCACTGACAACATGTTCTTCATTTCAACAGCAGATACACAGAGTTAAAAGCAAACTGAGAAAAAAGGTAGTCAGGTGAGGCTAGCAAGGTGTCTCAGGATCAAGCTAAAAACCAACGCTTACTGTTTAACAACTAATATCACAAGCCTAAATAGGTACTAGGTTTTCTCACTAGATTTCATCTTCAGAAAAAGTGCTCAATACTAAGGAAATGAACATGATATTAGAAGGTGTTGCATCACCTGGAAGGGCTATGACTTCATAACCAGAAATTGCAGAAGACAGCTGATGTGGTAATTACAGAGTAGAAACAATTTGTGAGAGACATTGAGCTGACTATGACCCAGATGGTGTAGTTCTGTTCCTTGCAAACATTACTAAACACTGCATGCTTAATGAACAATAATAAAACCGCCTGGACAAGCAGGAGTACCTGATCTGGGCTCGGACCGATGGTGAAGTTGCGCTGCACCCTGGTAGAAGATCCCTCACCAAATATGTTGAGTGCATCCTTGACTGATGCAAAGGGAGCTGCTGTATCTATCTCTATTCTGGACTCTGTCATGACTACAAAACTCTCCTGCACATCACACAAAATGAATCTTTAAGACTTTCAAATCTGGGGAATTCATTCAACCTCAGAAGCTGGAAGCTCTCTCCTCTAGAGAATGTAACATAGGTCCATAGTAACGTAAAGAAAAGGTTTAGATTGGTTTGCCATCAACAGATCCCCGGATGCAGCTGAAGATCTACTTCAATATAAATTATAGGAAGAGTTTGCTGTGATTCTTCATTGTCCTGCTCAATGTGACTTTACTACCAAATGACTTTGAAAAGCATCAATGCCACAAGGGCTTGCTGGAATGCGCTGCAAAGCTCGTCATAGAAGACACCATAAACTATCCCGAGCTGAAAACGCTGTCTAGAGGAAGCAGTGCGCTGTGGCATGCCATGTGATTGCGACACATACTGTTGGCAAGGCAATCCCTGCACCTAATACAGTGAAGAATGTAGCAGTATGTTCAAGATGTGCTCCCAGCCCAGGGGCAATACGGTATATGTCCGCATCGAGGTCCTGGGAAACCCCTCAAAAGCATTTCCCCTCTAAACGCATGCGCAAGGGCCGAATCCTTCACAACACAAGACCGATTTGCAGGGACGAAGATTAACCTTCTTATTGTACTCCTCTACAGGATTACGGGGATCTGTTGACGTTTCGCCCCTCACAGAAACTCCTGAACTCTACAACTAATGCTCGTCTCCTGCGATCTTCGCCATACCAACAAATCAGCAACAATGGAAGGAACTTCGAATAAAGAGTCTGCAGGCGGAGATCCTCTGCACGGAGGCAATGTCCGATCTAAATCACAAATTACTACAGGCGGGACGTCTCACCTCCAACGCCGCCCTGCTCACCCGCAACCAAACAATGGACGGCAGAATTCAATCTCAACGAAATTCGCGTGCTAATGAATTCCGCTACCGAAAGTATCAATTCTAGGAAGAGACGTCCGCATCAGCTGCTCCTACCAGAGCAGAACACAACAATGCAAACCAAGAAACGACTGAAGCTACTACTCAATGCATGTCGCCCCACATTCCCGTGGTAAAGGAGGCCCACCCCCGAAAAAACGCAACAACTGCGGCAGAATAAAGAGAAGAAAATTACAGTAAAAGTGAAGAACAGAGCAAGGATGGCGACAAGTACCTGTTTTTCCCTGAGGATTGCGAAGCTTTCGCAGCGGTGTTGCAGAATGCAGGCGGGGGGAAACAGAGAGCTCCGCGGAACGTGGTACAAGTGCAGGCAGGTAGGCGGCAGGAATGAGAGAGACGATGCGTATTAATACTCCATACGTACTGTTACGTATATTATACACATGTTAAAATACGAATCGAGCTGAGATGGCAACCGTCCATGAGCTGATTTAGCCAAATTTGGCTATTAAAAAAATGAAAAATTGAAACATCTGACGTTTTTGGCTTTAAAAAGTAAAATCGAATTGATTTTCCACTTTTTGAGTTTTAAAAAAAAATTAAACTAAGAATTTGAGACCAAAAAGTTCCTAAATTGGACAACAGTGTGAAAATTCGCACCAAAAAAAAAGGCCATTGAAATTTGAGATGACCTATCCATTGGACATAAGTATTTTTGATTGACTTGAGATAGGCACAACAATAATGGCTTTTTAGTTAACGGGAAGTGATGAAGTTGGATTAGTTGGATTAGGAAGTTACAAGTCCAACATAAGTTATTAGGCAATTGTTTGAAGACAAGTTTTATGTATTAAATGACAATGTTGTAAATGCACATGTGTGGTGTTTGTGAGTGTGTTGGGGGCTGTGAGGGGTTTGATGTTAGAGAGAGTACAACGGCGTTTAAGGAACCCCCCCACAAGCATAAACAGCCCTTGGGTAAGTACCAAGCAGAAGAGTTTCTTAGTCACATTTTGATCCAAGAGCCAAAGTCGGACTTTAGGAATGGGACACTAATGTAAAGAACCTTTCCACCAATACCCATGATCCATTCGAGTGATGGGGGTTATAGAGCTGCTACACTTATTTGATTTTGTTATTCCTCTTCTCTGCAATATTTATTTGGGGTTTCTCATTTTAATTTCCTTTGGAGAGAAAGCACTTGCACAATGTTTGTGTGTGTATTAATGTTGTATGTATTTGCCAAAATGAATGAATAGGAACAAAATTTCAAAACACCCCTGAAAAAGCCAGGCCAAAATGTTAAGGGAAACCACAGTGTATCACAAACAAAACGCCAAAAACCCGACAACAAAAAAATCTCGGACTGCATGGGGAACCAACAAACAACTAAAGAATACATAGTGGCTCTGACCCCTTGTTGCAAGTTGAAACTAACAAAAGTTAAAGTATATATTTTTGTCGCATCTGCTCCGTGCTAGGGTTGAAGGGTTTAGAACCAAGGTTGTTATTTTGCAGCACCCATTGAGGGGTTTATGACCAAGGTTGTTATTTTGCAGCACCCATTTGGGTATATAGTCCGTCGTCTCCTGATTCAACGACGGTCCTCTCTTTTGTATTGCCCTTTTGGGGATGAACAATCCTCAAAATGGGGCACCAAATGCAACCCACATCCTTCCATGTCTCTCTTCCTTTATGGAGGGGGGCAGAGGCCCATAAACAAATTCCAAACAATAAATTTAAAGGCAGAACTGAGTATGTTACGAGCATTAATGAGCCGTCTGGGATAGTAATTTCAATTTTAGACTGTTGTGTTGATTGAATACAGGACAGCAGCTTCTTCTTTCTTCTTTAATCATCACCTTCCTTTTACTGCCGCTTCTTCTTTTCTGGTTTGCATGTGCTCTTTTGAAGCTTTGATGAGACCAAGTCTCAAGACTTTGAGCTGGCAAACACACCTTACTAAGGACAGATCATATTATGGAGTGAGTTGATCTGCCATCACAACCAGGCTTGGTTCTACTTTTGTGGCAGTGAGAGAGGTCAGAAACACAAAAGATGTACTAAGCTAGGTCTCTAAAAGCCATTCAATTTCCATGACTTTTGTGTGTGTAGGCTAGTGCTAAACAAGAGTGGGTTTGTTGAGTTAAACTGTGCTCCTAGTACTCATACCCCATCAGAACTGAACTCAGTTCTGCCATTCAGTTCAGGAGGTACAAAGGGATTATGGACTAGTTATATGGTGAGAGTGCGCAGGTTACTGTGAATAGTCTTGGTGCCCAGAGATGTAGCACCAAGCCTATTCATGGTAACCAGGACACTCAAGCCAGTTACCGGACATAATGGATTGTAACCTAGATGGGGGCATCAAGCTTATGAGACAGAGAAGAAGTTGAGCTACAAGGTTTAGCCAACTTGCGAAGAGGAGTCTAGAAGAGGAGTGTAGAAAAGGTATTAAGGAGGTGTGCAAATGTCAGAAGGCAACAAAATACATCATATAACTGTAGAGGTCTTGTCCCATGGTGCCGCCCATGTTAACAAGACTCTCGTTACAATCGCTTATGTTACCCATCACTCATCAGTACACTATCCATTGGAATCATGTCATGACCCACTAGTGGATGAATCACAGCTGAGTTACCAAGGTTCCACCTTCAGTCACATATGCTGTAAACCTGCCTCCTTGCTCACACTACCTAGGTAACTAGTAACTACATATGTCAAGGGGAAAATATCAGAAGTACGTAGGTAGGGAAAGGATGCTTTCTAAGCAGGAAAGTAAATAGGCAAGGCTATTGGTTCTTACTAGGTTTTGTATATCCTTGTGAATGGTTAGTCCATAGCTGACCACCATGGCTGCATATGACACAAGAATACAATTAAAAAGTGTTTGCTGTGTGGGTGCCAGTTCACTCTGGTCAGGTGCATAGTACATGCTCTAGAGTGATGGAGGGAGACTTTCAAATGAATTTCCCTTGCACATTCATCAAAGCGTTATACATATGTGGGCATTGATCAGCCAATCTATTGTGAACTGAGTTTGAGTCAGCTCACACAAACGCTCAACTATATTTCCTTTCCTAGAATATGAATTTTTTAATTTTGTTTTCTACTATTACCCAAATCTCGAACCCCTTGAATTCTCTAAACCCCTGCAATCGGCCATGGTCCAGATTAAATCAGCTAATCCAGTTGAAAAACAAACATGTGTTAACTTTGACTAGCCATTTCACACTAACTCCTTTAGACTTCCAGACCTTGGGGGGAAAAAAAAGCACCATGGACTGCCAAGTAAGCCTTCTCTAATGGCTTGGCTAGACTTGTTAATGCAAGTACCTTGACTTACACATTGTTCACACCTAGTGCTAAGTCAATGCTAATTCAATTTTAATTTTAATTTATTTTTGTGTGCATTTACATATGTAGTGTTAAGTAGCATTGTCAATGTGGCATCCTTCAGATGATGTTAACTTAGTGATAGTATTTATAATAACTAACATCCAAGCCTAACCAAAATCCTAGGTTTTGAGGTCTTAACTCAATGTTACGTAAAATGTTCAAAAGGATCCTTTAACTCAATGTTAAATAGCACAACCTTGATTACGGGGTTTAACTTGATATTTATTGCATTTAACATCATCATCAAACCTTGCCAAACTTCATAAAAAGAAGGCACCTAAGAAAGGGAGAGAAAAAGAAACAAAGGGGCAAGGACCAAAGTTCACGAGACACTAAATATTTCCCATTGAGCTCTGTTCGGCACATGTTTCTCTTGTCTACTTGCACATGGTTTTTCAGCCTTGCATCGCTCTACATAAAACCACATAGCATAGTTTGTCATGTTTTCATGTTCAACAAAACATGTCATGTTCTTTATTATGCTTGAATTAATTTTTTGTTATGTTGTCATCAAGCAAATTTAAAATTTGAACCTCCCAAACATAGAACATGGTACTATCCACTAGCATAGATTTAGGTGCTAATGGGGGTACAATTTTTATTATATTCAAATAATTTTCATAGTCAAAAAATCAAACCTTACAACAAAATCACATGATTTTTCGTAGGGTTGCATTGTCATGCCTAAAAAGGGTGTTAGACAAAGCTTGATTGGGGGGGGGAGGGGGGGTCTTTAGCATTTGCCCAAAGTCTAAGTAGGCAAACAACCCAAAGAGGTAGGCCACATAAAAATAAAGGAACCATTCAATATTGAAACCTCCATCACTCACATGAAGTATTTCAATTAAAAAAGGGGAGGTAAACCCCTTGAAGCTCCAAGCCTAAAATAACCCTCCCTTTTAGTAATAGCCCAATTTGAAATGGAGGCAACTTGTGCTCTTTGCAAAACCACCAACATTTTTTGTCTATAAAAGGAACATAACACCAATAAAAAAAGGCCTCCAATGTCTTTTGTCATCCATGCCATGTTACACATCGATGAAGAAAGTTGTCGAACTATTGGTGAAAACATTCAAAAACCTTTATGGTGAGAGGAAAAAACACGTTTGTTGGGCAACGGTCGCAATAAAATCTTTCCTTCACTTGAACCACCATTGTCATAACCACCTCACAAAAAAAAGTTGCTTGCAATACCAAGTCTATTCAAGTGGGGTCAATAATGATAACATCAGCCAATGTGCAAATGCCATCAACTAATGAACAATGTCAACCCATTAATGAAAAACTCAAGAAAAGGCGACGAAAGAATGTGGGTTTGCTCTTGCAAGACATGAAAACATGCATCTTTCGCAATGGGTGCAAAAACATCTTGAATGGCATCATGGGATGCAATCCTTTCCCACCATGGGTAGAGTGGAGGAGGTGGAGCCCCGTGGGGTTTAACGATTGGCCACAAATACAATGTGTTAAACCAAAAGCCAAAGGATGGGGGAGGCTTAACTTAATCTGCAACCTAAAAGAAAAAACATCTGAGCATAGACAAAAACATGGGATGATAGGGTAAGCACATAACCAAATTGTCGCACCAGGGCCTGCACAAAACCTCAAGCGCACCTAATATAAGTCAAAAAACATGTTCGAGATGATGCTAGAAAAGGAATGGTCATGCAATCTCTCTAAAACAACCTCCTAAAGTCGATCTACACCCCTTTCTACAAGCTACTCAAATGGGGATAAACATGTTGTTGGTAGCCAGAAAAAAAAAACTATCGAGATAACCTCAAGTGTGCATGGAAGGGAAAGAACCTGAATTGTTTGCCCCAATAGCCTCAAATAGGAACAAATGTGAAACTAACAAGAATTTTAAAAGCAATGACATGCACTACTAATGTCCAATTCCCCAAATAAGCTGTTGGTGCAATGGTTTTTACATAAATGAGGCCTACCCCGCCATTAAAAATGGAAAGTGAAACTTGTCGATGGACCAAAAGGGCCTTTGGACATTCAAGAGAACCAAGGCCTAAAAGCCTCTTGCAAACCTACATCAAAGTCAAATCGAAATAAACAAGTTGGCATTGGAAGTTCAGGAGGGGCAACAAAACACAACAACTAAACAGCTAGACCCACATAGGCCAACTAGGAAGTAAAATGGTCAAAAATGAAAGGGATCAAGGAAACATGGCCAAGATGTGAATGTCATCAACTAACGAAAGGAATAAACACAAAAAAAAAGTAACAAAAGAGGCTAAAAGGCCCAACGAATGGGTCACCTTGATAAGTGCCCACAAATAAAAGGATAATAGACAATCCCCCACCCCCCAAAAAAATGATGACTAAAAAACAAGGGCATAAAAAAAATGGACAAAAAGGAAGAACAAAGATAATTGACCTCTTGCTGCACGAAGTTTTTGGAAGATGGCCTTATGCAAGATGGAGTTAAAAATGTTTACCACATCCACTTGCAGCACCACCCAATCGGGGTGGACATTTAAAGCAACTCGAATAATGTGCACCACCACCTCACATCTACCCTTAATTACACGCCAAATTGATGAAATGACAAATGAAAAGAGAACACATCCCAGAGTTGAAAACATAAAACTTTATTGACCAATTGACAAAGGACCTCGGCCATTGCAATCAATTTAATGCCACCTGAGGATTTGGCCAAAACCAAAAGCCTAATGGCACCAAGGACGTGAATAATGGACCTTAGGAAATGACCCATGGCAACATGGGAACTCAACTATTGAAATTGAATGAAATTGTTGGTAGAATCCTTGAGGTCAAAAACATCCCAAAGATGTTCAAAAACCATGTTAAAAGGTCCCCTTGTGGAAATAGGGGACAAGTGCATGAAAGCTACCCTAAAAAAATCCAAGGATAATTCTAGGTCTTTGTCCAACAAAAAGTCCATAAAAAAATCGATGCAGGGGAAGGCAAAACCAACAAGTGGAGAGCCTACAAAGTTAAACTGGTTTCTTAGGAAACAAAAGCCGAGGTTAGAGGAGTAAGGTCCCTTGCTGCATGCATACTTTTCGACACATTAGAATTAAACTCCACCCAAACCACCATAAAAGGGGTGAATGAAAAGAAAAATCTGAAGGGAGCATGGGCATTGAAGAACTTCAATCCAAAGGCAAAGTTGTAATAAACACTTGTGCCCAAAGAAAATGTTCCACCTAAAACTCTTCCAAATCTCTTGATAAAAATCATTAAAATTGGGTATTAGTCTTTTGGTGACTTGGTTGTGCCACCCTGATTAGGGAGGATAAAACACCACTAAAGGAAAAACAAGAATAAATGTTAATTGACAATGTTGAACGAGTTTCAAGTAAGGCGATTCAAAGGTAGACAAAAAATAATTTGCATTTTTTGTCACAAAGCAAAAATAATCCCTAAATACAAATGGGGCTAAAGAAGACCCAAATGGAAGGTATAAGGGGGTCCACCTCTAACACCCAAGCCCAAGCTGCAAGAGGGGAAAAAAGGTAAAAAGGGAAGTTGAAAGGTAAGAAGAACCATTAGAAGAAAAAAATTTAAAAACTAAGCAATGTTGTTGATGACGAGACATGCCATGACACGAGGAAAATTAAGCTCTCATGAAATGGCTAACAATCATTAGACGTGCATATTTTGTTCTTCAAATTCAAAAAGATTTTGTAAAGCTCTTGTTGGCACACCCACAATTATTTAGATTGATCAAATTGGATGAAAAATGATGAAAACAAGGCCTTTGAAAGTAGGTGGGTCATTTATTTGAAAACATTTAGTCCATACAACATTTTTTTTGAGCATGCATTTTATATTCTACAACTAAATAATCCAATGTTGAAAAATGCACAACAACTACCCAATTTGCAAAAGGCACCAAACCCAAAATTGTTTTGTGTTTTCTGTAAAATTGTTGATCCATGGTTCATGTAGTTTAAATTTAATTAAAAGGAAAGGTTGATACATCTACATTGGGGAGAAGATGGGCTTTGATAAACTTAAATTTTCTAACAGTAATGCAAACATGTGTCATTGTCTTCCTTCTAGTGTTGCATGGTTGGGTTTGAACTTGATTCTATTTTTGTTCATGCTATAATTACTTGTTGCCCTCCCCTTCTAATCATGTTCCTTTGTACTCTTGTGAGGTGAGTTGATTTTGTAACATTAAAAATCAATGTCCAAAGTACACTCCTAAAAGATAAATCCTTCAAACATGAAAAGTTAAAATTTGGTTCACACTATTTTGGGTTCCAACAACAAATAACAACTTTAAAAAATGAATATTTTGCAATAAATATTCTACACCTTTGACCATTTTTCACATTCTTAGTGATTTTCATAAGCTTATGTTGGTTTGATGTCTTTAATTTTGAAATAGGATGATTGTTTTTTTTAGAGTTTTTTCTTTGCCTCTTGCAATGGTTACATTGGTTTCAATGGGTAATTCTTGGATTACAAAAACACATATATTACAACATTAATGTTGTGGTAAATCATGAACTTTGAATAATTTTACACCATAGTTCACTAGTTTTTTTCTTTCAAAAATAATTTCCAATTTCAATTTTGACATTTAAAAAATGGTGGTAGGTTTTTCGAATGAAGGTTTTAGCCCAATTATTCAAATTTCTAAAGCTTGTGGTTTTAATTTTAGCACATTTTTTCAATTTCAAAAACCTTTGAGCTTGATTAAAAAATAGGGTGGGATTCCATATATCAATATCTACTCTTGAAGACTTGAAATTATGTAAGCAAAAAGAACTAAATATAATGTGAAATTAAGGTCTCATCATGTTAATAGGAGTCAATTTAGGTGTAACTTATTTGTTATTTACATGTTCAAAAATTTAATAAATTGATCATTTATATAAAGTTCAACTAATTTGCCAACTTTTCAAAAAAAAATCAACTTGTCTACTTAAATAACCTAAACCAATATTTAAAAGTTGTTTTTTCACAATTTTTTATGCATTTCCAACTGTTTGACATAAGGGATCAATGTACATTTTTCAATATCATGCATTGTAGAAGATTTGTAAACCTTGGGTGTACTACTCCGTGCATTAGGACAAGAGGGTTGTGTGGACAAGACCTCAAATGTGTGTTTAGATTGGAAGGACTAGCACTTGGTCTATACTTATTGACCTTTAGCAAACTGTAATGAAACACATTTCATTTGGTTAACAATAATATGTCTTTATATAATTTAATGTTGTGTGTGATCACTAGAAGAAAAACATGTATTTTCGACTGCTCTTTGCGACTAAATTTTAGTCGAAAGAGACATTTTGCAACTAAAATCCTTTTAGTCGCTTAAGACAAGTCGCATGTGAAAACTAGTCGCAAATGACAAAGAGTATGAAGTCAACAAATAAATTTCATCCTTTGACTCCATTATATACGTATTGTCACATGCGACTAATATGCGACTATTGTGGTCACAATTCAAGGCAAATCATGTGCTGCCACGTGTTTTAATATATGATTATTTATATTATTATTATTATTATTATTATTTTGAAATAATCTAAGACGTTCAATTCAAA
>Ga0209611_10005306_pt1 | contig 21654 bp, 21 predicted proteins | sample S1TSphgellanicum_3_FD_187693 | JGI IMG/M metagenome (GOLD analysis project Ga0209611, IMG submission 187693) | Host-associated microbial communities from peat moss isolated from Minnesota, USA - S1T2_Fc - Sphagnum magellanicum MG (SPAdes) (version 2) | ecosystem: Host-associated > Plants > Peat... | reverse complement strand
TTGACCGCTACTCCCTGGCCAAGCTTGAGCAGACCAAGCAGAAGGTGCTCCGTGCCGACGTAGTTATGGTTAAGGCGGTCTGCTTCCTTGCGGGCCAAGGCGAGGATTTGTTGGGCGCGTGGGGTGAAGTTGTTCATCGTTCGCTCCCAAATTTGCACCTGCGGATTCGGCGTGTGAAGGCCGATGTTTCTCGCAAAGAGGCAAGGGACGCCAAGGCGGATTTCCGATGATTTGCCCTTCGCGATCTTTGCGTCTTTGCGGGAAACCTCAACCCCCGGCGCCGACTTCGTTGGCGCGGGCGCGGAAGAGGCGGGTGGCCTCGGTGGCGTCCTTGGGCTTGAAGAGCGGGCCGCCGACGATGACTTGGTTGGCGCCGGCGGTGACGCAGGGGCCGACGGTTTCGTCGGTGACGCCGCCGTCGAGCGCGATGTCGAAATGCAGGTGGTGCTTGTCGCGCCAGGCGCGGGCGAGCCGGACTTTCTCCAGCACCTCGATGATGAAGGGCTGGCCCATCAAGCCGGGATTGACCGACATGCAGAGGAGCAGGTCGGCTTTCTTGAGGAGGGTGTAGGCGTTTTCGACGAGCGTCATCGGGTTGAGGGCGAGGCCGCAGCGGCAGCCCATGTCCTGCACCATGGCGAGGGTGCGCTTGGGATCGTGGTAGGCCTCGAGGTGGACGATGAGGGTGTCGGCGCCGGCCTCGATGAAGGCGTGGGCGTAGCGGTCGGGCTGCTGGATCATGAGGTGGACCTCGATGGGCAGGCGGGTGGCCTTGCGCACGGCTTCGACGATGTCGACGCCGAAGGCGAATTGGGGGACGAAATGGCCGTCCATGATGTCGATGTGGAAGGTGTCGACCTGCGCGGCCTCAAGGCGTTTCACCTCCGCTTCAAGCTGGCCGAGGTTGGCGGCAAGCAGGCTGGCGGCGATGCGGACGGTGCGCATCCCGTTATTTTGCCAGAAAAAGGAAGGGACGCGAGTCTGTTTGCGTTCCGGTTGTGCGGATCACTCCTCAACGATATCCTGCTGGCCGGTGCGGTCGGTGGTCTCGCAGGGGAAATGCGCTTTTAGCTTCTGGCCCGCTTCCTCGATGGCGGCGATGAGGCCGTCGGTGTAGCGGCCTTCCTTGAAGTGGCGCGCGAGGAGCGCGCTGAGGTGGTCCCACCAGGCCTGGCCGGTTTTTTCGTGAAGCGCGGTGCCGCCGACCACGGCGAATTTCTGCGATTGCGGCGCGACGAAGAGGAGGAAGCTGTCCTTCGTCGTGGCGGTCTCGAGGCCGAGCTTGCGGAACTCGGCGTTGGCGGCGGCGAGGGGATCAGTGACGCGCTTGTGGGTGATGTAGACGACGATGTCGCCGGAGGTGCCGGCCTCGGCGGCTTGGATGGCGGCGTGGACGTGTGCGTGCTCGACGGCCTTGAGAAAATGTTTCGTTTTCATGTTACCAGCTTCCTCCCGCTCCGCCACCGGCGAAGCCGCCCCCTCCGCCGGAGGAGAATCCACCGCCGCCACCACCGCCGCTCCAGCCTCCGCCCCCGCCGCCATAGCCGCCACTGCTAAAGATGACGGGGCCACCGAATCCGCCTCCGCCGCGACTGCTCGAGATGAGGATGATGAAAATAATGATGATCAGGATGACCAGCCAGGTCGGGAGTTGCTGCTGGTCGCCGCCGCCGTTTCGCTCATTGACGGTTGACCCGGTCCCCTTGTACTCGCCCTTGCTGGCGGCGATGACCGCTTGCACGCCGGCTTCGATGCCCCCAGCGTAGTCGCCCTGCTTGAAGTGCGGCGCGATTTCGTAGGTGACGATGTTCTTGCAGATGGCGTCAGGCAGCGCGCCTTCAAGACCGCGCGCGACGGAGATATACATCTTGTGATCGTTTGCGAAGATGAAGAGGACGACGCCGTTGAATTTGCCGGGCTGGCCGACTTTCCAGGACTCGGCGGTGTACGTGCAGAAAAGGTCGAGGTCCTGGTTCGCGGGCAGGCTGGGGTAGATGACGACGAGGAACTGGTTGGAGGTGTCGCGCTCGAATTGCTCGAGCTGCGAGTTGACCGTATCGAGCGTGCTGGCGTCGAGGACCCCGGCCTGGTCGGTGATGTAGCGCGTCGGCTTCGGCGGATAGTCACCGGCAGGCTGCGCGACGAGCCAGACTGCCGATGTAAGCAGGAGGAGCACCGCGAGCAGTCCAGCGGAACCGCATGCGGCGCGACGGAGAATCATGAGCGGAGGCTGCGGTTACTGCGCGGGCGCGGTGTTCGTGGCGGGCGTATTGAAGTTGAAGTTCACCTGCGGCGCGTTCTCCGCGCCAGCGCTGGCCTGAAAGTAGGGCTTGGTTTGAAAATGCTCGAAGCCCGCGATGATGTTGGTGGGGAAGGACTGCACCGTTGTGTTGTAGGACTGCACGGCTTGGTTGAAATAATTGCGGGCGACGGCGATCCGGTTCTCGGTGCCCTCGAGCTGTGCCTGCAGGTCGACGAAGTTCTGGTCGGAGCGCAGGTTTGGGTAGTTTTCCGAGACGACGAGGAGGCGCGAGACGGCGCTGCCGAGGGAGTCCTGCGCGGCCTTGTACTTGTCGAGGTCGGCCTGGCTGTCGGGTGCGTGGGTTGGGTCGATTTTGATCTGGCCGACGCTGGCGCGGGCGTCGGTGACGGCAATGAGCGTGGATTTTTCGAAGTTGGCCGCGCCGGAGACGGTGGCGACGAGGTTGGGGATAAGCTGCCCTCGGCGCTGGTACTGGTTCTGCACCTCGGCCCAGGACGAGTCGACGCCCTGCGATTGCCTGACGAGCTTGTTATGGCTGTCGGCCCAACTGGCGCCGACGATGATGGCGAGAATGATGATGCCGACGATGAGAAGGCCGAGGCAGCCGAGGATGTATTTGCCCATAATGCGTGAGTGGTTCTTTCAACGATAATCGCCGGAGCGCATTTGACTAGGATTTTGCTGGCTGACGCTGTGACGGCGCGCGAAGGATTCGCTTCAGGCTGTTTTGGCTGCGGCTGGACTTTCCCGCGGATCGGCGCTTCCAGCTGAGATCGCGCTGCGCGCGGCCGGCGCAGGGCCTGCGCCGGCTACCTAATTTTTCTCGGCGCGGCGGCGCTTGTTTTCGTCGAGGATTTTTTTGCGGAGGCGCAGCGCGGTGGGCGTGGCTTCGACGAACTCGTCGGGTCCGATGTACTCGAGCGCGCGCTCGAGGCTCATCTTGATCGGCGTGTCGAGCTGGATGCCCTTGCCGTCGCCCTGGGAGCGCATGTTGGTGAGCGCTTTCGCCTTGCACGGGTTGACCGCCATGTCGTCCGGACGCGAATTCTCGCCGACGACCATGCCGGCGTAAATCGCGTCGCCGGGGCTGATGAAGAGGCGGCCGCGTTCCTGGATATTGTTGATGGCGAAGCCGGTCGCGTCGCCGCTTTCCATGGAGACGAGCACGCCGTTCTGGCGGGTGGTGATTTCGCCGCGCTTCGGGCCGTATTCCTTGAAGAGATGGCTCATGATGCCTTCACCGCGGGTCAGGTTGACGAGATCGGTCTCGAAGCCGATGAGGCCGCGCGTGGGGATGATCGCCTCGACCGACACCGTGGTGGTGTGGTGGTTCATGTTCACGATTTCGCCCTTGCGGTTGGCGAGATTCTGCAGGATGTCGCCGAGCTTGTCGGCGGGCGTCTCGACGTAGAGCGTCTCGATCGGCTCGAGCACGTTGCCCTGCGCGTCCTTGGTGAAGATGACCTCGGGGCGCGAGACCATGACTTCAAAGCCTTCGCGGCGCATCTGCTCGACCAGAATGGCGATCTGCATTTCGCCGCGGGCGCTGACCTCGAAGTAGCCGGCCATGTCGGTGTCGGCCAGGAGAATGCTGACGTTGGTGCGGGTCTCGCGGACGAGGCGGTCGCGAATGTGGCGCGCGGTGAGGAACTTTCCTTCGCGCCCGGCCAGCGGCGAATCGTTGACGACGAACTGCATCTTGATGGTGGGCGGATCGATGTCGACGAACGGAACGGCCTGGCGCTCCTCGGAGTCGGCGAGCGTTTCGCCGATGTAAACTTCCTCGAAGCCGGCGAGGCCGATGATGTTGCCCGCGCTCGCGCTGGGAATCTCGATCTTGGCCAGTCCGGCGTGCGAGAGGAGCTTCGTGACCGTGCTCTTCTCCTTGCGGCCGTCCTTGTGAATGCAGACGATCTTGTCGCCGACCGCGACCTTGCCGCCGGTGATCTTGCCGTAGGCGATGCGGCCGATGTAGTCGCTGTAATCGAGGTTGGAGATCAGCATCTCGAAGTGCTTGTCCGGATTGGCGGTGGGCGGCGGGATTTGCGCGATGATCGCTTCGTAAAGCGCGCCCATGCCGGCGTTGCGGGTCTCGTCATCGAGATGGCCCTTCCATTCCTTGACGGCGAAGCCGAGCTTGGCCGAGGCGTAGATGGCGGTGAAATCGAGCTGCTCATCGGTGGCGTGGAGCTCGAGGAAAAGCTCGAACACCATGTCGAGCACCTTGTGCGGGCGCGCGTTTTCGCGATCGATCTTGTTGATGACGATGATCGGCTTGGCGCCGACTTCGAGCGCCTTGCGCAGCACGAACTTGGTCTGGGCCTGCGGACCGTCGAAGGCGTCGACGACGAGGAGCACGCCGTCGATCATCTTGAGAATGCGCTCAACCTCGCCGCCGAAATCGGCGTGGCCGGGGGTGTCGACGATGTTGACGTGGTAATCCTGGTACTGGAACGCGGCGTTCTTGGCCTTGATGGTGATGCCTTTTTCACGCTCGAGGTCCATCGAGTCCATGACGCGCTCGACCACGGCCTGATTGGAGCGAAAGGTGCCGGATTGCCGGAGGAGCTGGTCGACCAGCGTGGTTTTGCCGTGGTCAACGTGGGCAATGATGGCGATGTTGCGAATTTTCTCGATGATTTCCATAAAAAGGGAAGCGATAGGCTAGCGGCATAGCGGGGGCGAAACAAGGCGTTTCTTGCGCGGGCGGCTTGTCGCGCTCTGGCGGAACGCTCTATATATAGGCGCATGTCGCTGCCGCGTGTGAGTTACATTATTGCGTCAACGATGCGCACGGGCAGTTATTTGCTCTGCGAGGCGCTGGAGGCGACAGGGCGCGCGGGGCATCCGCGCGAGATTTTTTGCCCGGAGCGGCGCGGGATGTATGAGGGCGAGTGGCAGTTACCCAAGGGCGTGGCGCTGGAGGATTTTATGCGCGTGGCGATCGAGCAGGGGACGAGCGAGAACGGCGTTTTTGGGACGAAGATACATTTTCATCACCTCGAGCCGCTAGCTCGCGAAGCGCAATGGACCGGGGAGCCGGTCCAGTTGCTGAGGAGACTTTTTCGCGGAGCGAAGTACATTTACCTGCGGCGCCGCGACCGGCGCGGGCAGGCAATCTCGTGGTATCGCGCGAACGTGACGAACCAGTGGTGGCGCATTGCCGGCGTTGAGGAGCCGGACCTCACGCGAAAGATGCCGGAGTTCCACGCGCCGGAAATCCGGCGGCGCGAATTCGAGCTGGAGCGGCAGCAGCAGGCGTGGGACCGCTTCTTTGCCGATCCGGAGATTGAGTCGATCACGATGGATTATGAGGTGCTCGCCGCGAATTATCGCGATGAAGTGGCGCGCGTGCTGGCCTTCATCGGCGAGGAACCCGCGCTGGCGCGGGAGTTGCCCGAGCCGCGGCTGCAGGTGCAGGCCGATGCGATGACGGAGGAGTGGCGCGCGAAGATGGATGCGCTGTTTCCTGAGTGATTGATGGCCCGGACCACTTGTTGTCCGGGTGGCGGAGCCACGGGAAGCCACCGGGATTATGCGAACTTTTTCGGTGGATTCCAGTGCGTCCGCGCTAAAGCGCTCCCGCACCCGGACAACAAGTTGTCCGGGCCACCCCAAAAGTTTAATCCCCGTGCTCGGGAATTTTGAGCGCCTTGCACAAATCGGCGCGCTACGGCGACAGATACGGCTCGTCGGGTTCCTGCGTGGGCGTGATGGTGTCGACGTTGATGACCGGCGTGGTCTTGCCGTCCTTGCCGGCGGGGAATTGCGCGGTGCCGGTGACCTCGAGCCAGTCGTCGCGCTGGAAGGTGCCCTTGATGCTGCCCTTCAGATCGACGGTGACGGGGACGGCGTCGGCGGCGCAGCACCACATGATGAGGCGGATGAGCTTGGGCGACCCGTCGGGCGTCAGCATGATGTGGCCGACGCTGCGCACCTTGCGGTCGGCGAAGGCCTTGGCCTGGTCGGGATGCTGGCCGAGCTGGATGAGGTCGGTGACCTCCACGGGCGCGGCCTGGCTGGGATCGGTGTCCATCACGTTCTGCGCGACTTGCTTGTTTTTGTCGTACCACGTGGGCATCTGGTAGCTGGCGTTCGGATCGAGGCGCTTCGAAATGGTGGTGCTGGAAAAAGCGGAGGGCGAGAAGACGGCTGCGGCGATGACCGGCAGCAGCAGCACGAGCCAGCGGCCGAGTTGGCGCAGCGTTCCCGTGGGCGCGAAGGAGGGCGCGGTTTTTTGCGTGGGTTGGAAGAGAAGCAGGTAGAGAATGCTGAAAGCGATCAGCGCGGCGGCGCAGGCGATGACGTAGTTGCGGAACATCGGGCTGAGGAGCTCGTTGATGCGGCCGCTGGCGACGGTGTGCAGCATCACGGTGGCCCACGCGGTCATGACCGCGGCGGGGGCGAAGAAAGTGAGCTGGCGGGCGAGGGTATTCATGGCTTTAGCGCGTAGAGAAAGGTTAGCATAAAAACGGCCGATGTCGCGAGCAGCCAGAGCAGGTGGACGAAGCGCGCCTGGTAGCAACTGCGGTAGACCCAGTAGAGCTTGAGGTCGATGAGCGGCCCGGCGATCATGAAGGCGATTTTCGCGGGTATCGAGAACGGCGCGAAGGCGGCGATGATGAAGGCGTTGGTGGTGCTGCAGAGGCAGAGCATCTGCGCGAGAACAATGCCGGCGATCGGTCCCAGGAAAATATTTTGCCCGATGGGCGCGAGCAGGTTGCGGTTGAAGCCGGTGGAGAAGAGCGCCGCGACGGCCGCGCCGATGATGAGGAAGAGAAGCACGCCGGTGAAATCGCGGATGACGGCGCCGGTGAATTCCTGCAGGCCGCCGAGCGACGAGCCGGGGCGCGGCGTGAGCTCGAGGCCGGGGTTGGGCGTCATCTCGGGCCGGACGCGCGCGGGGCCGGTGATCATTTCCGGGCGCAGCATGTTTTCAGGCCGCACGCGCATGAGCCAGAAGCCAAGGAAGGTGAGAATGGCCACGGTGAAGCCGAGCCGCAGCGCGACCATGAGCCACGGCTCCTGGTTACGGAACGCGACCCACGTGCTGAGCATGGCGAGCGGGTTGAGGCCTGGTGCGGCGAGAAGATAAACCGTGGCGACGGCGGGCGGCACGCCCTTGCGGATGAGCCGTTGTACGACGGGCATGGTGCCGCATTCGCAGAGCGGAAAGAAGACGCCGGTGAGCATGGCGGCGAAGATGCCTTGCGTTTTCGAGCGCGGCAGCCAGTCCTTGATCAGACCGGCGGGCAGGTAGACGTCGACGAGACCGGAGATGATTGCGCCAAGAAGCAGGAACGGCGCGCCCTCGAGCACGATGGCGAAGAATGAGAGCGCGACGTCGGGCCACGCAATGCCGGTGCTGGCCGCAACCGGCGTGGAAGGGAGATCGAACAGCGCGAAGTACACAAACTCACGCGGCTAGCGGCGCGCGGCGATGGGCGTCTGCGCGGTGTCGAGCAGCGGCACGGGCGGAGCGGCCGCGCCGGGATTGTGCGTCCAGTCGAAGGCCTTTTTCTTCAGCGCGTAGAGGAAGCCGACGAAGAGCAGGCCGATGAAGCCGAACATATCGAGGAGAATGCCCGGCTGCAGGAGGTACGAGGTGGTGTGGTCGGGGTTGGTGACCTTCTGCCAGAGCATGTCGCGGTAAACGACGGCCCACGGGTACATGAACACCACTTCGATGTCGAAAAGGATGAAGAGCATCGCCACGAGGTAAAACTTGATGGAGAAGCGCGACTGCGACGGGCCGATGGGGTCCTTGCCGCATTCGTACGGCATGTCCTTGGCGCGGGTGCGGCGGCCGCGTTTTCCGAGGGCGACCGAGGCGGCGAGGGTGGTGACGCCGAAGCCCAATCCGGCGACGATTTGCATGAACACCGGGACGTAGTCCTCGGGCGTCTGGAGGTGCATGCGGGAAAGGTAAAGGGAAAAGGGTAAAAGGAAAAGAGGAAAGGCAAGTGCCAAGGACACGCTACTGGGCGGCGGGAAGCGTGGTGTTGGGCGGCGCCGTTTCCGGAGTGGCCTTGAGGTGATCGACGCGCTTTTCGGGATTGTTGCGCGAGCCGGGCATGGGCTGCTCGGGGATCATGCCGTCGAGCGTGATGAGCGTGGTCTTTCGATAAAGAGCGGGCACGGCGAAGAGCCTGGCGTCGTACGGGCGCGTTTTTTGGTCGACGAGGCGGAACTCGCCCTTGTCGGGGCCGCTGCCCCAGTTGATCTGCACGGGGACGAGGCCCGATTTTCCGAGCGCGGTGTAGACGGGAAAGATGAAGTCCGGCACCAGCGTGCGGATCGGGACGATCGTGATCGGCTCGTCGGTCTCGCGCAGGCGGGCGACGGCGTCGGTGACGCCCGGCAGCGGGCCGTTGTAGCACCAGGCGACGCAGTTCTCGCCGCTGATCGACTCCCCGGTCCAGCGCTGGCACTCGAGCCCGGCGATGCGTTTCTTGTCCCCGGTTTGTTTCCAGACGTAGCCGGTGTCGTCGCCGGTGGCGAGGGAGGTGGGATCGGGCGCCGGTGCCGCGGCGGGAGCGTTGGTCGTGGGCGCGGGGTTGTCGGCGTTGAGGCCGCTGAGGGACATGTCCGAGAGCCGCTTTTCGCCGCGCTTGGAGGCCTCGAGCGAGCCGCGCACCTCGGGCCAGGAGAAGGTCCAGTAGCTGTAGTTGTCGTGCTCGAGCCCGGTGTAGAATTGCGACGCTGGATCGTAAATGAAACTCCAGCGGTCCTCGGGCTCGTCGATGCGCTGGAGCGCGGGGCTGGTGGTGACGACGACCTTGCGGTGCTGGCTGTCGCTGAAGTAGGCGAAGGTGACGACGTTGAGGACGGACGGCGTATTCAGCGGCAGCGCGCGCGGCGCGGGAGCATCGGCGGCAAAGTTGGGCAAGACTGTCAGGAGGAGCAGCGCCGCTGCAAGTCCGCCACGCGGAGGGAGAGAGAGCATCGGACAGAATAAGCGCGGACGCCGCGCGCGCATCAAGTGGATTCGGTGAACGAGGGATCTTCGGGCCGCTGCTGTTTGCGCGTGAGGCGTTCGCCGAAAAGCGCAGTGCCGACGCGAACCTGCGTGGCGCCTTCCTCGATGGCCACGGCAAAATCGCCGCTCATGCCCATCGAGAGCACGGGCAGCTTCAGGCCGGTCTGGAGTTCGAGTTGGTCGCGCAGGAGGCGCAGCGCGGCGAAGTGCGGGCGTGATTTCTCGGGATCGGGCGCGTACGGCGCGATGGCCATCAAGCCGTGCAGGGCCAGATGCGGTAGCTCGTTGATTTTGGTCGCGAGCGCGCGAGCGGCTTCCGGCGCGCAGCCGGACTTGGTGCTTTCGCCGGCGATGTTGACTTGAAGAAGGACGTTTTGCGTCTTGCCCAGAGCATCGGCGCGGTGGTTGATTTCCTCGGCCAGTTCGGCGCGGTCGACCGAGTCGATGAAATCGAAGAGCCGCACGGCCTCCTTCGCCTTGTTGCTTTGCAGGTGGCCGACGAGGTGCCAGACGCCGCGGCCGAGTTCCTCGATCTTGCCGCGTGCCTCCTGCACCTTGTTCTCGCCGAAACGCAGCATGCCGGAGCGCATCGCCTGGGCGATCACGTAGGCGGTTTGCGTTTTACTCACCGCGATGAGCTCGATTGTGCCCGGATCGCGGGCCGCCTTCTTCGCCGCGGTGGCGATGGCGTCCTGAATCTGGGCTAAACGTGTGGAAAAGTCGTCCATCAGCTAAACTTATCTCCAAAAATGGCGTCTGTCATTCCTCTGAGATGGTTATTGACATTGCATTAGGCGGACTTATATTGCTCGCGATGCAGGTCGAGTCATTCAAGGTATTTCGGGATCTGGTTGAGTCGCGCAGCTTCAGCAAGGCGGCGTCGCTCAACTTTATTACCCAGTCGGCCGTCAGCCAGCAAATTCGCGCGATGGAAGAGCGTTTCCGCGTACCGCTGATCGAGCGCAGCAACAAGCGCTTTGGGCTGACGCGCGAGGGCCAGCTCCTTTACGAGGCGAGCAAGGAGATCGTCTTCCAGTTTGACTCGCTGCAACACCAGCTTTCGGAGATGCGCAACATCGTCTCCGGCACGATCCGCCTGAGCACAGTTTACAGCATCGGGTTGCACGAACTGCCGCCTTATCTGAAGAAATTCCTGCGCGAATTCCCCAGTGTGAATGTACACGTGGAGTACCGCCGCTCGAATCAGGTCTACGACGAAGTGAGCGAAGGCACAAGCGATCTCGGCCTCGTCGCGTTCCCGGTGCAGAAGAAGACGCTGAAGGTTGAGCCGTTCCGCAAGGACCGTCTCGTGCTGATCTGCGTGCCGACGCATGAGCTGGCCAAGGAAGGCGAGATTTCCGTCGATAAGCTGAAAAAGGAAAAGTTCATCGGCTTCGAGCCCGACATCCCGACGCGCAAGGCGGTCGACAAGATTTTTCGCGAGGCCGGCCTTGAGGTGAACCCGGTGATGGAGTTCGACAACATCGAGACGGTGAAGCGCGCGGTGGAAATCGGCGCGGGCGTCTCGATCGTCCCGAGCGCGACGGTGGAGCAGGAAGTGCGCGACGGCACGCTGGCCACGGTCGAGTTCAAGGGGCGCTGTTATTACCGGCCGCTCGGGATTATTTATAAGGCCGGGCGCGTGCTCTCGCCGGCCATGAAGCGCTTCCTCAAGACGCTCAAGGACTCGCCCGGCGGCGTCGAGGCGATGCCGGCCGAGGAGCACGCCGTCGAGGCGAAAGAAGCGGCCTAAGGTAGCCGTCGCACTCCGTGCGACGATCTCTACCCGGAACGCTTTCTTTTAACCTCCGTCGCACGGAGTGCGACGGCTACCACGAAAACAATCGCCACGCGAGCGACGACCGTTAAATTGACGCCATGGCTGGTTCCTATTTTCTCACCACCGCGATTGACTATGTCAACAGCGCGCCGCATCTCGGACATGCGTACGAGAAGGTGCTCGCGGATTTTTTCGCGCGCCATGAGGCGAGTCTCGAGCGCGATGTGCTCTTCCTGACCGGCGTCGACGAGCACGGGCAGAAGGTGCAGCAGTCCGCGCAAAAGCAGGGCATCGATCCGCAGGTCTTCGCCGACCAGATGAGCGAACACTTTCGCGCGCAGCACAAGAGCTTGGCGGTCGAATCAACGGCTTTCGTGCGCACGACCGCTGCGAGTCACAAGCAAATCGTGCGCGACTGGCTGCAAAAGCTTCACGACAAGGGCGAAATCTTTTTCCAGGAGCACGAGGGCCATTACAGCGTGCGGCAGGAACAGTTCGTCACCGAAAAGGAGAAGGTCGATGGCAAGTGGCCGGAGATTTTCGGCGAGGTCGAGTTCCGCAAGGAGCCGAATTATTACTTCCGGCTCGAGCCTTATCGCGCACGGCTGATCGAGCATCTCGAGAAGAACCCCGAGTGGATCGTGCCCACCTTCCGCCGCAACGAGCTGCTGCAGGCGCTCAAGGAACCGTTGGCCGATTTGTGCATCTCGCGCCCAAAGGAGCGCCTCGCCTGGGGCATTCCGCTGCCGTTCGATGAAAAATTCGTGACCTTCGTCTGGTTCGACGCGCTGACGAATTACTACTCGTTCGCGAATGTGAAGGGCAGTCTGCAATGGCCGCCGGACCTGCAGATCATCGGCAAGGACATCCTCATTCCCGCGCACGGCGTTTACTGGCCAATCATGCTGATGGCCCTTGGGCTTGAGCTGCCGAAGCACCTGCTCGTGCATGGCTGGTGGTTGAATCGCGGCGCGAAAATCAGCAAGTCCAACTCGACGACGGTCCTCGATCCGTCCGCCTACGTTGAGAAATTCGGTCCCGATGCGCTGCGCTATTTCGTGCTGCGCGAGATGGTCATGGGGCAGGACGCCGACTTCTCCGATGAGCGGTTCGAGACGCGGTACACGGGCGATCTCGGCAAGAAGCTCGGCAACCTCGTTCAGCGCACGCTCTCGATGATCAACTCCTACCGCGCGGGCGTCGTGCCGAACTACGACGGCTTCCACCTGCAGGAAGTCGATGCGCCGCTGCGCTCCGACGCGGTCGTCGACGAATACAAGAAGCACGTCGCCGCGTTCTCCCCGCATCTGGCGCTCCAGGCGGTGTGGGACTTCGTCGCGCAGGCCAACGAGTACATCGAGAAGACGCAGCCATTCAAGCTGGCGAAGGACCCGGCGCAGTCCAAGCGGCTCGACGTCAACCTCGCGCTTCTGGCCGAGACGCTGCGCCGCCTTTCCATTCTCATCGAGGCCGCACTGCCGTTCACGGCGGAGAAAATCCGCACGCAGCTTCAGCTTCCCGTTGAGCCGCGCCGGCTTGATCGCGCGCTCTTCGGCAATTCGCTGCGCGGGCACACCGTGGGCAAGCCCAGCGTGATTTTCCCGCCCATCGAACCGAAGCCCGCCGCCGGCGCTTGAAGCGATGTGGCACTTTGCTCTCACGCTTGAGCCGGAGGTCCGCCGCGTCCTCTTCACCTTCGTCAAGGTGACGTTCCTGATCTTTGTCACGGGAAGTTTCATCGGCGTGGCCGCTTACGCCGCGCGGCAAATCGCGCGCCGGCGGTTGCTGGCTCCCGAGTTCGCGCCGTTGCCGATCCGGTTCCAGCCGGCCATAACGGCCTGGGTTCTGGTTGCCATTGTTCTTGTCCTGATTTTTCTCAACTCACCGCTTTTTTCCCTCGTGATCATGGTGCTCACCTTCGGCGTCGTCGCCCAGAACGGGCGCACGGCTGAGGTGCAGTATGGCTTCAACCGTCTGCCGCTCATCCGCGCACAGGCCTTCGCGCTCGTGATTTTCGGCGCGATCATGCTGGTGGAAAGCCCGCTCTCGTCCGGATCCGACTGGCTCCTTGACTACCTTAAAGTGCCGCATCCCGAGGAGGATTCAGTGCAGAGCTTCCGCCAGCTCAACGGCATTCCCCAAATCCTGGTTTTCGTTTTCTTCGCGGTGGTCTTCAGCCCGGTCGTGGAGGAGTTGTTCTTCCGTGGTTTCCTGCTGACCTTCCTAAAAAAATACACCTCCCCAACGCTGGCCATCGTTTTAAGCGCCGGCGTCTTTGCCAGCGCCCACGTGAGCCTCGGCGCGTTCTTTCCGCTTTGGTTTTTGGGCATCGTCCTTGGCGTCGCCTACGAGCACACCGGCTCGCTCCTTGTGCCGATGACCATCCACGGCTGCTTCAACCTCGCCACGGCCCTCGCGCTCCTGCTCGACAAGCAAAATACGTCATGAGTGCTCCTGCTTCACTCGCGACCTTGGGTGAGAATGGGCTGCTGCGCTTGCTGACTGCGCGCTGGAAGCCTGACCCGCGCAAGGTGCCCGTCGGCGTGGGCGATGACTGTGCCGTACTGCGCGGTGAGGGGAAAAACCGCTTTCTGCTTTTCAAGACCGATGCCGTGGTTGAGGGCGTCCATTTCCGGCCACGGGAAAAGCCGGAGCTGATCGGGCGCAAGGCATTGGCCCGGGCATTGAGCGATCTCGCCGCCATGGGAGCGGCGCCGCTGGCTGCCGTGATCACGCTCGGCGTGGCAAAGCACGAATCGGTGCGGCGCTTGAAAGGCATCTACGCGGGCCTGGAGAAAATCGCGAAAAAATACGGCGTGAATTTGGTCGGCGGCGAGACGACGCGCGCGAAAGAGCTTTTTCTCAACGTCGCGCTCATCGGCGAATGCCGAGGCTACGCGCCCGTGCTGCGCTCGGGCGCGAAGGCGGGAGACCTCATCGCGGTGACGGGCCAGCTCGGCGGCACGCAGTCGGGAAAACACCTTCGTTTCGCACCGCGCCTCGCGGAGGGCGAATGGCTCGCTCGAAAAAAAATCGCCACGGCGATGATGGACCTCAGCGACGGCCTCGGCGCGGACCTGCCGAGACTGGCCAAGGCCTCGGGTGCAAGTTTTCAGATCGAGGCGAAGGCCATCCCGCGCTCACCCAACGCCAGTCTCCATGCCGCCATCAATGACGGCGAGGACTACGAACTGCTCTTCACCGTCCCGCCCTCCCGTGCAGAAAAGCTGAAAAAGGAGTGGCCATTCGCCACGCCGGTGCATTTTATAGGGGTGATGGGACGGCGCGGCGCCAGGTCGGGCTTCCCCACGGGTACTTATGGGTTTGACCATTTTAAGCAGCATTGAGGCCTCGCAAGCCCTCGGCGAAAGCTGGGCGCAGGATCTCACCGGCGGCGAAATCTTCGCGTTGCACGGCGTGCTCGGCGCGGGCAAGACGCAGCTGGTGAAGGGCCTCGCGCGCGGGCTCGGCTTCGAGGGTGACGTGACCAGCCCGACGTTTACGATTATCCACGAGTACCTCGGCGGGCGGCTGCCGATCTATCACATCGATCTCTATCGCATCCGCAGTGAGAAGGAAGCGGTCGACCTCGGCCTCGAGGAATATTTGCCGGGCGATGGCGTCACGGTGATCGAATGGCCCGACCGCATTCCCACGCTCCTGCCGCCGCAAGCGCGCCACTGGGAGCTGCAGGTCGTGAGCCTGACCGAGCGAGTCATTCGCGACATTTCCCCCACTCCCGCCACCTGAGGCCGCATGCTCGATCTCGCCATTGATACCTCGTCCTCGGTCGGCAGCATCGCGCTCGGCAACGCGCAGGTCGTCGTGCAGTCGATCGAGTTCCACGGGCCGCAGCGCCATTCCGCCTCGCTCTTTCCCGCGCTCACGCGCCTCGGCATTCCGCGCCTGAAACTACGCCGCATCATCGTGGGACTTGGGCCGGGCTCGTTTTCCGGCATCCGCGTCGCGTTGGCGGCGGCGCAAGGATTGGCGCTGGCGCAGAACGTGCCGGTGGTGGGCATTTGCAGCGCGTACTCGGTCGCGCTGCAATGCAAGAAGATCACGCGGCTCGGCGTCTTCGCCGACGCGAAACGGCGCGAGGCCTTCGTCACCGTCTTCAAGAACGGCGAGCTCGAGCGCGACACCTATCTCATCCCGATGGCCGAGCTGGCCGACCACGTCAGCAAGTTTACGCTCGCCGTCAGCGCCGAGCCGCTGGCCGGCATTGAAGAACGGGCCCATCCGCGCGCGCAGGATTTCCTCGCGTTGCCCGACAATCTTTCCGCCTGGGTGAAGCGCCAGCCGCTGGAACCGATTTACCTGCGCGGGCCGGTCGCCGCGAAGTAATTTCGCGCGCACTCTGTACGATACTATCCAATGAGCACGCTTTCGCATCGCCGTTGCTGGGTGGAAGTTGACGGGCGCGCGCTGCGCCGTAATTTCCGCGTGCTGCGCAGCCTCGTTCCGGGCACGACGAAGCTGCTGGCCGTGGTGAAGGCGAACGCTTACGGCCACGGCCTCATTCCGATGGCGAAGGAACTGGAGGTCATCGGCGCGGACTGGCTCGGCGTGGCCAACGTGGCGGAAGGTGATGCAGTGCGCGCTGCCGGTGTGAAGCTGCCCATCCTGCTGCTGAGCGCGACGCTGCCGGAGGAAATGGCCGATGCCGTGCGGCACGGGTTGACTCTGACGCTGTCCACCTACGGCGAGGCGCGGCGGCTCGACGTCATCGCGCGCAAGATGCGACGCAAGGCCACGGTCCATTTCAAGATCGACACCGGCATGGGACGCCTCGGCTGCTGGTACCGGCATGCGTCGGAGGAGTTCGCGCGCATCCGCCGTCTGCGCGGGTTGAAAATCGAGGGCATCTGCACCCATTTTGCCTCCGCCGACGACAACGCCGGCCTGACCCATGAGCAATGGGACAAGATCTCGCCGTTCTTCGCGGAGCACCCGGAACTGTTGCGCCACGCGGCGAACAGTCCCGCCGTGACGCGGCGCTACGGCTTCAACGCCGACATGGTGCGCGTCGGTCTCGCGCTTTACGGCATCGCGCCCCATCCCGGCGACCAGGCGCTCGGCCTGCAACCGGTGCTGGCGTGGAAATCGCGCGTGACGCTGCTGAACGAGATGACGCGCGGCCGCACCGTGAGCTATGGCGCGACCTACCGCGTTACGTCGGCGCGCGAGCTGCACGCGGTGGTGGCCATGGGCTACGGCGACGGCTATTTCCGGCTTCACTCCAACGCGAGCCACATGCTGGTGCGCGGCAAGCGCTGCCCGATTCGCGGGCGCGTGACGATGGATCAGATCATGATCGACGTGACGCACGTGCGCGGCGTGCGCGTAGGAGATGAGGTCATCGCGCTCGGTGGCCAGGGCGGCGAGGAGATCCGCGCGCGCGAACTGGCCACGCAGGCGCAGACGATCCCGTGGGAAATTCTCACGAACATCGGCGCGCGTGTGCCGCGCGTGTACAAGAACTTCAAGACGGCGAAGTCGGCGGGCGGCGCGTCACGGCGTGCTTGATCGCGGAAAGAATTCCCGAGAATCGGTACGACGGATCGATGTACTTCTCAACCACGTAAAAGGCGAAGTAGTACGCGCGGCAGAAGGCCCAGATGGCTAGCACGAGCAGCGCTGCGATGTGCCAGTCGGGATCGTCGAATAAAATCAGCGTGCAGGCGGTCACTCCGATGACGACGAAAAGCGCCGCTTTCACCCACATCCAGCGAGGCGATTGCAGGTCGCGCATGGAGCGAACTTATACGGCGTCGGACACGCTCGAAAGCGTAAAATCGTCGACGAGCAATTGCGGCACGGCGACGGGCAGGCCGACCGATTCCTCGCCGTAGGCGCGGACGCTGGGGCCCATCGCGACGACCTTGTTCAGCATGGCGACGGGGCTTTCGTTGAAGCGGAAATTGCAGACGGGCTTGGAGATCGCGCCGTCCTCGATGAGAAAAACGCCGTCGCGCGTCAGGCCGGTGAGCAGCACGGTCTGCGGGTCGACCTCGCGGATGTACCAGAAGCGCGTGATGAGCAGGCCGCGCTTCACCTGCTTGATGAGGTCGCCGGTCGTGGCCGTGCCGCCGGCGAGCGTGAGGCTGGTGGGCGAGGGGACCGCGTTAAGTTTCATCTTCTTCGCCCAGTAGCGCGAGCACTGGAGATTCTTCAGCACGCCCTTCTCGATCCACATCTGCTTCTGCGCGGGCAGGCCGTCGTCAGAATAAATCGTGCCGGGCACGAGCGGGTCGTTCGGGTCGGAGTAAAGCGTGACGTTCTTGCCGAAGAGTTGTTCGCCGAGCCGCGAGCCGCCGCCCTTCTTCGTCGCGAAGCTGCGGCCTTCGTCCGCCGAGCGCTGGTCGAAGTAACTGATCATCCAACTCATCAAATCGAAGACGCACGAGGGATCGAGGATGACCTGGTATTTGCCCGGATCGAGACGCACGGGCTTTTGCGAGCGCACGGCTTTGTCCACCGCACTGGCGCCCATGCCGGCGATGTCGATCTTGCTGAAATCGCAATGCGTGGCGCCGGCCCAGCCGGAGCCGGTGCCGTCGGGCGTGCGCACCGTGACGGTATGCAGCACCTCGCTTTGCTGGTCGTAAACGAAAAGGCCCGCGCTGTTGCCGAAGCTGGAAAAACTCGTGCCGATATCGACGAAGCCGGAGGCCTGGATGCTTTTCGCCTCGGCTTGTTGCAGGACGGGCTTCACCGCGGCGGCGAGCATGTCGGACGTGGCCGCCTGTGTCGCAGGGGAAAAGCCGGTGCCGGTGACGTATTTCCGCGGGCCGATCGGCGGCATGAACTCGGGATTTTCCGGCGCGAGCTTCGCGATTTGCTCCGATTGCGCGACCAGCGCCGCGAGTGAGTCATCGTCCGTATCGCTGCCAGTGGCCGAGCCGGTGCGCATGCCAAAATGCGACTCGACCGTGATGCCGAGCGAACTGGGCGACCCGGCCGTCGTGGCCATGTTTTGCGCGTAGCGGAGATAGCGCTCCTCCGTGCCGCTGATCGAGACGCAGCACGAATCGGCCTTCGAGAGCGCGAGGATTTTCTTCGTCAGCGCCTGCGCATCGTCCCGGCCTAGGATCACGAGAGGTCCTTTCGTTCCGTGTTGAGGACGTTGACGCCGCGGAAGAGGCCGGGCACGGCGCCGTGCGAGACGGGCGCGGTCTGCTCCGGCTGGCCCTTGCCGCAATTGGGCGCGCCGCCGAGGAAATAAGTGCTCTTGTCTCCGAGGCCATCGAGCGAATTCCAGAACTCGACCGTGCTGCCCTGATAGGCGACATCGCGCAGCATGGGCCCGAGTTTGCCGTGGCGGATTTCGTAAAAGAGCTGGCCGCTGAACTGGAAGTTGTGCCGCTGCTGGTCGATGCTCCAACTGTTGTTGCCGATGATGTAGATGCCGTGCTTCACGTCACCGATGAGATCGTCCAGCGAGCACGGCTTCGGATTCGGTTGCAGCGAGACGTTGGGCATGCGCTGGATGGGGAAGCTGTCCCAACTGTCGGCGAAGGCGCAGCCGTTGGAGCGCGGCTGGCCGATGAGCTGCGCCTGGCCGATGGCCATCTGGTAGTTCTTGAAGACGCCGTCCTCGATGATGTGGAATTCGGAGCCGATGGCGCGCACGCCATCGTCGTCGTAGCCGACGGTCGAAAGACCGCCTTCCTGGCTGCGATCGGCGACGATGTTCATGAGCTTGCTGCCGTACTGGAGCTTGCCGAGTTTGTCCGGCGTGCAAAACGTGGTGCCCGCGAAGTTCGCTTCCCAGCCGAGCGCGCGATCGAGCTCCGTGGGATGGCCGACCGACTCGTGGATGGTCAGCCAAAGATTGGTGGGATCGAGCACGAGGTCGTACTTGCCCGGCGTGACCGGCTTCGCCTTGAGCTTTTCGTGCGCCTGCTCGGCGGCCTTGGCGAATTCGCCGGCGAAGTCGTACCCGAGGATGTAGTCGTAGCCGCTGCCGCGCGGCGCGGCCAGCGACGCGCGCGAGGAGAAGCGGCCCGTGGCTTCGTCGACGACAGTCACTTCGCCATCGGGCATGCAGCGCACGCGCGTCTGTTGGATGCGGCTGCCGCTGCTGGAGGCGAAGAATTTTTCTTCGCGCACGAAGGCGAACGAAAGCGTGGCGTAATTGGCGCCGGCCTTCAGCGCGGCCTCCGTGGCGGCGAGCATGCGCGCGATTTTTTCGTCCGACGGCACGACGAACGGGTCGGCCTTCATCGGCATGTCCCAACTGTCGTTGTAGACGGGGAGGTCCTCGAGGACGAACTTGCGCGTTTGCAACGGCTGGCTGGCCTTGGCGACTTCAAGCGCGCGCGCGGCGACACGGCGCACTTCGTCCTCGGTGGCGAGGGGACTGCTGGCGTAGCCCCACGTGCCATCGAGCAGCACGCGCACGGCGAATCCGGCGCTGACACCGGCGGATGATTCCTCCAGCCGATGCTCGCGGCACTCGAGATATTCGGTCTGGTAGCGGCAGAGGCGGAAATCGGCGTAGCTGGCGCCTCCGGCCTTGGCCGTGTCGATGGCGATACCGGCCAGTTTCAGCTTTGCGGGCAGATCAAGCTTCTCGGCCGCCGCGATGGCGAGGGCGTTTCGTTCCCCGAGGAAAAGCGCCGAGGGCAGCAACGTGGCGCATGCGCATCCGCCCACGCGGCGCAGGAAAGACCGTCGATTCACGATCCAATTTTCGCGCCCGCGACGGGAAAAGTCAAAAGAACCCGCGCTTACACTTCTGTAGGGCCTAAGCCACGGAGCGGCTGCTTTACTTCGACGTGAAGCCGTAGACGCCGTTCCACGTTGGAGGCGGCTGTGCGAGGAATTCGCGGCAACGGGCGAGCAGGGCCACGCTCGGCGGATCGTCCGGCTGCTTTTCCAGCAGTGAAATCGCTTCGTTGAACGCGCCCTGCTGGTAGAAGGCAAAAGCCTGCTCGTAGCATTCCACGGCTTGCGGCCGTGCCTGGCCGTCGACGCGCGCGCCGAGCAATTCGTAGATGATGATGCCCTGCATCTTGCCCTTCACCGCCACGCGGTCGAGCAGCCGGAAATCGAAGTCCTCCTTCGCCGCCTCGTAGATCGTCTCGCTGACGATGATGGTGGTGCCGTAGTGCTTGTTCAGCGCCTCGAGCCGCGAGGTGAGGTTGATGCCGTCGCCGATGGCCGTGTAGTTGAGGCGTTCCGGCGAGCCGAAGTGCCCGACCGACGCCTGGCAGCGATGCAGGCCAAAGCGGGTCTCGAAGCGCGGCGCGTCGCCCCACTCCGGCATGGCGTAGAGCCTTTGCAGCGCCTCGGTGCAACGCAGCGCGGTGCGGCAGGCGAGCATCTCGTGGCGCTCGACCGGCTCGGGCGCATTCCAGAAAACCATCACGGCGTCGCCAATGTACTTGTCGATCGTCCCCTTCTCGCCCTGGATGACCGTGGCCATGACCTGCAGGTAGCGGCCGAGCGTTTCGGCGAGTTGGTCGGGCGGCATCTGCTCGGCATAGGTGGTGAAGCCGCGAATGTCGGTGAAGAGCACCGAAAGCTCGGCGGGCGACGCGCCGAGCTTCGGTTCCTCGGCATTGCGGTAAAGTTGCCGGACGAGATTCACCGGCACGTATTTGCTCATGGCGCGCATGGCGGTCTTGGCGCGTTCGAGGCCGCCGAGGACTTCCTGCACATCGCCGAGCGGCGACTGGTGGCGGGTGGGCGTAAACTCGAAGCGGTTCATGCGCGACGTTTCCTGCAGCACGAGCGATTGCGCGCGCAGCACGAGGCGCAGCACGACGATTCCGGCGACGACAATCGCGCTCACCATGGCGAGGCCGGCCCAGAAGACCTGCCAGGTCGCACGGATCATGTCGCCGAGATAAAAGCTGCGCGGCACGACGATGCCCACGATCCAATCCTGCGTCATCGGCAGGTAGTGGAACGAGCAAAGGTAGACTTTGTGATCGAGGCTGAAGATGGTCGCGGCGTTCGGGTGCGCCAGGTCGACCTGCGCCAGCGCGGGCTCCTTCAGCGCCCGCACCACCGGCGCGGGAATGCCTTCGCTGGGGATGCGCAGGTCGTCGTTGGAAAGCGTGACGTGCTCATGCCCCGGGAAGCCGGTGATGAGGCGGCCCTGCTGATCGCAGAGGAAGATGAGGTGCTGGTCGGGCTGGCCCGGGCCGGTGATGTGCTGCTGCACGGCCTCATTGATCATCGCCGCCAGCAGCCCGACGCGCAGCACGCCGGCGAAGTGGCCGGGCTTGTCCTCGACCGTCTTCTGCACGCTGACCTCGACGCGCCGTTTCTCCTCCGCAAGGCCGGTGTCGAGTTGCGCCCAGTGCAAATCGGTGATGATGATCTGCCCGTAAGCATCGTGGTAGGCGGTCTGGAAAGTGAGATGCTGCGACGGATCGGCCACGGCGTAGGAGTGGAGCGGCCGCGGCAGGGAATCAGGCGCGAGCACGTCATTCGCGGCCATGAACTTGCCATTCTCATACCAGGTGAAGCGCCGGATAAAGCCGCCCCGCCGCGGCGCGCGCACGATCGCGATCTGCCCGACCGACGTGGGGTCAATCGGGGCCGCGCCGTCCTTCGGCGGGCCGACCGTGTTGGCGTAAGTCAGCGACGCCTCGGACAAATTCTCATTGGCCAGCA
>Ga0209611_10005301_pt1 | contig 21673 bp, 14 predicted proteins | sample S1TSphgellanicum_3_FD_187693 | JGI IMG/M metagenome (GOLD analysis project Ga0209611, IMG submission 187693) | Host-associated microbial communities from peat moss isolated from Minnesota, USA - S1T2_Fc - Sphagnum magellanicum MG (SPAdes) (version 2) | ecosystem: Host-associated > Plants > Peat... | reverse complement strand
GTGCCAAATTCCAATGTCTCCAACTCCTTTTCCATGTGTGAATAACATGGAATTCACTTCAGGCATGTTCACATCCAAGGTGAACATTCGTCCATTCCTTTCCCCTTTTGCAATCAATTTGCCTTGATTTTTCATGTCTTCCACAAAACATCCATTTGGGTTGAATGTCACTTGTAAACCTTGTTCCACCATCTGGCTTACAGAGACCAAATTTTTTATTATGGTTGGAACATGAAGTACATCTTTCAGGTACTTTGTTTGCCCATCTTACATGGACAATGGCACCTTGCCAATTTGTGTGATGGGATGTGCAGTGTCATCACCAGTTTCCACAAACCCTGGTGTCTTCAAATCCTTTATGTCTCTAAACCATTCTCCATGACTAGTCATGTGGTTTGAAGCTCCAGAATCCACATACCAGACATTGTTGTTTAATACACCTCCTATCATTGAATTTGTCATGTGTTGCATCACAAACAGTTGCTCATCACCTTGATTGCTAGTTGATGCATAATTCCCTTGTTGTAGTTTTCCATTTCGTGCATCATGTTTCCTTTCATAACAATTCTTTGCCATGTGCCCAAGTTTCCTACAGTAGTAGCAATTTGAATCGCTATTTAGTTGTTGACCTCGATGACTTCCACCATGACTTCCACAACTTCCTCGACTTCCTCTTCCTCCAAAGTTTCTTCGTTCACCTCCATGAGCTTGACCTTCATGTTGATGATGTCCACCATGCGAGCTTCCGTGTTGACTTCGAAATGAAGTTTTACCACCTCTACCTCTACCTCTATTGGTATTTGAGTAGAAAGCACTTTCTTGTGATCCTCCATTGGAAGTACCAATAATTCTCATTTCTTCACTTATAAGTAGTGTTATTAAGTCTTGGAAGTTGGGAAATGTTTCTCGAACTGCAATTGAAGTACGGAACTGGCTATAGTCTTTTCCAAGTCCATTTAAAATGATGGCCACTAAATCTTCATCATCTACAGGAGCTCCTATAGATGCAAGAACATCTGCAAGGTTTTTCACCTTTGTAGAATAGTCATTGATGTTCATCTTGTTTTTTTGTAGATTATGCAACTCTTGTTTGAGTTGCATTTTGCGGGCTTGTGTATTAGTGTTGTACATCTTCACCAATGTATCCCAAGCTTGCTTGGGTGATTTTGCATCTTGAATATGCACAATCATGGAATCGAACACACTCACAAAAAGCCAATACAAGACTTTCCTTGTTTTTTCATGCTAAGTTTTATTGGCTTGAATTTGTTATTGTGTGGGGTTTTCTACGAGAGGAGGTTCTTTCTCATCACTAGTTATGAATTCCCAATAGTCTTTCCCCATCAAGAAATTCATATTCCTAAATTTCCACATTTGGATATTGTTCTTGTCTAATTTCTTAATTGCAATTTGAGAAAGACCGTCCGCCATTTTTCAAGGCACCACTCAATGTCTTCTTGGGGTTTCATAATGATTTTAATTCTTTCCTTGGGTTTCTAGGATTAGGGTTAAGGTTTTCCTTCTTTAGGTTTCTAGGATTAGGGTTAGGGTTAAGGTTGAACAAGATGGACCTTGCATATGTATGTATGTCTTGAGTATTATACGAAATTCTATACTATACATAGGTTTTACGTATAGGTACGTATCTCGTATAATATTTCGTATGGTATTAAGTACATAATTACAGACCACACTTTTGTATGAAGGTCTTGATAATGTATTTGCGCTTCCCAATCTTTAAACTCCTTTCAAATTCTCCCAAGTTGTATTTGCTTCACTTCAAAACTTTGCTTTGATGTCTTTTCAAAACAAACTTCTATCACAGCAACTTTGCAAAACTACTCCACACCCATATGACCTTGGATCGATTTAAAATTTTGGTGAAACATAGAACACTATGTCTACTACCTTCTCCCAAAATTTCAGCTCATTTAACTTCATAAAATATGAGATCTTGCTACTTCTTTGAAGTCACCTCAAACTGGGACCTAAACACAAAATGACTTACAACTCGCTCTTAGCAACTCGAAAATCCTTGAGATTTTGGGACACACATTAGATATATGTCTTCTATATCTTTTCAAAGTTTCAACTCTATTGATGATGATCACAAAGAGATATCACTTTTTAAAAAAACTGACTTCAAAACTGAAACTAAAACTTTAGATGCTTGGATCTCTCTCAATACAGATCCAAATGACATGAAATTTCTCTCACATACATATTCCTTTATGATCTATAAGATCTTAAAGCTACAAATACAAAAATGCTCAAACAAAGGAAATATGACCAGAAAACCAGATCTAGCATAGAGTCTTTAAAAGCTCATGACTCTCACAAAACATATCCTTTTCTTTTGAAAATTTGAGAATAGAAGCGTTTTATAGTCTTCTATAATCCTTCCAAGTTTCACTCCAAGATCTTTTCACAATAGATCTAGATGTAGATTTAAAGATCTAACTTCCACAACTTTGATATGTTGATTTCCTCTCACCTCTTTTCTTTTCTTTTCTTTCTCTTCACATTCTTTCCTTTCCCCGTTTCTCTTTTACACTTGACAAACTCCTATGATATTACTAGAGACTCTCAAGCTCTAATTCTAAAGACTCTCCAGCTCTAGATCTCTTTCAACTTTCTCACCAAACAACCTAAGCTTTGATACCATGTTAACAAATAGGAGATCTACTCAAGTGCAAACATAAATCTTTATTGAAAGGAAACTACAACATAATGCTCACAACACAAAACACAACATCAAGAACTCTTCAAGGTTCTTGTCACATGAAATACACAAACTTGTGTAATGAAGAAAAGAAAACCAAACCATCAACACCAAGGTATTTAACTAAAAGACCAAACCACAAATAACCAAACTAAAATAAGTAACGAAAATAATTCAACCTTGTCCTAGTTACTTTCTTACTCCAGTAACTAATGAAACCTAACTAGTTGAGCTTGAATTCTCAACAATGGATAGATTCCAACAATGGAAGGATGCAAGCAAGCCCAAGCAAAACTTGAAGGTCACACAAGTTTTCATAATTCAGCTTGGCTTGTTGATTGGTACGATTGTCCATGCCATCTTCACTAATAGAGTCTTGTATTTTGCCATCACTCTTTCGATTGCCATCCATCTAGTTTTCACATTTCGAAGGATTTTATTTCCCTTTGTTTGCATGAGTTTTGTAAGTTTTGTGAACTTTAAGTGCCTCTTAGGTGAGTGGGCAAAATATGAATGCAAGGTTTGCAATAAATTTTGAAGTCGGATCACTAAAGGCAATCTTAATAAAATTTGCACTACCAAATTGGTGTAGTGGCCCATACAATGGAACCCAATAAATGAGGAACATAGTTCTCCTTGATTTGTTTTGTAACACCACTTTTGGTGCCTTGAAATACATTAATAACATTTGCCACAAAGCAAATAAATTTCTGGGCAATTTGGTCTTTTGGCACACCACCACTTATCATTAAAGCTTCCATAATAACCTTGGTCTAATTATCATTCCCTGATCCTTCAATAACCCGGTCCAAGGAAATCAAAATTGGATTCCTTACTTAATTATGCATTACATAGCAATGCATAGATAACCAAGATGGGTTATTAACTATAGAAACTTCATCATAGATGAGAGCCGCATTGTCAATAGCCCCCATTGTTGCCTTAGTTACCCTCAAAACCTCTTTATGCATGAATTCTACCATTGTCCAACCAACGTTATCATTCTAGTGTTTCTTGTTGATTTTCGGCACCTGCAAGAACTTAAACAAAGGCTTCAATGCTTCATATTCTAACAATGGACGTCCTTGTTGCAACAAATGCAACACATTGGCAAATTGGACCACTTTCCTTGCATTCTCTCCAACCACACCATGTGCAACTTGAGTAGGAATAAACTCACGGCCATAAAAAGCAAACAATTTCTAATTTTTGGCATGCTTGCAAACCTTAAAGTAATACCAATCCCTTTTCTTCACATTAGTCCCAATATCCTTTGCAGCCTTTCTACGACCTACATGTTTAGCCAAAGAATCCCATTTAACAAATAACACCTTATCTTTCCCTTCCACCTTATTACAAATCCTGCACTTGATAGTGTGCAGACTACCATTTGACCTTACACATAGTTCTGCCCAAGGAAGTTTAATAGCCCATGAGTCTTGAAATTTTTTGGTTGTGTCATAGTTTTGTTTTTTAACTCTTGACTTTGACTTGACAATATGTAGACCTTTTCCCAGAAGGTGGACATTAGGTAGTCCTTCTTAAAAGGGGGGTGACAAACTTTTTAAATCACATAAGATCATCATCATGATCTAGGTTTGACGGATTAGAAGTACCAGGAGAAAACAATGGAAGGGATGATGTAAGAGGACCATAAGAAGAAGAAACACCAATTTGATCACCAATTAGAAGAGGTATATCCATGGCAACTAGATTCCTACTAGAATAAAATAACTTGAACTTGTAGGATTATGGTCGTTGAGGAGGCATTGTCAAACCTTGAATTGGGTTTTGGACTTTTTGTGGAACCCTAAATTGCACCTTTGGAGTTTGAACCTTTACAATTTAAAAAACTTAGAAGAGAAGTTGAAGAATTGATTTGAAAGAAATTTAAAATGTAATGTGCAAATTGCATGAACACAAACCAATAGGAGCTATATCAAGTTGACAAGTAACCAATAGCCAATAAGGGGGGGGGGGAGGTTTTAAAATGTTAACCCAAATTGACCTTAAATTGGGTTCTGGACTTTCTATGGAACCTTAAATTGCACCTTTGAAGTTTAGACCTTTAAAATTTTGAAAACACCTAAAAGAAACAAGAATCAATTTGTAAGAAGTTGATAATGTAGTGTGTAGATTGCATTTATACAAGCCAAGAGAAGTTACATCATGTTGACAAGAAACCAATAACCATTAGCATATGAAAAAAGGAGGGGGGGGGGTCTATAATGCTTACCCAAACTAAAAGAAGTGAAAATGTGGTTAATTCGACACACCCTAATTCCCAAATCCCAACTCTTTACCAAATCCCTTCAAGGCTCATTAGCTCATAGTTCCTTTAGGTTGCAGTGGTGGACATGCAAACATGGACTTTAAAGTCTAGACCATTGATTGATTGAAAATCACAAAAACATAGATGAACAATCCTATAGATACTAAAATACAAAATGCTATTCACTTGACACCTCCCATGGAAATTTGATGCAGATTTTCACAACGGTTTCATGAATGTTCTTGGGATTTCGTAGGACTATGATGTGTAAGAAATCTCCAACATGTTTTGTTGAAGAACACAAGCACACCAAGGTGGTTTGAAACTAGTGACACACACCATGCTTGCAACAAACCTCTTTCTTACACATTGCAATGATGCACAAAAGTGCCTTGACGATTCAATACATAATGCACAAAAGGACTTCAACAAATAAAGACAACAGGTTTAGAGGAAGAAATACTCCTTTTGTCGACAAGAACTTCAAGACAAACATTAATGCTAACTCCAAACAACATGAGTGAAATTTTGTTGTCTTTATGCACATTGAAGAAACATCTCATCCACCACAATGAAAACCTGCCTTCTTGGTGAACATAAACAAGGCTTTGGCGACATTGCATACACTAAGGGAAAGACTTGGTGAGAACAAAAACCAGTGAGAGCTCTTTTCGTCGACAAGAGCTTCAAGACAAACATCAATGTCGACTCCAAACAACATGAGTGAAATTTTGTTGTCTTCATGCACATTGAAGAAACATTTCATCCACCACAATGAAGACCTGCCTTCTTGGCGAACATAAACAAGGCTTTGGCGACAATCCATACACTAAGGGAAAAACTTGGCAAGAACAAAAACCAGTGAGAGCTCCTGTTGGTGAACTTTTGCAACTCTTGTGCGAAACAAGCTGGCGAGGAAAAAGATGACTACCTCACAACCCAGCTCTTTGGATGGTCGAGATTTCGCTTGTTGGCAAGATTGACGGCCGTTGTTGTCGCTACTTGGCAACACCCTAAAAGGGTTTAGTGTTTAGGTTGGCGAATTGGGATTGTTGATGCAGTGCAATCTGGCCCATCAAATCTAGTGCCGAATGTTTTCTAGTGAACTTTCATGATTCTCTCCGCCCCCCTCTTTCCTTTGTACCAGTAGCTGCCCTTTTTGTAAAGTAGAAATTTGGCTAAGTTTTGCTAGAAAAAAAAACACTGACCTAAGCTCTCTCTCTCATAGGAGTGCATGCTCAAAGACACTACTCACCAACATCAAGGCAAATCTGGGTGTAATGTAAAAGCCTCGCCGAGGGGCATTCCCAGAATAAGGGGTGTAGGACAAGGTGATAACCCAGTCCAATGGCACAATTTGGGAATGCCTTCAACCGTGGGTTTTATCCATTGTAAAGCACGAGGGGAAAGGTTATCATAAACTTGAATATATGTAGATGATGAAGTTAAAAATAGGGGAGGGTTTTCATCCTTACTCCTTAGAAGTGATATTTACACTTATATATGTGTAGGGTAAAGGCCTAGGCTGGGGACATTATCAAAATAAGGGGTATATGATGAGGTGATAGCCAAGTCTGGCCCCGCATTTTGCAAATGTCCCCCACCCCTGGGCTTTACCTGTCATAAAGCAGGAGGCAAAACTTATCATGAACCAAACCTATGTAGATCATGATGTGTATGAATGGGAGTGTTCTTATGCCTATTCCTCAATAGTGAGAGGGTTCTTGCACCTACAAGTAGGCATAATTTCCCTCCCATCCTCGACAAGTAGGCATAATTTCCCTCCCATCCTTGACAAGTAGGCATAATATCCCTCCCAATTTCTAGGAGGGAAATCGATGGATATAAGGTGCCCTCCACACACTACAAATTTTGGTGTAAGATCCCTCCCATTCTTTAAGTAATAAGAAAAATTCCTTCTCTTTTGTAGGTTGGATATTTACAGATATAAGGTGCCTTCCAAATACATTAGGAAATTCCTTGTAGCAGTGTATTATTTTTATTGATTGAATTAATTTCAATAGATGTCAATTTTTTCAAAATTAGCTGCTTGCAACGTTGGAAATTTTTAGAAATTATGTTTGATATTATTATTGAGTGCTTGCCCTAAAGCTTGGTGGTGGTAGTGTGCCCACATAGTGCAAAATTACTTGGCATTTTTTTCCCACCTTAATTCTAGGAATTTCAAGAAATTTTTACTTTTACTTCCTAAGTGAAACAACTAATAAAAATTAAATATTTTTCAAGAAGATGTTGGAATGGTAAAGACATTGCGATAATATGAATGTTTTCACTTATGGGTGGGAACATCATAGGTATTTGATTAAAGGGGTGCAAGTATGAAAGGAACATGATTTTCTCTTTCATATCAAAGTTGTTGGAAAGGAAAAAAAAAATTGTGTCCAGAAAATAATTTGGGTTTCCTTGCATACCAAGTCAACTTGTTTCTTTTTCTTTTACTCTTTGCCTATCCTGTGGAACAAGTTCCAAGCTTGGCTATGTCTTTAACTCATTTGTTCTGGTTAAAGTTGGCATAACCTCTTGTCATCATGTTCCCAAAACGTTCCCAGTGTGGTATGGAGCAAAAATTGTTTTATAAGATGGGAACAAAAGGTGATTCCCAAAAGAGAGATTCATATGAAAAACAGTGGGAACAGACTTCACAAGTGGTGGTCCCAATAGGAGAATGACAAACGCCAATCATAAAAATACAAGGGCAATTGACAACAAACATTCTTGCGTCAAAACATCCTCCTTCCTTGTACAATTAAACAGAATTTCATGTTTGGTACAATAACATTGAATCCATGTTTCCTTAAGTATTGGTATTACATGAGGTCCCCAGTCCCTACCTTTGTAATGTCCTTGATACTAGTGTTCATATTAGGTCTATGTCTACATACAGACCAACACATGACAAAACCTAGTATGACCCAAATAATTTCATTCTCCCCAAAAGCTACCTTCCTACCTATTATGAAGAAAATTGTCTTTGATCATCATGGATGTATTTGTGTGTAGTTTCTGGTCCTCTTATGCCTCTTGAGGTGCTCAAACACATTTCCTACTCTGAAAGGAAGGCTCATTTGTATTCTTACTCAATCTAAAAATTGGCATATATATGCCATGATTTTGTTTTCTATACTTAAAACATATTATGAGATTAAAGTTTTTAGACTTTGAAATTTCGAAAATAAAATAAAATAAGCTTCACCTACCTTATTATGGCAAAAATATTCAATATTCGATTGATATTTACATTGGCACTATCTGAAAATCCTTTTCTAGCTACTTGTTTGGATGTGATGTCATTCTCCAAGGATTTGCACATGGCTTCACATGTCCAAATATGTGAACATGGTTGATTTCATTTGATGGTGAAATGGTGATGACAAGATGGAGAAGTATAAACATGAGGTCATGTCATCCATGGACATGGATGACATGGATGGTCATGTGGGCTTGGTATATGTGGAATAAGATGTCGTCAACTTCAAGGACCAAACAAGTTGTGCTTGTTTTGAACAAAATAAGAGATTCATAAATAATGACATGGTGCAAGATGCTAGGTATTGTTTAAGGCTTCTCGTTGTTTCTACAATTGAGCTTAAGGCTATTTTCTTTAGTGAATTTGGATGTCTTATAATAACACCAAATGTTGTCTTCATCCAAGAAAACCATGAATGGAAAAGCAATTAGGAAATATACTTAGTGATTGGAGCATCCATTTTGTGTGATCATAATTTTACTTTATCAAAGGTTCTAAAACATATTCCCACTAATTTTACAAATTTCTACTCTTGCTTTTGCAACCTTTTGGGACCCAAAAGTAAATCCTTCAATTCTATGGAAAACCTATATAAACATAAGTTCTATTGCAAAAATAAACTTGAATGTCTTCAAGAACCATGTTTACTTCTTCACTTTGGTCTAAGGACATCCATTGGCTGGACCCAAATTCCTAAAATAGACCCAAGTCCACACAATGTTGTCATGATGTGTTCCAACACCCATATTAATAAATGAAACTAAGGAGTACTTTTTGCCATCTTCATGGAATCCTTGACATTTGACCAATCTACCCTACTACATGCATGTTCCTTCACATACACTCATATCCATAGCTTTGAAAATCACCCAGTATATTAGTCTCCAAACTCCAAAAGCCTTGTAACTCAATTGGGAGTCAATTTATTTGGTTTAATAAAACATTTATGGAACAATTGTTTTCTAAAACCATATCAATAGGCAACAATTTGACCCATTTGATTGGGACATAAAATCTTAGTATCTTACAACCTTTAAAAAAAAAAATCTTTGCAATGACAGAAAGATTACCCAATTTAGACATGATTTTTCTTTTGTAATTGTGTTCAAGTAATCAATATTCTTCAAGAATCAAAACATTCACTATAATAAATGTGTTTTGTGAATCCTGTGAGTCTTTGGAATCCATCCTTTGACTTCCACACTTTTCACCCTTTATTTAGGCAAGTCTCTCATTTTGTCACCTCTTTAACACTCCTCAAACTTGCCTTGGATCAATTTGTTTTCACCTATATGTTGGTTACATATACAAGGGTTGTAAGTTGCAATATAATTATTTAAAAATTAAAACAAGCACAATTGAAATGCCAATACATACTTGTGCAAGTCTATCGCGTGTCAAGTACATTTGATGATAATCGCATGCAAGTAAAAAACCATGGAGCCCACCATTTAGGTATGGTATGGATTAGAAAATTATTATCAAGCTTTGTACCACCTGTGAGTTGCGACTAGTTCAACACAAATTATATTGGCAAATGTTGGTTTATGTGAAATAAGGCGCAAACTTTATATGTTTTGTTTAATGGTTGACACCACTTTCATGAACGGGTCTAGTTGCATGATGGGTCTAGTTGCAAGAGAACTAAAGAGTGAAAGAACCTCACAACACACTTTGTCCCAATGGCATTCATTGTTAGCTGAAAAATCACACACCCATAAAAGAGAATGGGGAAAGCATGTCACTCTGATCACCAAGTTTCAAGGGGGGAGTGAGTGACAGAAATAAAATATTTAAAATTTTAATTCAATATAATTTGAAGATATTGCAAAAAAAATTAAAATTTTGATGTGACTGATATTTGTAAGTTCTTATTTATTGTGGAAACCATTTATCTAGCATATTTTTTCTATATCTTTTAAAAAAAAAAATAGAAACGATCATCCTTATCCTTGTGCTGTAGGTATATTGTAATAAATTTCCTCATTCAGGTAGATTGTAGATACAAAGGAAAAAGTCCAAAATTCAGCACAAAAGGTATATTGCCTTTCTTCAGATTTCATTTGGTCCCACATTTTGACAAATGGTATTATTATGAATTATGTGTGAGTTCATTTTTTTGAGGGCTCTTCATAGAATATTTTTAATTTTTGCAATTAGAGTTTTTTTTTGGATGGGGGAGAAGGAGAGAGGATTTTTGGTGCTTGGTGATAGAAGGAAGGGGCTGCAACTTGTCCAACGGAAATTATTTGGAAAAAAGGGCCCAATGTTGCCATAGTTCAATGGAAAAAACTAAAATTGAACTTGCCATAATTAGACCACAGGTTCTTGTATGTTGTTAACACAGTGTGAAAAAATGCAAAAACAAAAAAGGCAAATCATTGCAAAAGTGAAGTGCTCAATAGAACGCATTTCATTTTTCAAATGTGTTGTCACCATTTGCAAAAGGATAGATTCCACTTGATAACATGATCTCCACAAGCACTGAAAAATTTCTGGCAGTGCTTTGCGTGCATGGATTGAACTTTCAGCCAACAGAAAAGCTGCTTTGTATGCTTCAATTCAATGAAGTCAGTACTCCGATGAAGTACTCCTTTGTCATATCCTTTGCAAGAATATTGTTGAAAAGACTTAAAAGAAACCCCACCTCATCAAGTCCCATGGTGAACTTTGAATTAGAAAAAAAAAGGGGGCAACTAAAGTAGAAAATGGTCTTTGATAGAACATTGTTGAAAATGCTTCACCTCACCAAATGATCCTATATGAACTCACAAGTTAAATCACCTTGGGTTGAAAACTGTCTTTGAAAGATCATTGTGAAACCCTAAGAACCCCATCTCACCCAAGGATAGGCAATCATCCCTTGGACGATTTATTCAAATCTGGCTATAAACCAAAAATAAAGTGTAATTTTTTTATATGTTTGGCTACACAATGAAAACCACATGTATGAATCTGGTGATTTTTACATTCTTTTTTTCCCTCACTTCTGGTCACTGAAAACCTCCAAAAACACTTTTTTTCGAATTTTTTAGTCTTTACACTTTTCTTTCTGTATATATATATATATATATAACCAGTAAAAAATAGGCTGGTAATGATTTGTCAAGAGTACTAAAGAGCATGTGAAGAAACTATAGGGTACCTACTAGTATTGGCTGGTTATTGCTTTTTGGCAATAACTAGCCAAAATTTAAAATTGTCAATATCAATGTCAAAGTAATACCCCCCATGATCATCTTATTCAATTTTTTTGGGTAACAACCCCAGTTATGCATAAGGGTCAGTTTTCAAATACTTGATTGAGAACCGTCAATACATTGTTAGTTGTACATTGATTACATGATTTTAAAAAACTTCAAACTACTTAGAATGGTTTCCCCTGTTTTTCTATTTTTCTATATTCAGAAATTTAAAGATTGATAACCTACCTGAATGATAGATAACCAGGTCATCCAGGTAGGTTATTAAAACTTGAAATTTTCAATACTAGATGAGTATGATATTTACTTGGCTGGTAGTTATTGATACCAGGACCCATTCCCGGCCGCTTACCCAAGTCAAAAGCAATAAGCAGGCAACATTGGTACCTACATTTCACATATGGGTAAAATAATTTTTATTGGGAGATTCTTTTGAGGGATGACATGTGATAAGCTGAATTAATTACAAAAACCTATTGTAAACACAATTTCAAGAAACGGATAGGAAAAAAAAAAGTGTGGGATAAAATCATGAAGGTGGGACCATTCCCAAAATAAGTAGCTGAGGATGACAAGGAACTAGCCCGAGTCTAGCCTGCTTACATTTTGGGAATATTTCTCACACCCACACACTTAACCATTGTAAAGCACATGGCGACCATTATCATGAACTTCAACATAATAGGTTACAAGATGAAGGAAGGGGACAAGGGTTTCATTTTTAATGCCAAGCTCTTGAAAGTGGGAAAGATCTTACACGTATTATAGAAGGTAAGTTGACAAAATTTTCCTCTCACACTCTCTTAAAGAGTAATCATAAGATCCTTCCTCTTGTCTTTTCTAAGGAAAAATACTCATAAATGTAAGGTGGCCCTCCAAAAACGTTGAGAAACAATTCCTTATAATTTTTTATTCGAATATAAAAATTGAAAATTTATATATTTAAATAGACCAAAAAAATTACACCTACATAGTTGGGGGGTTTGGGGGGGGAGAGACTCATGTCACCATTTGTTGTTGTGCAAAGTTGAGTGTAGGGTAATGCCTGAGGAGCAGGGTATTCCCAAAACATAACCCCAAAGCATAGCCAAGGGGTGCTTATTTGAGGAACACTCGATTCTAAAGGCATTATGTGAGAGCATTGCAATAGGTTTTTTAAAATTTTATTTATATTTTATTTTCTTTGTGATACATGGTGATGTCCATCTGATAATCACCAGGTGTCACACTATAAATAAATAAATGAAATTGAGAAAAAACAATACTAGGAGGCATTTTAGAAGGAACATGACGACATGCCCACTTCTACAAATGTTTTGTTTCCTGAAATGCCCTGCAAAAAATTTTACACTCAGTAACTTGACCTGAAATAAAAATACACAAATTTTTTCTTCCCACCCATTACTTTACGTGGTGACCAACTTTGGGTTTTTGTACTTCTGGCTTGGACTTGGGGTCCTCTATCTCTCTTTGTTCCTTCTTTTTCCCCCTTGCCAGGTGCTTGAACCAAAAAAAAACAAAAAAAAGTGGATGAAGGTGTGTGTGTATGGGTTGCAAGTGCATGCACTTCACAAGTTACCTTGTATATACTTATTCGGATATAAGTAAGTATGTATGTATATAATATGTATGTATATGTGTGTGTGTGTGTGTGTGTTTTTAGAGAACTTGTGTTTTTTAGGGTTTTGTTTTTGGGGTTTTTCTTGCATGAGCATTTTGCTTTCGACTTGAGCAGTTCAGGGCTGTAGATGATGAATGTGTTGTGGTTGACGAGAAGGATGAAGAAGAAGATGATTTTGCTTGCCTGCCACTAGAGTTGTTGTTGTTGTTGCTGCAAATTTACACACTCATTCCAGAGTCAAGGGGGAAAATGAAAAAAATAATTTGAGAAATTAGTGGACATTGTAATCTTTGAGACTGGCTCAGATATAAATTATAAATACTTTCCTCTGCATTCCTCACAGTCCTCATTTTGGAGCTTGAATCTCGGTTGTTCTTGCAGCAGCAGCAAGATTTCTTCTGGTGTTGGTGTTGTTGTTTCTTCTTCTTGTTGTTGCTGCTGTGAGAGTTCTTCTGAGTTTGAATGTGAATTTAGATTGCAGAGTTCTTCTGAGTTTGAATGTGATCTTGGATTGTAGAGTTTTGTAGCTGGGTTTTGGTGTGGGCTTGGGAATTTGTGTTTTCTGAGTGGGACAGCACAGCTCAGGAGGAGGATCGTGTCCCATCTGCACACTCTTGCTAGTTTTCTGCTGCATGCAGCTCCAGACTTCTTAACCTTATAGTTTCTGTGAGAGAATTTGCTGCTGCTGTGTGATCTGAAGCTGCTGGGACTAGAAATAGTTTGGTAGAGTTGTCGAACCACCTTCTCCTCAGGTCTAGTGGCTCTGGAATGTTGTTGTGGAATTCATGCACTGCAGAGGAAATTTATATTTTTGTTTTCTGTGTTTTTTGGGGGTTTCGAACTCAGTGCAGAGCTGGCATATAAGTTGAACTTTTGATATCTAGTCTGCAGTTCCAAGGGCCCTCCTGCACAGCTGTTGTTGTGCTTACTGTTTGCTCTCCTTGTCCTGTAGAGAGAGACGAGGTGTACTTAAGAGAGAGCTTCAGCCTCCTACTTTTTCATGAACTTGTGTGTGTGGCGACCCGAGCTGTCATTAGTCGTCCTGCAGGACTTTGAGAGGAGCTGGTTTGATTTGAATTAGAGACGGGAATTCATATTGGCCACATTCTCGAGACCAGACAGCAAGCAACAAAAGCAAGCAAGCAAGCAAGCAAGGAGTTTGAAAGCTTCGACCGGATCAAATTAGCAACTCCCGTGTCAGCAAGCAGCAGCACAGTGCACTACTGCAGCGGGTGGATAGAGCATCGACATCATGTCGCAGAACCGGTTTCATGGGGACTGGGAAGAATCGGAGAGTTTTGCGGCGGCCTTGTTGGACACTCGCGAGCGCAACGCTCGCACTTGTGCGCCAAGCTACATACACCCGCCGCATCAATATCATGTTCAACAAACTGCAGATCAGAACGTGAGCTGCACGACGACGTACCAAGCTGCTGCCAACGAAGAACCCACGGATGATGCAGATGATGCTGCAGCTGCGGACACGAAAACCGGCTCTAAAACGGCTCAGAAACAAGCTGCCGCCGAGGATGATCACAACAGCAAATCCAAAACCCGCAAAAACAAACCAAAAAACTCGTAAGATTCTCAAACCATATAATTCTTACACTAATAATGCTCTTCCCAGCTGCAGCAGCTGCTGATCCAAACCTCATCCCTCGACTGATCTGCATGCATGCATGCAGGCAGGCAGGCTCAGATCTTAGCTGGTGGATACACAGCAGTTACGGGCTCCAACCCACTTGAGGTTGCTGTGAAGATGATCTGCATAGACGTCGTGATCTATTCATCTTCTATTCTTCTTCTTCTTCTTAGAACTTAGAGTTCATTAATGTTCTGATGAGCTTGAACAATTTGTGTTTGGAACTTGTTGCCATTTTGCAGAAAATAGGTAACAACAATCTCAGGACTTAAAGCTCACATGCGCGAGCTTCTTCCACAATTACATCTCGGTATACCCACAAGTGCAGAAACTCCAAAGGACTCTGAAACTCTTTCTTGGATTCTAGACACTTCTGCTCTCTCTCTCGCCCCCCCACTCTCTCTCTCTCTCTTTGTGACATATCTCTCCGTGTCTGTCTCTAGTCTTCAGCATGCAAAATGCAATAATACAAACATGGGAATTTTCCCGCTGTTACAGTACAAACAAGATCCAGCAGCTGTACAGTCAGAAATGTTGTTGAGTGTGTGCACACAAGGGTTGATCAAACTGTTGCACGCTTAACTAACTTTGTTAGTGAGTAGTCCTATATTAGAGCTTACCCTCTTTTTTTCTGTCTCTTTTTTGGTATCATGAAAACTTCTAGACACTGGACACGACTAGTTTCAGTGTGCAGTTTTGTCTCTGGGTGCAGCAGCAGCAGCAGTTGAGCTGACAAGACCCCAACTAGTTAGCACCCAGTACTTTTCTTCTTGTGATTCTGTGACAATTGTCAAGTACGCTACTACAACAACAATAACAAGGAGCTGCTGCCGCTGCTGCTCATCAGGACTGGCTGTCCCTCATCTGTCTGTACACATTTTTCTATGAGCATAAATGAACTTTTTTTGTTGCTTGAGTGCTTGTGTGATTTTATTTTTGTTTTGGTCATGAGAACTATTTTTCCAAAGGGATTGCCAAATCTTTTTGGCAGTTTATCTGACTTCCTAAGTAGTGTCTTTTTTAAAAATAAAAATAAAAATATTAATATTAATTTTTTAGTTTTGGGATATTGCCAGACAGGTGATTATTAACTACAAGTTCCACTCAGATTTGACAATACTGCAGATTTGCTATTAATTTTTAGAAATCCTTTTTTTCTAATTGTGGCTAGCTGGAGTCTATTGTAAAAATATGGCGATTCTTTGACAATTTTAATCTCTTTTTTGAAAAAAATTGGTGAAAACTTCTCAAAAATCAACTAATTTTCACATTTTTAATTTCACTTTTGCAGCAAAAAAATTGCCAATGAAAAAAAGGGCAGGGCTGCTAACTATCTATTGTACAAAAGAAGCCGGGTATCACTTGCGAGCATAACATAAAGTAAAATTGTTTGATTATCTCCACAAAAGGACATGTCTAAGTTTTTTCTTAGATAAATGCTCAACGTTTATTGAAACTTCTAACAATGTCACACCAACAAAAACGATTCTGGCAAAATTATTGTTAAATTTGCAATATTTACTTGACATAATCACGAAATTTCAAATGTTAAGGAAATTTTCTTTTCATTATATGTGCTAACCATTTGGAGTCACTGTGAAATGATTCTTCTGAACCATAACCATGAAGGCTCATTAGAAGAGTATTTTTTCCAGTGTAATAACACACAAAGGAAGAGACACACAGTGGTGAGAAGGCGAATGAAGAATTATTGAAACTCAAATATTTCACCATGGAAAAAAAAAAAACCTAATCTTCAAAAAAATCCTCTAAAAGAAACCAAAATCTTTCAAGATATTATAACTCTAGACCTAATCTCAAGTTTCAACACAGGCCAAAATATCATCTTTCAAAAATCCTCATTTAGAAATAGATCTATTATTAACTAGGGGCCAAAATCCCTTAAGCTACTATACTTTATAATGAATCTAAACACAATATCCTTGGCTTGGTAGGCAAGGCCAACAAAATAATTTTGTGGTTTGTGTTGATAAATCCCACCCACAAACAATAAATAATTCATTTAAAACAGTGATAGATGATTTAAGCATTTAAATCTAAACCAATACTTGTTTGCAACCAACTTCATACTAGGAAATTTGATTTGGAAGTGTTTTTTGAACCTTAGCATTTTGGCAATTGAACACCAAAGAGCAATAGGATTATGGTTATCCCATTACCGGATATAATATAATCACAGTCTTTACCACTATGCAGTGAAGGTGCCCTTAAGCATGTATGTGTAAGGAAGGGTAGATTTAGAGAGGGTTACGTTGTTCAAGGTCATGGCAACAAGGGTGCTAATGTCAATTGCTAGACCAAAGGACAATATAACCGCCTTTCCTCAGACACAAAAGACTAACATAATAACTAGTGCGGGGCTGGTATTGGCTTTTTAACATACTAGCTGCGATTGGTATATGATTTATTTGTTGTAAATTCATGCTAGCCTGGTACAGGTATGGATTTTTTTCAAAAAGTTCCTACCGATCTAGTCTAGATCGGTAGCTCATTGGATTTTTTAAAACATTCACATGAATGTTGAGCAGTTCACATTTTTTTAGCATTCGTCAGTTCTGGTTTTCAAAATAGTTTTTAAGAATAGGGTTGGATCTTTTTTTTCATATTTTTTCATATAAGATATCTGGCAAGGATATTAATTTTAAAAAAAAAACTTAAGGTCAGATGTCACTCTTCCAGAATCCTACAAAATAAAATATGTCAGGTATTTTAAGCAATTATCATAGCTCAGATAACAAAATTTAGCAACATGAAGAAAAAGCACCAGCACAACAACACCGCACAAAAAGAGAATGGCAACAGCAACATGAAAAAAAAAACATTGCAACAATAGTGCAAAGGAAGATTGTCACAAGCCATAGTGCAAAGAAAAAGCATGGACAAAATGCACAGAGCATAAACCCAACAACCCACAAAAGAAAAACACAAACACAACATAGCACAAATGAAGGGCATGGACGCAGTATAGTGCAAAAGAAGAGCACAAAGACACAATAAGAAGATAAAAAGAAGTTTGGGCCCAAGCTGAAGCTTAGACCCCTTTATACTTTTGGAAATAGGCTACTAGTGTAACAATTAGGGGTTTGAGGTGGCAGTCTCCTCAAACTATATCTTTTTTAGGTCAAAGCTAACTGCCCTTACCCAATATCTACATCCAGGTAGGAAATGGATATCATGTCTAGATTCAGATTTGTGAAATCAGATTTAAATTTGAATATTATATGGCTCAATCCCATAACTTTAAGATCTAGCAAACAAGATATCACCCTAAATCTCATAGTTTGTGATATCCATGTTGATATATAAGCATGATATCCAGATTTTAAAAATATTCATCCAACACTAGTTCATACCACCTTGATTTTGGTATCAGGATCCAACATTGATTTGGGGCTAGTATGTCATAGTACCTTTATCATTTCGGCATAAATTAAAATTGTTTTTCATTTTGTCGAACTTTTTAAAAATCATTTATTATTTCTGTCGAAATTTTAATAAAATCAGAATGTCAACTATCAAATTTGGACCACAGACCTTCCGTGCCAATGACTTAAATCTGGGGCAGTTTAAACATACTAGACTGTTCCACAACATTGATGAGGGCCTGTTTGTTATTTTTTATATCTATTACCTATCAAAATTAAAAAATCAAATGCCAAAGTTAAGATTTTGAATTAATTAATTATTCAACAGTCTGTTGCCGAAATGGTGAACGTATTACAATATAACAAAACATCTAGTATTTACTATTTACACTAACAAAACTATAAGATGAAATTTTTATTAACTTCCTTCCCTACCAGGTAAGTACCGCTAGAAGGTGGGGTGTATACCAAGACCAGTGTTGTGGATGTAAATGGTTTAGGACTTACATTCTGTCAGTGTAAGCATAATCTCATAATGAAATTTATTTATATTTTGTGTAAGTGTAAAATTATGTAAATTTATTTTATGCCATGTAAAACAATGTAAATGTTTTAAAAGGACGCTTATATGGTTTTACATGGCTATGTAGAACAACATAAAAAATGTGATTATATTTGGGGGGGAGGGGGAAGATTTCATAATGTTTGAGATGATGGGCAACCAAATGGCTCATTCCCAAAAAAAATCTTATCAAAACATTTGTGCTTTGGGATACATCAAAATTAATTAATATGATCATAATAAGTATCTAAGTTTTTGTGAAAGCTTAGGCCAAAAACGATGATGAACAAATTTAAAAATAAAAGCCCTATTCCAGCAATGAGGTGGGGCAAAATGTGCATTCAAAATATTCCATGGAATAGCACCACAGTAGTCCCATAATTGTAAAAAATGCTAATGTTTGGACAATATCAAAGTTATCATGATTTTTTGTGAAGGACCAATCAAAGTGGCCCATTGCAAAAGAAAAAAGAAAAAAAACTTAAAATGCACTCAACTAATTTATATAGATTTTGCAAGAAAGTATGATCATTAAGAGTATATAATATATACACTTATAGTTACATGCCCCAAAACATTTACACTAAACTGAATAAATGTTTTGAAACATAATTTACACTTCCACAAGATTCACATGCCATATATGCAGCTATTGACACTTACATGCACTGTAACACTGCCCTGGATCAATATGTGTCTATATATTAAGGATCCACAATGGTACCCGTTCAACACGGGTAATAACCTCTGCAGTGGCACCTTTCAGTACTGAAATGTGCTTGCACATGGCTCACCAATACCATGGGCCCTCCACTTATGTGGTAGTAAATTATTGAAGGCCCATCACACAAGTAAGCCTCCATTATTACATGGAGTAATGCCATATTGTCACAGCATTACGGTACTCGTAATTTGAATCTGCCTCAAACCTCAGAGGCACTTTTCAAACATATATCTAAAAAATACCTCTGAGGCTTGGAGGAAGATTATTAAGGGCATTACTCTGCTCATAACAGCTTGGAAGAATTTGTTAAGTGTTAAGGGAAGGCATGTTCCTTACAGTAGTCTTTGAGTTATCCATAAAGTCACCCTGTCTTTGGGCTTTCTTTCACCCCTATACCCTCTCTCAGTGGTATACCCAAAGTAATGAAAGTTTTCAAAATATCAGTATGAAAATCTGAGTGGAGGTGCTCAGGAAAAAGGAAAGACAGGATGAAACTCAGTTTAGGCTACTACCAAAATTGGTGGAAAAACTAGATTGCTCCCAGGTATTTCGTCTTGTAAAATTTTCATTCCTAGTTATGCGTTTGATGGCCTATTATGCCGAAATTGGCCATTCTCACTCCCTAATTGTGTGACTTTACAGATAACTCTATTGCCTCCTAGAATTGCAAGGCATTTTGAAGAACAAAATGCTCACTCAAGCAGGCATTCCACTTTACAAGATGCCATTCTTCTTTTTTCTTTTGTTTCTGTGATACCTGGCAAATATCATGGAAAAGCAAGAAAAAACATTTTTGGCAGGCTACGCCTGAGATGTCACCCTTAGACAAGGGTGTTCCCAGTGCACATCTCTCTCCAAGCTGCCACCTTGGGGCAGTGGAGCCCTTAATTTGTTGGGCCCTGCCTCCAAAGGGACAGGCACTATCACATTGGATCCAACTTTAGTAAAACCAGTTTCACATTAGGTGAACTGGTTTCTTTGGTGAAAGTGTTTAGACTGTTTAGATTTGAACGCATTGTTTTGGTGTTCGGAGTGTGGACAGAGTACAGTAAACTCTCTCTAAACTAATATTGTGTAAACTAATATTCTCTTTAAACTAATATGCAGGCACAGGCCCGTGGCAGGCCTCATACTTAATCTAATAATTCTCCATAAACTGATATTCAATATTTTTTTTGATCCCATAACATTTTATAAACTAATACATCATACATATGACACCAAAAAAGCAAAGGAGGGTATTCTGAGAGTACCCAGAGTGCAGCTTTCCACAACCTCACTTTCTGCCAAGATTTCTACCACTCATGTCATATGATTTTCTACGTGCTTCTTTGATCCTCCACCAAGCTTCACAAGGTTCCGTTACCTTCCCCAATGATCCCTGACCTCCATGACCTTCCATGCTGCTCTGGCAGGTTCCAGAACGATTTTTGTTATCTCCCATATAATTTGTGTAAACTAATATCCTCCATAAACTAATATCTTCCGACCGATCCCAAGGATATTAATTTAGAGAGAGTTTACTGTAGGTAGATGTACAACATCTTATCTATTGGCAAGGTCAGTGTGTTTGTGATGCCTTCTTAACACCCTGCCTCAGGTGTTACCCTACACATAATCTGAATCTGCCACCACCTTGGAGGCACTTTTTCAGATCTGCAAAGTGCCTCTGAGGCTGGGAGGAAGATTATTCGTTGTGTGGTAGGCTACCGGCAAATAGCCTATCGATAGGTTTGGGTACCCTTGCCAATCCTAGAAAAGAAGATTTAGGTTAGGTTAGGTTTTCATGGTCAGAGCACCTTTCATTGCAGCATGCAAGATGGATAGCGTGTGGACATGAAAACCCTTTTTAGCTGTACTCTTGTCCCATAGGTATTAACCACAATGACATGTCTTGCCATCCGCATTCATCTATCTCCTTAGCAGACATCAAGTGCCTTACCTACTTACATTCCCTAACCTGCATTCCACTCCCTATGGCATAACAATATCATAGTAGATCATAAAAAAAAGGGAAAAAAAAATCAAAAAAAAATTTAAATGACCCTAGGCTACAGTAATTAGATTTGTAGGTAGGTTGTACACATGTAGAGTGGGTTCCAACACCATAAAGCCCTTTTATATGGTCCTTTCCAATTTTCTTTTGCCAATTCTGCCGCCATTCAATGCCTTCTCTTTACAAAGGGACAAATTACAAAAAGCCCATAAGGATTTTATGGTAGATAATCAATCTAGTTAGGCCCACTTATAATCTAATCATATTAAAAATGCAT
>Ga0209611_10005299_pt1 | contig 21682 bp, 10 predicted proteins | sample S1TSphgellanicum_3_FD_187693 | JGI IMG/M metagenome (GOLD analysis project Ga0209611, IMG submission 187693) | Host-associated microbial communities from peat moss isolated from Minnesota, USA - S1T2_Fc - Sphagnum magellanicum MG (SPAdes) (version 2) | ecosystem: Host-associated > Plants > Peat... | reverse complement strand
CTAAAAATAATAATTTATTAAAATTATAGTATAAAATTTAATACTTATAATATTTCAACTTAAAAATTTCATATCTTATTAGTATTTTTTCCAAATAACAATATTAAAAATGAATTTCCTTGTTTAATAAAATTTCCATGGCCAACCATTATTTTGAAGAAAAAATTCAAGCACATAATTTATTATTGGAAAATATTATTCAATTAAAATAAAAATAATTAAATGATTTATTTCCAAAAACTTTAAGCACTAATAATTTTTAATTATATTTCAAAATTCTGATGTAAAATATATATCATAATTTCATTTTAAGAATTTTTTTTAAAGGTAATAATATATAATTGACTCAAATATAATGGTCAACAACAAAATCATAAATATTTTATATTTAAAATATATTATAATTTTTTTAAATTAATTTAAAAATTATGATGTATAATAATCTTAAAATATTATATTTAAACTAAAAATATCAAATAATGTTATATAATTAATAATGTTTGGGGATTGACGTTTTATACATATATTATTTCAATTTTAACTTAAAATTATGATTAAAAGTATATTATATGTGAAATAAATGTAAATGTAATTTATATTATGTATGAAGCCATTAATTATGTGCCCAATCTACTTGACCTAACTAGTAACTAGTGTAACCTATTACCTATAATATGTATGTGATAATAGTTAGCCCATCTTAAATGGGATTCACCCCAAAAGTATGTTCGTTATACAAAAACACAATGAGCTTTGAAAGGGGTGGAAAAAGGGGAATTGTATACTAGAAACAATTGTAAACATGCAAAACATGGGGTTGCTTATGTCTTCAAGGGTACGGAGTCAATGTTGCAATTGGTTGTTGATGGGCTAATGAGAGAGGAATGCAAAAATTTGTATAATTGTCTAGGTTGTTCCACACCTTGTAGCATGGGAAGTTGATCCTAGAGTAAAGCTTATAAGAAATAGCTTTTTGATTTTCCAAATTTGAAAAAGAAACCGAAAATGCATTGGATAGACATGATAACGTGGGATATGGTTCAACACATGCATAATGTTATGATCAAGGCACATTTCTTATTGCAAGTTATAGCAACTTAATATATATTTTTAATTTTGTGATGAAGTGAGCTTTATCCACAACCAAAAATGATTGTTTATTCATGCTTGTGTGATGAACAATTAATGTGCATATCAATTTTTATTTCTTTTGAACATATGGCAATAATCAATAAAATGTTAATAACTTCACCTATGTGCCTATATAGGTCCTAGTGAACCAAGGTGGTTTATTCCAAATCTAGGCGATTGGTAAGAAATTAATGACATTTTGTGCAAATGGGGTTTTTATTTTCCAAGGTATCATGTTAAGGGCCCTCACAAAACAATTTTCAAAATAATGCCCCCACCCATTCCATGGTAGTTCATGTATGGTTAAAAGGACATTGTTCATGAAAATGGCCATGGATGGGCTTAACAATGATAAGGTGAAGACAAATTTTGACCTCTATGATGTCCAAACATTGTCGAAGCTTGTTACCATACTACTTTTGTTGTAATTAGTTTAAAACTTGATTAAGTTTAGTTGATTGGAGGATGTGTTCATTTCTAACTTTGTGGCAACAACCAAAATGGGGTTGTGCAAGATTTATGTGTTGTACACAAACATAAACATTACGTTCAAGTTTGATGCCTTTGAGGGTTACAAATCCTTGTTCTTGATGGTAAGTAGGAATCCAATATTATCATGGATTGAATGGCAAATTTGAACAATGTTTGTGTAGAAGATTTGACATTTGATGTGAACCAACAAAATATATGGGCTATTCACATGAATGTGTAGTGAAATATTTATTTTTGAAATATTATTTGTGACATGAAAGGTGTATGCTACATCCATTATTGAATAAATTGTGCATGTATTTTTAAAACTTTAACCCTTGCTTGGATTTTTATTTTTCTATGTGGTTGTTATGATTTTTCATTACTAGCAATGGGTGTGGTGTATCCATAATTCTAACTATAGCCATATATAAAAGGAAAGCTTTAATTTTCATTTGGAAGTGATGAAAGCAACATATTGTTACCCCAAGAAGTTGGGATTGATGTTTGGTTGGTTAATTAAAGTGATTTTAGTGACTTCTTTAAACATTTCACAATCCATGTCAAGTTGACCATGCTTTGGATGCCACAATTAAACTTGCAAATTTGAATCCTTTCACACAACTTCCACACACTCTTTCAACTAGCAAAATGTTTTTTTGTTCTTTTCTAATATTTCAAATTGGTAGAAATCAACATGGTACAAGTCTTGGGAGTGTAGAAGACAATTATTTTTTAGTTTGTTGGCATGCATTTTACAAATCCAAGTTGCACAATCAACTTGTTAACAACTTGGGTTTTATAGTAAGAAAGTTCTCCCAAAAGTTTTTCATTTTACATGCACAATTTTTCACATGTTAATACATGTGGGCAATGGAATGTAGATTGTCTTCAATACAATGTGGGAGCTTAATTTGTTGAAGCTTTTATCTATATAATTTTCTAATGTAGAAGTTCAATTTTGTTTGCTTGAATTTTAGTAATTAATGTTTGTTGATTTTTTGTGTAAGTGGAATTGGTGAATCCTATTGGATACCACTTTTAAGTTATAGCTTCCTTCCTATTCCCATTTTGTTGCAACTTGTAAAGTGTAATGTCTTTGTGAGATGGCATTTGTGATTTTAATGTGACTTGTATTCGTTGTTTTCACTTACCTTGACATATTGCATGGCATTTGTCTTGTAGTGGGTAGTTTGAAAGGTTCAATCCCTTCACAAAATTACCCCCAATCTAAAATGAGGAATTAGTCCAAAATTGAAAATGGTGAAATATCATTTTTCAAAATAAAAATTTCATGTAGCCAAGGAAACGGCTCAAGGCATTTAGTTTTTTCTTTTACAGGTTTTTTTTCGCTGAAGGGGGGGGGGAGGGAGACTTTTTGTTTTTTTTTGTTCACAATGTGTTCCCAACATGTTCCCATCATGTTCCCAAAATGTTTCCCAAGTCCCGTATGTGTTCCTTAAGACATCCCAATAACATTTCATTTTTAATCTCATATTGTTTGGCCATAGTTCAACTTCCATGTATGAACAAGGGTGAAATTATGGAAGCATATTTATACTGTTATGTTGGGGAATGGCCCAAAATTCCAAAAACATTGGTGATACTCCAATCAAATGGCTCCTTTTAAAGAAAAATAATTGTGGGAACACTATTCATTAATTAATAAAAGTGCATGAAATACATACCAATTTAAATGTGTTATGGTTTTAAATTTTTTGTATGAAAAATTTAATTTTTTTTAGTGGCATGGTCCTTGTTCAATGTCTTTTGATATGTGTAAGTTGAACATTCCTTTGGAATTGGAGTCTCTAATGTTTCGATGCAAAGGCTTAAAATTTTCCTTTCTTACCTTCACAATGGTCAAAACTTAGCATGATTAAAACCTTGGTAACCATAATTAACCATCTTGGGAAAAATTAGACACCTAATGAAATTTTGTCACCTTTAAAAAAATTGTCAATTCTTTTTTTTAATTTTTAATTTGGCCAATTGTATTTCCAATCCATTCCAACCAATGGATGGTACAACAACACACGTGCTCAAGTAGGAACTAGATGTGACAATTTTCCCAAAAAAAGAAAAAGCTGATTTGGTGATTAAAAATCTGCAAAGTCAATTCATTTTCAAACTTTGATTTGATTTTGATTTTTTGGAAAATTTTCACCGATTATAATAAAAGGTTGATCTTTCTAATTAGCTCATGATTGTAACTTATTGAATTAGGATTGAGCTATTAAATGTTGGGAATAATGATATGTATTTATTAATTTTTCTTTGTTGTGGGTTAGCTTGTAATCATATTTTGGAAGTTTCCCTCCTTTGGTAGTTCCACTTAGGAAGTTAAAATAATTGACAAACCCAATCTTGCTTGTGTTGAATGTCTTTAAATATCAAATTCTTTTCCAAACAATCATGAAGATGATAATCAAATGGCCACCAAATTAAGCTCCACAATGTACTTATTTTTTCCATAACATACCCAAATTAACTTACATCCAGTAACACAATATCTACATTATTCAATATCCAATGAATGTAGGATGAACTAACACCTTCATTGATACCAACAATAAAAACAAATCAATCGATGATTTTCAAGATGTCATCCACACTCCTTCCTTATAGTTTTTTCCACAATAGCCTCCTACTTTGTTATTTCCTTCCATTTAAACATGTCATCAATAGTTGCACTTCTAAATCTATCTACCTACCTAGCCAAAATGTGTATTAATGTTGTTTCATTAGTACACATTTTCTCATGACTTGCAAACCGAAAGCTTTGAAAAACCCTACAACAAAAAAACAAGATAGACCAAGGGTTTATAACATTCTTTCAATGATACCCTTCGCTCTCCAAACTTACTTTGAATTCTTTAATTCATGATTACTCTTACTACTACCATTCTTTGCTTAAGGAAAAAATTAAAGTTAAATCTAAAGCTTGACCATCTATGAATCGAATTACCCTTCTTTGGCATTCCTCGCATTAGCAAATAAGTCTTTGATTGTTTCTTCAAGCTAGTGCAAAGTAGTGTTCAAAATAACTATACTTGAACAAGCATGTGAAAGTTTTGGCTTTGACTTCTTTTCAGCCCAATGGTGGCATTAATGAAGTTTTGATATTGCAATTTTATGCACACCATTTGAATTTTATGATCTTAATTAATGAATATTTATGTATTTTGATAATTAACAACTTATACATCTAATGTATATTTCTATATGTTTCATTTAAAAATACAAATAACCCCAAGTGTGTAAATGGCTAAACATATACTTGGTCAAAAATTCATGTGAAAACATGAGGTTTTGAATAAGAATTGGATTAATAAGATAAGATAATGCAATATTAAGTTTTTAAAAACTTTTTAAATCCTATAGGGAAAGTTAATATGTGTCATATTCTTAAACACCTCATTTGATGTCCACTAGAAGGAATTTGGAAATAAATGACTACAATTTTAGTTGCAAAAGAAAAAAAATTTAGTCACAACGGACACATGTGATATAAACCCTCCAATTGCCTTAAACAAGTGGCAAACAAAGAAATTATAAAAAAGTCCACATGGCATGTACAATCACATTAATAGTCAAATATCATTTGCAAGTACAAGGATGTTTCATCCATTAACTAGTCATAAATCTATGCGGTTACATATATGACTACATAAAATATTGGGCAACATTATAAAATTAATTGAACTTAAATGATTTCATATAAATTTTTAAATCACATATATTAAATAAATTATTTTTATTTATAGAAATGATGCAATATAATCATTATATTATTGTTAATTTCATAAAATTCATCTTATGAGTTGTTAACATGTGTCACTACCTAGGTTAATATCCAATGATTTAAATATCCTAACTCTATAGGACATATAGAATCAACATACCATTGTGGACCACAACTATGTCACTTGTGAGATTTGATCCTTTGACCCCAAGGATGGATATTAATTCCTTTGCCATCAAACCACCCATTTGATGTGAAAACATAGTAGGATGCATTTGATTTACCCAATACTTGGTTTTAAACATTGCACGTACATCAACTTCAATATTTCACTTCTTATTGATATTTGTCCAAATGGAAATTTTTTAAGTTTATTCTTTAAAAACTTTCAATGATGTACATGATTAAACGTATTTTTCTTCTAAAAAATTACATTATTTTGAAAACTTTTTTTTGAATTTTTTAAAATTGAATTTTGATGACGATTTGTTGGAAAAACAAGCACATGATTTATAATGGAAAATATTTTATGGTTATTTTTTTAATAATAAAATTTTAATTTATTTATCTCCCACATTTTAATCCTTCATTTCATTAGAAAATTTGAATTCAATATATCATATTTTAATTAATTCACATATAAGTTTTATGAATTGATAATATATCAACCACATTTCAAAAATAATAATAAAATTATTTATATCAGTTATATTATTTATGATTAAAATATTATATATTTTAATCTAAAATATATTTAGTATTGCTAGATAATCAATGAACTTGATGGAATTTTATGTTTTATATTTTTACAAATGTAATATATAAATTTTATTTAAAATTATGATAAAAATCTTATGATAAAATAAATGATATATTTTTTAGACATCTTACTTGATTATGATTATAGTATGTTGTAATTTTACCATAAAATTTAATTTAAATGTATGAAATATAATTAAATAATCATCATATATAACATTTATAAATATATCAGAACTCAAATATATTTAATAAAAATATAATAATTTGTACTGAATTAATGTCAATAAAATTTTAAAATACCAATAAATAGTTAGAGATAAGTTGATTATCAAGCAAATGTTTTAATTCCAAAGATGTCACATATGTTCTAATCATCAAGGTATGGTAAATGGAAAAAATATTGGGCCCTAGTTGCCAAAACAACTATGACTAGTTGCAAAAATAACTAAGTTTTCATTCATTCAAGGATCCATTCAATATTGGATGAAAAATGTACAATTTCATTTTATTTTTCCATCCAAATATGTAATAGTCACAAACTATAGTCACATTTGTGATGTCAATTGGTTACATCAACATTGTAGTCACATATGTGACTATAATAATCACATATATGACTACGTGCACATTTATGACTAAAATGACACATGGGACCAACCTAAATATAGTCGTAAAAATAATTGATTTGGACACTAGTTGCATCTATAGTCATAACCATTAGTGGTTGTCTTTTTTCTAAAAAAAACATTTAACCTTACTACATAACATATTTTTGAAATTTATATGTAATTTTTTATTTTGTGATCAAGAGACCCAAGTTTGTAATTTAAAAGTTCATTATGAGTCCACTCTTTTCTTAAAATTCATCCATAATTCAAAAAAATTAAAATTGTGACAATCCAAATTGTTCCCCTAACACTTTCCACCCTAGACAAACAAAAGTGACATTATGAACACAATAAGCTAAAGTACACATACACAATGAATATGATGAACACAATGTGAACATCAAAAACATGACAAGCACTACAAAGCTATGTGAACAAACCTTGCACATGCAATGGTGACAAAGCTAGGGATAGCAAGGCATGATGACAACAACAATGTAGAAGAAACACGGTGATGGGCGCAAATATGGAAGCACAAAATGACATTCCAAAAACCTATGAGATTAAAGTAGGCACCTACATTAGCCTAAGCACCTAGACACCTAATCTACACCACCTACTAAAGTTTTTCATCCACCTCAAGGTGGTCATGCCCTTCATCTTTTGATGATACTAGTGTAGGTGTTGGTTCACCCAAGGCCCCCTTGATAAGGGCAACATTCTTGCCACGTTAAGAAATTGTGTATGTGCATATGATGTGGTACGATGGCCAAACAATCTTTTAAAATTGTGACTTATGACAACCTTGATTAATGAGAATGTTCCACCCTTGAATGATTGATGAATTTGTTTACATTTTTCATTCAGTTTGCAAGTGGCTTATTACACTTTTACTTAATTAATGAAATATGCATCAGGACCGGCATTTCATTTTGTGGCTAACATTTGCCACTTGGCGACAACAATAAAGGGGCTCAGACTCATATAAAGCATGTTTTGGGGGGGGGGGAGAAATGGCAAAAAGTTGCGATATTTAAAGGATTTATTTTGTGAAATGGGCAGATTTAGATGATAGGTTCTAGCATGTTGCCAAAATATAGTGAGGTTCCAGAATAATCTACTTCCCTGTCTAGCCTGCAACCAAATTTGGCTAAGTAAAATCAATAAGAAGTTGACAAGTTCTGTATGGAGTTAGATTCCAGAAGCCAAACCCTTTTTCTAAGTTAAGAAGCTTGAAAATGAAAATAAGCTCATTCAAGTTGGGATTGGTATATAATAAAGTTATCCCTAAAGTCATCCCCAGTTGGGCCTCAGTTGCACCCCTCATTTGATGCTTCATCCTCTCCTGGCTGTTGTCCACAAAGTCATGAAATTTTATTAAATAAGGGTATGAAATACGGAGACTCAGGATTAACTGCACGAGAGGTGCAAGAACATTTTATAGCTAAAGTACACAAAGCAGCAGCAGTGATTGGTTGAAGGCATTCAGGAAAAGCAAGGATAGGGCAAAACTCAGTTTAGCACCAAATTTGCTGCTAAACTGAGTTTCATACCCTGTTAAAGCCTAGTGTACTTTGTTTCCCTGTTTTTTAAAAATCTCATCCCCTATATGACCAAACAGGGGTTCTGGTGCCGTCTTTTCCTCACTTTACGGATAACTTTAATATATATACATTTTGTGAAGTTTCAATGTTTCGACTTGACATCCAAAATTTAAATGTTGCAAACTTTTGATTCAAACTGAAAAATCCTTCCTACTTTGTCGCATATCTTTCCCAATCTACTGGAAAATCCAATTAGATAATCTGGTACTTACAATGTCAACAGTTGATTGAAAAGAATCTAGCCATCCATTTATGAATGGAAAACAGTTGGTCAAACTTATCTAATAGATTAACGAACATTTTATGCACTGTATACACCAAATTTGAAGTTAAGCTTTTACAAGAACCATCAGACATTTCTCCTCAAGTGCACATCATAAATTAAATAATTGTATTAATAACTCTTTTTCCACAACATTCTCTAAGTAGAAACAAAATTGAAACATCAATCAAATCAAAACCCTAAAATTTGAGGCCCAAATTTTTGTGGGTTTCAATTGCAAATCAAACATTTGACCCCATAACCAAATGAACACACCAAGTGAACAATGTAACCAAACATTTTTGCTTCAACATGTGAATGTTCAGTCTACAATGGATGATGTAAGCATGGCATCTTGACTAAAGCATGACATTGCTAATACTGAAATCAAAAAATCCAATAAAAATCAATGGTCGGAACCATCATGCAAAAGACCAAAGGGAAGGCCAAAAAGAGGCCACAAGATGTGCAGCCTAGAGGAGTCAAAGAAGGGAAAGAGCTAGTTCCTCTCATGGTAGAAAGCTATTTCACCCACAACCTTTCTAATGTCATATGCATGCAAGTCGTGAGATCTAATAATAATAGAAGGCCTAGAACAAGCATCTCTCACCAACACAATCTTCCTTTCTATTGCAGAGGCTAAAGCACTATTGCTATTACTTGGTGGTGAGGAAGAGAAGAAGATGAGCCATTTCTGGATCCTTAAAAAATCTAGATCTCAATTCTTGAACTAACTTTCTCTAAGTTTGTATTGGGTTCTGAAAGTCCTTTGATGGAACTCTTGGGTCCAGACGAAAAACTTTATTTTCATAGTGAAATAGTCAGCCCCCTACAAATTCACAAACACCCTTCATTCAAGGGGCAGCTAGCTAGCTAGCTAGCAGCTGCCCCCAGGTTTGTTTCTGGGACCCCCACAGACGTTAATAATACACTGGCGCACCCATGTGATCATGTGTGGAAAATTACAGAAATCATGGGTCCACAGAATGGCCAATGCAAATTTTAATAGCTACCCAACTTGGTCTGCAGACCTAGGTTGAAATCTGTTTTACATGGGAAAACGGACCATTTGAGACTACCGGTGTGCCACCACCTAAGAAGGCTGACACAGTTTCTGACAGTGAAAACTCCCAAAACTTACTTGACTAAGTTAGTCTACTTTTTTTTTCTCTTTTTTTGTCCCATTTAATTATGGAGCAAACGAAACTAAGCACATGTACATGAGTCAAATGACTTCATCTATTTGGGATGAATAATAATCTTCAGTTTATCCTTTGCAGTGCCAACATCCTTGAAACCCTAATTAGTCATGGGTGTACTCTGTGCCTAGACATGTGATTCTGTGGCAGGAATCTGACCATTGCAGCTGCGGAACCATGATCAGAGCTGCAACGTCAGGAGAATTTTTCTGAAGATGAGAAATCTGAAACTTTGAATTGAGTGCAGCTGGTACATAAAGCTACGTGTAGCTGCTTATAGGTGGTGATCGGTGGCAGGTGGAATCTGATCGCAGCTGCAGATCAGCCGAAAGTTCCTGAGGAGAATTTAAGAAGAAGAAGTAGAAGAAGAAGCTGTTCAAGCTTTGAATTTTGAGTGGTCAACTAGCTGCTGGAGATGGTGATGAAATATCTGTGACAAAAATGTGGTTGCAGAGCTGTTCAGATCAGTTGCAAGTTCAGGAGAATTTTATGAAGAAGTTCAGAAGTTGAAGCTTTGAATTGAGATCGGTGGCAAACCAGCTAGCAGCTGCTTATAGGTGGTGATGATCTGCAACGAGATAATGCAGGGAACTGGTGTTGGAAGAACTTCACTATATTAGCAGCTGGGACGAGGTGGTGCCGATGATCCATGGGTTTATGGGCTGGGAGAGACAGCAGGTGCTGAGTCTGTATATTCTTGAGAAAACACCGATCGATCGCTCATCAAAGGTTGCTTATCGCTCACGATCTGCAGCACCGGATCTGCTCCATCAATTTGAGAATTATAGGACTGTGTTTGTAGTTCTATGCTGCACAACATTGCTGAGATATCAGTTAAGTCAGCTGAATGAGAAAGTGAGAAAGTGGGTGGAAGTGGAGGCAGTGCCATTAATGTTGTCTCATGACTAGCAGCCGCTCGATCCCTAGACGTTGAAGTTGTACAACTTGAGCTGCTCAAGATTTGGCTCACCGCTCGCATTGATGGTCTCGCAGTTGGCTTTTGGAGAGAACACAAAAGACCCAACTGAAGTACCCTCACCTTCTGCTCATTCTCATTTACAATTGTCTGCTCCTTTCTGCGATTCAAGGCCTCAGAAAAGCTGCTGTCCGCGTCGTCCTTAATGCTGCTGCTGCTGCTGCAGTACTGATCTGCAGCTGCTGCATGATCCGAATCTGCTAATTTACAGTGTGTAGTTTTGGAGTTGTAGACTAATTCAGGTTGCATATTTTGATGGGAAGCAGCTTCAAGATCTGAAGAAGCTGCTAAAGTCGTCGTCGTCGTCGTCGTCGTACGAGTTTTGTGCTGCTGATGTGCTGCAGTAGCTGCTACTGTGGTCACGACGTTGCATGAAACGGTTTCTATTCTTGGGTCTACGACGCTCAAAAGCTTTCCTGCTTCATGAGCTCGTCTCACTTTGTTCACCAACATCACATCCTCTGGTGGGATGTCCGCATTCGATGGCTCCAACGGGTGTCTCCCACATACAACTTCAAGTACCAAGATTCCGAAGCTGTAAACATCTGTTTCCTTGGTGGCTTTACCCGTGTACGGCATCTCCGGTGCCATGTACCCAAGTGTGCCTGCCATCATAGTTGTCTTATCGACTTTCTGGTGGTCGATCAGACGCGCCAACCCAAAGTCCCCCAGGTGCGGCTCGAACTTCTCATCTAGCATCACATTGCTGGGTTTGATGTCCCTGTGGAGAACGCATTGCTGACATTCCTCATGCAGGTAAGCAAGTGCTGCGGCTACTCCTGAGAGAATCGAGTACCGCAATTCCCATGAAAGGACTTTAGTGTTTTTATTAGAGCTCGAGCTCGAAGACGTCCCTGCAGCTGCTTTTGCTGCAGCTACAGCTTTAGGGGTGTTGTTATACAGCCACTGATCCAAGCTTCCGTTCGACATGAAATCATAGACTAATAGCAGATTTCTATCCTCGTAGCACCATCCTTGCAACTGAACCAGGTTTCGATGACGAATCTGGCTGATGCTGGTTGCCTCTGCCAGGAAACCTTGCTCTCCTTTCTTGGACTCATCTCGGATCCGTTTCACAGCAACTACGACGTTTTCCGGTCGCAAAACCCCTCGATACACAGAACCCATCCCGCCCCTTCCCAAGAGCTCACTGTCGCTGAAGTTTCTGGTAGCTACATTCAGCTGTTTGTATGTGAAGTTGCGTGGTCCAAGGCCAAGAGTTTCGAATCTCATGGACGACTTTCTTCGCACAGCTTTGCTAATTACATGTCTCCGGTAACCGATCAAACACATCAATCCACAAAGGAATAGCACAACAGCCGCCGCGGCAGCACAAATCCCAGCAACCAGACGAATTCGAACATTCATGCTTCCAGCGCCTTGGGAAGGAGCAAGAGGACTTGTCAAGATCTTCAAGTAAGCACTCCGGTTGCCCTCTTGCACAGTATACCCACCGTTGAACAAAGGCGTACCTTTGAGGAAACACATCTGCTCACGCCTATGGAACACGGCTCCAGCACATCGACAATCCTCCATGCATGTCTGCTTGCACGCCGTCTCGTTGATAGTGAGGTAATCGCTCAAACGATCCGAAAAAGGATAATCGATGTCACCCACTTCCACCAGCTCGACCTTGCTAGACGTATCGTTAATGCAATACTGATCATCAAGCCACTGGAACTCTGCTGTACATCCCTGGTGAGGATCCGTGACACTAATGGGTACAAATCCCATCGGACATGTGCACGTAGAGAAGTAGGTCGGGTAGGTTACATTCTCGCTGCAAATAGCAAAAACTCCACAAGTTGCAAAAACCTCACAAGGATAAGGAAGCAAACTTCCCTCCACAACCCAACCTGTAGAGCCGGCAGCAAAGCTGTAGAGACGGAAACCGCCATCGCGATCTAGTGTCATTCGTGTCAATGCTCCTTGTCCTTGGTCCGAAGTGCTGGTGAGATTTCCCCATTCACCTGAAGCATTGCCGAGGTAGAAGGTCGTGCCATTTGCACCCAGGTATGCGTAATCCGCAGGATACGCGTCGAACCACCAGTACGGATACACTGTCGCGTTTCTGTCTGAAACGCTTGTGGACGACCAAGAGCTTCGATTCCAGTTCGTGATGCTTGCACCTGTCCAACTCAAGGCCAAGGATTGCGGCATATCCGTGCCGTTTATGTAAGCCCAATCGCACTGATAGTAGCCTGACGACCAGTCGTCCGCTGCTTTCCATGAGACCAGGAGCGACGTGCTCATGTTCGCGGAAAACTTCTGGCCGGGTAACAACGTATCCGTCGGTGTATCGAAGCTTTGCCAGAGAATAGTGTTCGTCGCTGCATCCTTGAGGACGAAATTGCCGGTGTCCTCCAATTCTGCCGTAATAGTGTTCGGCTGCATGAGGATTCATCAACCCACCAGCTCATGAATCAACTGGGCGAGTCCATTCATGATTCTGCTGCAGCAGGGGATGGACACAAGCTCGAGACTTGGAAACAATATGCAGCAAGAATTATGAGCTGGTGTTGTGTGCACTTACCGTCGTCGTCGTCGTGGGTTCAATATTGGAGGATTGCCAAACGGCTTGATGGTTCTGCGGGGAGAGAAAGAGACGAAGAACCCCATCTGCCGAAAGCTGCAAGTACGCGGAGCTGCTTAGGAGCACATCTCGGCTGGCCATCCACACTGGCGTAGTAGGTACTACCTGCGAGTACCAAATTGCGAGCGAGTACGCAGCAGCAGCTGCGTCTGCTCGGCCGGCGCTGCTAGTATTGGACTGCTGCAAGGAGTAGAATCCCAGTTGGAACACACCATGAGGCTGCGACACAAGAGTCTGACTAATGTCGATGGAACCCGACAAACTCAAACTTGAGACTCCGCCCCCTGCATCTACAAGCCGCAGCAGACTAACTAAAGCATGCAGCTGCAACCCCAAACTCAGGAGAAGAAGAAATCGATCAGCAACAACGTCATTAGACCTCACAAGCTTCCTCATCGTCCTCATTGCATCTTCATGATGATGTCCCAAGAATTGAACTATAAATAGTACTAGCTAGCTGCACTAGGCGACGCCATCGACAACCTGCATCTCGAGCTCATGCTCAATCGATTCTAGAGCATTCCTGCATCCTCTAAGCACGATCTTTACAACTGATAATCTACCACCAGCAGCTGGAATACTAAATCTGCAGATGAGCATCACAAACAAGACGCAGAGAGTTTGTCGCGGATCTGAGTTGGAAACTGAGCCTGGCCTCACTAGATCGACAGAGCTTCGACCACGTATCATGACAAGCTTCACGAATACCTACTCGTAATTCTCAATGAGGTTTTGGCAACAGCTGCTGAAATTAATGGAGCTAACTGCCTGTGGATCACTAGCAGATCACTATAAGCAGATCACGAGCTCGCAGGCGTGCAGCAGCTGGTGCTGCATCTTCAGCAAAAACATGCAAGAAACAAACAACCAAACAACCAAGCCAAAGAAGCACACCAAAAAAAACTGTGCACAAAATATTCCCACAGCTACTGCAAAAGACCTGCGAATCCGGAATGCAAAAACAGCTTCCGGGAATGCAAAATCTGCTAGCGTGCGGAAGGCGAGAAAAACTTCCTTTGGGGAGTGCAAAAGCGATCGTGGATGTAGGAAGCTGCAAGGAGCTACGGAGGCGGTGTTGATAGGGCGAGAACTGGAACTGGTCTGGGAACTCAACTGGATTTTCCAACTTGTGACATACCCACCCTGGAGTAGTCACCAAAGTCTCGGACTGACAAGACGTGCTTTGACTCTTACAGGTTTTTTGCACTTTTGTGTGGGGTCTTTTAGTATAGGAGAAGGATCCGCTTTTAGGCCCTTTCAGGAATTTTGGCCCCTCCACTTGGAATATGGGCCTCAGCACAGGAGCCTCATTTAATTCCCCCAGTGTCTAAAAGCAGAGCCTTTACCTGTGTAAAACAAGGCATCACAAACATGCTGGCCCTGCCAATAGCTAAGAGTACATTTACCTGCTGTGGCGACACTCTGAACACCAGAAAAATCCTTTCCAATCTAAACGGTCTAAACACTTTCACCGAAAAACCGGTTCACCTAAAGTGAAATAGGTTCAAATAAGGTAAAACTTCCAAAACTTGGATTAAATGCAATAGTCCCTCCCTGTCTCCCATAGGGACAGCGCCCAACAAACCAGCAAGATTTTTGAGCATTTTTTCCAAACCAGGACAAAGTTTACAAAATTTGTTAGGTCCTGTTGACAGTTGACTGGGATCTTAAACCGATTGTAAGATCCCGCCCAAAGGTCACATCTGAAAATCAACCTACACTAAGACCCTCTCCACTGGTCCACTGGAAAGTGGCTTGCACGTCAATTTTTAATGAAGCGATAAGTGAGGCCATTTTCCAGTGAACAACTGTAGATGCTTTAACACAGTGAAAATCTGGGCAGTTCTTTAAGGAGCATGCTATTAACATGCAATCATTGGCCTCTATTTCAATTTCTCATTAGATCCAGGCATAGCAGGAAGAAAAACCCAACCCCGTGCCCAAGAAGAAAAACCCCAACTGTGTTCATTGTTTTGACTGCATTTTCCTAGAATGGATTAGTAATATGTATGTATGTATGTAAACAGTGTTGGGCAGTTCTTTGGGTGGGTATGGTGAATTTCTTACCAGAAAATCTTACAACTTTCATGGTTGAATGATTGTGGGATTGTGTGGAAGTCACTCGTGGGTTACATCATTGCTGACAACCCATTGAACAAGTGGGTGCTTTGTTTCTTTGTTCCTATCCCCCTCCCTGCAAATAAGTCTTTGCTCTTCCTTCATTTTTTTTCTTGGTTGCAGAGGAGAGTAAACAAGGCATCACAAACACGCTGGCCCTACCAATAAGATGTTGTACATCTACTTACTGTGTCCACACTCTGAACACCCAAAAAATCCATTCTTATCTAGACCGTCTAAACACTTTCACCAAAGAAACCAGTTCACTTCATGTGAAACGGGTTCTAATAAGGTAAAACTTCCAAAAGTTGGATCCAATGCGATAGTCCCTACCCCCACACGCCCAACAAAAAACAAAATGCACAAGCAAAATGAACCCTAACCTCCCTCCACCAATGGTAATGACCTCTAAGAGATTGGTGGACATGTTCAATTGGTATTTTGAATTCCTGGCAATGGAGATCATCTTATGATTCTGGGCAGGCTCTAACATTTTCGTAAGGGCTTGTTGATTTTTCTTTGTGTGATCAGTAGGAGTTGACACAGTCATTATGCACAGTAAGGCCCTCAGATGGGCGCATGACCAGAATTTGGTGCTGCCAAGGCCCTTGGATGGGTGCTTTACCAGAATTTGGCGCTGCTCTTGAGTGTGACTTATTCTGGTAATGCACCCGACTGTGAGCCTTACCTCTAGTCAAAAGGGGTTTCCAACCACCAAGAGCACAATGGGAGCACTTTGATTTGGTTTCAATGTGACCAAGAAAAAACCAAAATGCCTTCCTTAATGGGTAGATGGCTTTCCAACCTTCACATCAGCCTTTTTAATTTTGCAAAAAAATTCATTGTTGGAGTTTTGGGAAATTCTAATTGTGAATTCAATAATTATTGTAGGAAAAAATTGCCAAATTTCAGGTTTAAAAATTCGCAAAATTTTGTAAAAAAATTTCAAATTTTTGTACATGGTTTGAACTTCAAGTAGGTAGCCCAAAATATATAAGGATTTTTTTTTTAAATTCCACTACTGCACAAATGACTTTGAATCTCCCTTTTCACATATCACATTCTCCTCATTATTTACCTCACTTTGATAGACAATATTTGAACTTCAACAAAGGCACTATATTTTGAGAAATTGTGTCTTTTGCAACTATTTTGCAAACTAGAATTAGTTGCAAAGGACATGATTTCTCATATATTGCAACTTGTGAATGGAAGTAAGAAAACTTGTTCATATATAAGTAAGGTTCAATGATTTTCACATTTTTTTCAAGAATTATTGCTATCTTTTTCATAGAGCCATAAGAATTGGACCAATTCTTTTCAAAAGATATCTTTTAAGTATTGTGGGAACTGGCCAAGGTATCAAAAACTTTATTTTTAATTTCAGTTAGTTTTCGAAGTTATCAAATTCTCACAAATATAAGATCAATTGGTTATCTCCAATGATTCTCATAAAGTGGTTATTACATTTATTTTACTCAAACAAGGAAATGAGAAAATTTTAATGCAAAAGGTGTCATGTATAATAAGGGAGTTATATATAACTTTTTAATTGCATTTTTTTTTAAAACCCCATAGTTTGTTCCATAGTCTACATTCAAAATATTCCCCAATAGCACCTAATTTGCCCCATATCCTTTGCCCAAAAGTGTGGGCTTGTATTGCCCAAAAGTGTGGGCTTGTATTGTATATACTTGAGCTAAAAAACAACATTCTTACATTATTATGTTCGCTAGTAAAAAAGCCTATTTGGAGAGTATTGAAAACATTAATTTTTTTGGTGAAAGGCCAATGAAAGTGGCCCATCACCAAAACAAAAAAAACATTGAGCTTTGGGATGCACCCACAATATGAATTACAAATAAACCCTTAAGAATCAAACTTAGGTTAAACCATTAATCACACCTAGATCTCAAAATTTTAAAATTTTGAAAATGTATCCAACTCTCACTTAAATGGAAACTAACAAAATGGTTATCAAACCCTTTATGGCAAGTCCAAACCAGTGTTAGTCAAATATTAAACCAAAATCCAAAACTAGGTCAGTTTTTAGCCCAAATTTTTTGAAAAAACCAATGAATATCAACTAAAATGATACCTAAGTTGATATTCGCCTATCAAATATCTATTTTGAAAGATCTAGTTCAATATGAACTAGATTTTTTTTTAAATAGTTTACAACCCCGGAGCTTAATTTTCAATTACATATGCCAAAGCATGCATCCATGACTAATCATTTTCGACTAGGTTAATTGTTTATGTTATTTCTAGTCAAATTAGACCTGTCACTTATGCCATTTCTAATCATTTGTGCCATGTGTAGTTATATTGGTCTAGTCATGGATGCCATCTTTTGGTGTAGTGTTAGGAAGTAAGATAATTAATGTTAATTAAAATTAATGTTAAAATTTAAGGTGGTAGCATTGCTAAATAATTAAGAAGTAGGTCAATTTATGTTAATTAAGATTAATGTTAAGGTTTAAGGTGGTAACATTGCTGTGTAACATGACAAAGAGAAAGACAACTTACACAAGAGACCTAGCTTTATAAAAAGATCAAGATCTATTTCAAGTCCACACTTGTCTTGTTTTCTTTCGTTTTCTTGATTGTTTACTTTTGTTTTCTTATGTTTTCACTTCTTTTGTTGTTTTGTCTTCTTGTTGAACATCATTGCCTTGCTCCTCTTATTGTTGCCTTGCACTCCTCATCTTTGGTTTACTGTTATTCATCTCACTTTGTTGTTACTAGTCATCATTTTGCATTGCTACTATTGTTATTGCATTATTATTCATCATCATTTGGCGACTACTTGTCATCACCTAATAATTGTTTGTCATCACCTTGCCTATTTAGTTGTTACTTATCATCACCTTGTGATTAATGGTCGCCTTGTTGTCATCGTCACCTTGTTCATGCCATCATTGCCTTACTACTGCAATTGTAGCCTTATTGTTGTTCATGATCACCTTATTGCTAATCTAGGTACTAACATTTTTTTTACCTATCACCTTATTGTTCATCTTATTTCCCCCCTTTTTGTAGTGATCATACTTGCTTTGAATGTGCAAGTTACTAACAGTTATTGCATTATGGAGGCTGTAACAACAACCTTTACACTTTACAAAGGTGATTTTTTTACCTTTTGGTTTGTTTGTCAATTTTTGTTTTTGTTTATATTGTATGGTTTGTAATTTAGGTTTGTTAGTTGTTTGTAGGGGTTTGTTTTGTTTAAATTTTGTTGCACTTCAAATCAAGGTTTGTTCAAGAATTTTTGTTTATGATACAAGATGTAATGCCCCTTTGTGCTTACCAACTTGTGTTCCACGCACCACTCCAAGCTCCCCGTGTCACTTCAAACTCCTTAATTCTTAATTACCTACGCACCTCATAACACGTGTGGTTAGTCTCATTGCCCTAATCTTTCGGGATGGACTTAAACTAACTATTTAAACTTGTTAATGAGACAAGTCCTAATCTAACTTGGAGCAACCTCAATAACCTTCTGCCCCTGGGGCCCCTTGGAACCAATTCCAAGAGTTTATCCAAAGGACTTCAACTAAGACACCAAATTAAGTCTTTGGGCTAACCCTCTAATGGCCTTGGAGCTTTAAAAGGACAACTTTCCTAATCATCCCAAATGTTTTAGTGGGCTAACACCTTGGGTTAGCCCATGACAACATTCAATTGTCCATTGAAGGTTTTAAAGGGGCAATGCCCCCACACTACCATCCCAAGGACAACCTATAGTCATCCTCTTGGTCAATGCAAGGTCGAGCTCAACACCTCAACCAACCCAAACTCCTAAGCTTGGGTTCCACTCGACCCCTTGAAAAATCAAACCTCATAAAGAGATTTTTGGCTTAAAACCTCCCATGCTGCCTTAATGCCCCACTAAGGTGGTCTTAGCATGAAGCTTGTTCCACCTAAGCCATACTTAAGTGGAAGGGCATGTTATTCACCCCCATCTTTGGGAGGTCTATGTCCTTGTAAACGTTTCGAATAACATGTCACCCTTGTCATGGTAAGTCCATCTTTCCACCACCCCTATACCTTAAGCTTTTTAAAAAATAGTTAATTCTCAACTTAAGTTTATTTTGTGTCCGAGATATATTTATTAAATGCAAGAAGAACCTTAAACAACTTTTGTATTTGTTTGTGTCAATTCCTTAAGTTGACCTAAATCCCTTTTGGATTTGCTTCCCCCAAATGACATCCCCCCCCCCCTTTCTCTTTGGGCACCCCCAACCACTTGAAGGTTAAGCCTCATGTCTAGGCTTGTTTTCTTTATGGCCTTGGCCATCACCGCAAGTTAAGACTATAAAACATGCCAACAAATAGTGCCAAACTGGGCTTAACTAATCCGGGTTCCATTTGCCTTAAAAGGACATAGTTCACGAGACCATGCATTGGAAACCTTGCCCCCACAAGTTTATTTTCAATTTAGGAACATGCCATTTAATGCATGTGCATCACTACCACAATTTCACTTCACTGAACCCTTAGAAAGTTTTCTTTCAATTCCTTAAGTTTGTTTTCATTGGTTGTCATCATCTCAACTCAACCTTTTCATTTATTTTTTCCATGGAACAACACTTTTCATATATCATGACCTCAACAAGCACACAAAGCTTCTTTTGCCTTGACTAAATATATGTCTTTTCTTATAAAATCTACTCTCACCTCCCACTTTGGGAGGTTGATGTTCTCATCAACATTAATGCGAAATGTTCAACATTTCTTTATGCACCATTCTTTTTCCCATTTCATGGCCTTGTTCCTACTCCAACCTTTCTATCATTTTTAACAAATGGTTTAAGTGAACATGCTTCACCCATTGTGATCCTTTAGGGTGACATCCTTTCCAAATAACTAAATATTGTTTGCCAATTTACCAAGTTTACATTGTGACTAAGATGCACCCCACTTCCTTAACAAACTTATGCTCAATGAGGTCAAATCTTTGATGATAGGCTTGCTTTTGATCTTTCTTTCTTTCATCCTCATGAATTGGTTTCAATTTGGATACATGGAATGTCAGATGGGCTACCAATGTAGTTGGCACAGATGAGCTCAAACAAGCCAAAATTGATGTCAAAATGTCAACTTTTTTGTAATTCTTGTTACATTTGTCTATGTGGTTGTTAACAAATAAGATATCTACTCAAGTACAAACATAAATCTTTATTGAAAGGAAACTACAACATGATGTTCACAACACGAAACATAACATCAAGAACTCCTCAAGGTTTTTGTCACATGAAATACACAAACTTGTGTAATGAAGAAAAAAAAGCCAAACCATTAACACCATGGTATTTAACTAAAAGACCAAACCACAAATAACCAAACTAATATAAGTAAAAAAAGTAATTCAACCTTGTGAAAGTAACCTAATTACTTTCCTACTCCAGTAATTAATGAAACCTAACTAGTTGAACTTGAATTCTCAACACTCCCCCTCAAGCTCAAATCCATTTCTAGTACACCAAGCATTTTTCTAAACTTCCTTAGCTTGTCTATACTTAAAGCCTTTGTGAAAATATTAGCAACTTGATTTTCGGTATTGACATGAATAAGGTCAATTTCTTTTGCTAGAACTTTTTCTCTAATAAAGTGATAGTGCACCTCAATGTGCTTTGTCCTAGCATGATAGACCAGGTTGTTAGCAAATAGTATGCTACTGATGTTATCACAATAAATGACAATAGGAGCATCCACTGATTGTCTTAAATTTAAGAGTAGTTTTTGTAACCAAACTACTTCACATGCAATAATTGTTACACCTCTATATTCTACCTATGTGCTTGATAGTGCAACTGTTGGTTGTTTCTTACTGCTCCAACTAATAGCACCACTTCCAAAAGAAAACATGAAACCACCGGTCGATCTTCTATTTGAAACATTGCCAACCCAATTAGCATCCGTGTATCCATGTACTTATAAGTGGCTCTTGGCTTCATAAAAAATTCCACACTGCAAAGTGTCGCAACCCTAGCCTTGGCTCGCGACCAAGGCAAGGGGGTTGAAAGGTTGTGGGCCTATAAGTAGACCCAAGAGTCATATCCCATGCTCCCGGGAGTGCAAAGAGTGTGAGGGAGTGAACCCTCACACTCCCAAGTGAACTCCCATGTTGGGAGTTGGTGAGAGTTGGAGTCCCAAAAGGACTCCCGGAACTTCAGAGAGCGTTTTGAGGGGTCAAAACTCCATGGCTTG
>Ga0209611_10005298_pt1 | contig 21685 bp, 16 predicted proteins | sample S1TSphgellanicum_3_FD_187693 | JGI IMG/M metagenome (GOLD analysis project Ga0209611, IMG submission 187693) | Host-associated microbial communities from peat moss isolated from Minnesota, USA - S1T2_Fc - Sphagnum magellanicum MG (SPAdes) (version 2) | ecosystem: Host-associated > Plants > Peat... | reverse complement strand
CTCGTTGGGCGCTTATACTTCAAGAGTATGAGTTCAAGGTTATTCACCGACCTGGTATTACACATCAGAATGCGGATACCATGTCACGAAGACCCCTCACTACCTCTGAAGATTTTTCAAAAGCCAGGCAAGATTTTGACCAGATTCCAGCAGTACTTGTATCTGAGGCATCTAGTTATCTTGCACTACTGCAATGCAACTTGGTTGAGCATCCCATTCTCGATATATGGGAGGACTTGGACACTCTGAGGTTTCTTCAACATGGGGAATACCCTCCCCAAGTTATGTCAAGTCAGCGAGATCGCATACAACAACGGTCTAAACGCTATTCATGGAGGGACAATCACCTCGTCCGTTGCTTACCACAAGGCGACAGAGTGGTTCCACCACCACATGAACGGCATGGTCTTATTCAAAAGGTACACTCGGAGCTTGGACACATTGGAGTTAAGCGTACTTATAGCCATCTCGTTCCTCATTATCATTGGAGAGGTATGTATGCTCAAGTCCGAGACATCATTGCTAGGTGTGAACAATGTGATAGAGTGAGAACTTCTTTTTCCTCTCGACAGCTCACGCTTTCTCGACTCCCTATTCAGGGCATGTTCTATCATTGGTCATGTGATTTAGCTGGAGAGTTACCACAAACCTCTAGGGGTAATGTTTACATCATGATTATGATTGGGCATTTTTCAAAATGGGTTGAGCTTGTTGCGCTACCAGACAAATCATCACATAGCACCAGCCAGGCTTTCTTACAACATGTTCTAAGTAGATTTGGGGCTTGTGCTAAGTGCCTTACTGATCAAGGATCAGAATTCAGGGGAGAATTCCAAGACCTACTTGACCATGCTCTCATCGACCATCGTCGGACTTCAAGAGATCATCCCCAAGCTGATGGCCTTGCAAAAAGGATGGTTCAAACGTGCAAGAAAGGACTTCAGAAGATTTGCCTCACTAAGAACAAAGAGGATTGGGACCTGGCCCTCCCTTACATTACCATGGGTTATAGGATGTCCAAACACGCCTTTTTATCTCATTTCTCTCCTTATTTTTTACTTTTTGGGAGACACCCCATTCCGCCTTCTTCCATTACTGCTCAAATGGACCAGGTTGTGGACTTGGATTCCCCAGCCACTTGGGCTAGGGTCATTGCAGAAAGGGCTACTCTATTCAGGAGGGTTATGCCCATGGCCATGGAAAACCTGTCCATTGCACAACATCGAGACACTTTACGGTATGCACACACACGAGGTGGCAGTTACAAACCTAAGGTGAGACAATTTGATGTTGGTGATTTTGTGTATCTTCAGCAACAACCCAATGATACTTTAGACACTTCTTCCGGTCGCATTATCTTGAGGATTAAGGCGATCAAGCCTTTAGGTGTGTTGGAGCTATAAGGAGCTGACGGACACACATTTCGGGATCATTCCAAAAATTAGGCACCCTGCCACCTACCGAACTTGGACCCTACCATCATCATGTCGACTTGGATTCCTCCACTTGATTATCCATGTCAAGTATGTCAGAGGACAGACGATGCTGATCAGATGCTGCTTTGCGACAACTGTAATGGTGGATACCATCTCTTCTGTTTCAAGCCGGAGCTCACTCAAATTCTTGTTGGCAATTAGTACTGTTCATCATGTTCTCTTACAGCACCTTGATTCCTACTCAAACCATGCCATGTTTTTCTCAGCTCAGGTCTGGGGGGGGATACATGATAATTTCATCTTAGTCTCACTTGTGCATTGTATATATATGTGTGCATGCATCTCTTTTTAGTTGATTAGTTTATACATTTGACTGGCTTTAATCTTTTTGTTTAGTAAGATTTACTACGTATTTACATCCTTACGACACCGTACGTCACGCCACTACACGTCATGACAGCTGTCATGCCCGTACATGGCCTCATACATGATGGCTAGTTACGGGCATGCCCATGTGTGTTTTAGGGTTGATGTACGATCTTAGGTGACTGTACGCTATTAGATACTTAGGGTTTGTTGACGACGATATAAAAGGTCCAAACCTTTTTTTCTCCTTTAGTTTTTCTAGAATTCCTTTGTCAGGAGTTTCCTCCATCATAAGCTAGGATTTTCTAGATGCTCACAGCGGCCATTGCACAGCCACCGTTTACATACACTTCATTTCTTTCTTGCTTTGCATTTTAATATACATGAGAATTTCATCTTAGTTTCACTTGTGCATTGTATATATATGTGTGGATGCATCTCTTTTTAGTTGATTAGTTTATACATTTGACTGGCTTTAATCTTTTTGTTTAGTAAGATTTACTACGTATTTACATCCTTACAACACCGTACGTCATGACCCTACACGTCACGACATCTAGAGGTAAAACTTTTATTGGCAAAATTTGAAGCCCCATATTACACAAGTCATTGAATCTACAAATGAAAGCTTGACATGGCCCCATCCCACAAAAACCACAATTGTAGTGGTAAAATGAGGAATGTAAAGCTTTTTCAATTTAATCGACTTGTTATCAATGGTTTGCAAGCTGATTTTTAAAAAATTAAATTCATTAAAAACTTACAACAATATGAAGTATTTAAAAGTACCATAGACCTCACAATGCTACAAGAACAACAACTCTTACTTTATTACATTATTAATATAAGCATCCTAGAGTTGTTTAAGCATTTGCAACACATCTTCAATAGTTTAAACCAAGATGCATTTTTTCAAGCACTAAAGTCATGAAGAAACTTTTTTGTGAAAATAAGAAAACTTAACTGATGATTCTTTGGTCCAACAAAAGGTTGACATATCTATTCCCTCTTGTGATGATCTTCTTGCATCCGAAGGTCACAATCATAGAATGTTATAAACTTGTCGAATGGTTTCAGATCCTTTTATTACAATGTAGAAAAAAAGGTTTTTTCATCTCATACCTAGTCATTACTAATGCAAAATTGAATTTGTTTATATGTTTTTAACTTGTAATGCATGATGTGATTCCAAAATGATGATCATTATATTGGATTTTAATTGATGATTTTATATGTTGCATCTTAATTGATGATCATCCTAGTGATTTTCCATACATCAATGAAATTTCATAATTAAGTATTTTTTTGAATTCAAAATAACTTTGTTTTTCTTGCAAAAGATGTGATAAATATGTCAAGATAAACTTTGCCTTTATTCTAAATTCATAATATCCTTATTGTCCAAACAAAAGACTTGAAAAAATAGTAATAACAGCTCCATATTTTCTAGGCTGAAACTTGAAATTAGCATATGTGTTGCATAACATAAAATACTATAGAAATTTCTAACAGGTTGCATGTCTAGGATCATTCTTACATCATGTGAAAGAATTCAAAAATGATGAAAACCTACCAATTATCAATAAAACAAAGAACCAACAAAGGGGGAGAAAAAGCTATAAGATGGAAGGACCCCAAGTCCTAGCAAAATAATAATACTCCAAAGATGGCAAATCGCAAGGGGAACGAAAAGAAATCAAGTACTTGAACCCTCCCCCCCAACTGCAAGAAGCATATTAAATAAATAAAGGGGATGAACACTTAAAAGACGAACTTTCACCTATAATAATAACACCCTTCAAAATAAAGGTTGCCTATGTTTGTTATAATGCCATTAACACCCTTTGCATGTAAAATGAAGGCAAAACTTTAAAAACATTGAAATAAATTACTTTTAAGTCCCAAGGTTCCATTCCCCTTCCTAAAGTAATATCATATTTCATACTTAGATTTTGTTGCAACCCTACTTTGAAATCGCGACCAAGGTAAAGGCTTGCGAAGGTGCGAGCCAAGAATGAACTCGGGAGTCACATTTCATGTTCCCGGGAGTGCAAGAAAGTTGAGAGAATGAACCCCCACACCCCCAAGTGAGTTCCCACTTTGGGAGTTGGAGTCCCAATGAACTGCTGAAACAAAAGGCAATTGCAGGGGTCAAAACTCATTAGATTGAAAATTTCCTTGTATCATTTGAAAGTTTTTGGAACGTAGATGTGTAAAATGGGCTCACATGATCCATTTGGACACTTCAAACACAAGTTATGGCTAAAAGAAGGTTTAAAAGTCAAATTTCGACCATTAAAAGTTAGGAATCGCCTCAATTTCCTTGCGTGCAAGTGGCATGTGACATACCATTGAAAAGCTCTCAATGAGGGCTACAACTTTGGTTCATATTTCATCTCAATCAAAGGTTTGAACACAAAGTTATGAGCCCCCAAAGTTGCAAGAAACCCAACTTTGGGAATTTCGGGACTCCCACTTGGGAGTCCTCGGACAAAATGACATTTAGGTGCTAGTACTGTGGTTAGGCACATACTATACTATGAGGGGGAAGGTGGTGGCTTCCCTCAAGTCTGGGCTGTGGCGAATTTTATGAATCCATGTTTGTCCGTGGCTCATCCATGCACTAAAAAGTTCCAGTTACGCACTAATCAACCTATTGTTTGGTTTGTGCAGATTTATGTGAGTAAGTGATTTGCTTGTCAATCTTTCTAATCCTATCCCGGAGCTCCAGCACACCTCTCTACCCTCGAAGTGCTACAAACCAAGGAATGCGCCCCAACTTTCCTTCCGCTATCTTCTTTTTTGGACTCGTAGTTGAGTCCCCCAAAAAGCTTGAGGGTGCATCAAATTTTGTGACAAATTTTGCCATTACTTCTTTCATAATGACCATTGATGAAAGACTGTAACTCAAACATATTAGTGTAGCCTATGTCATTGGCCTAAATGTGAATTGGTTACCCATTTTTCTTTCCAAAACCATTTTTTAATAATTTAATTAAATTTTGAAAAAAAAAACTATTCAAAATTCAATATTTTTTGCAAATGTCATTGAATTTATGCAAATCCAAACACCTTCATTAAATCGTATGAATTGAAAATGTTCTAACAATGCCAAGAGTGTGCTCAAATATATATATTTTTATTTAAATGAATTTTCAATGAAAAAATAATTTTCAATAACTTATGCATTATAAGTTGAAACATTATGAAATCAACTTGATACACCCTTATTCATTGAAAGCTTTCTAACAACACCAAAAGCATGACAAGACACACCATGGTTTGGGAGATTTCAATGTGACAAACAAATCAAATAAACTATTTTTTTTCATAGATAAATATTGGAAGTTTTCAAAGACCATAAGTGAAAAAAGAACTTTTTAAAAATATTTATTCTAATATTCTATTTTTAGTGTGCAATCAAAAATATTTTTAAAAAATTAAAGATTTGTATTTCATATTTGATTTCTAGCCAAACTGGCTAAATCTTCTTAGGGATGATAATTATTTTTATTATAAATAAAAATTCTTTAAAAAAAATAATGATCATCACCTATATAGTATATATTGACACTTTCATTTTGTAAGGTGAAACTTTTATTATAAAAACTCTAGATGTGCATCATACATCAAATTTTAAATGAAATATAATCAATATATGCATTGTTGAGACATTTGAGTCAATAAACTAGGTTTTGGTAAATGATCGTATAATTCAATAGTTGAAATGGGTGTGTTCATTGCTCCATATGCAAATGTTAAAAAGTTATGGTTAGTTTGTTGAAGCATAATGACATTCGACATTGGATAACTTGTCTGAATAAACACGTGCTTCTTGTGGTGCACGGAGAAGATGAAAAAAAAGCAGAAATAAGATTCTTCTTCTTTTTCTTCATACCCATCCGCAAGAAGTCTTATTAGATCCCCTCCTCCGACTTATTGCAACAAAACAACAATTCCCATTCCTCATACAACGTTTTACACAAGAAGAAAAACCCAATTCTTCTTCTTCTTCTTCACCGAGCATCTCTTACAAATCCCAACTTCAGCAGCAGCAGAAGCTTTGTTTGTGCGGGGACAAAACCTCAGAAAGCCATGGGAAGAAGAGTCGCAGCAGCAGCAGCAGATGTCTCTCTCTTTCTCTCCAGCAAAAGCATGATGAGAGCCAGGAACTGAGATCAGAGGAAATCTGTCTGTGTACCCTTGTTGCTTCTTGCTTGCTATGAGGAATCTCTTTCTTGGCTGTAAAGTTTCCGGGGATGGAGATACAACGAGAGAGAAGTTCCTTACTAGCACTAGCAGCTCCTCTGCAGGAGGAGCTTCAGCTTCTTCAAGCTCAGCTGGGACATCAGCAGCAGCAGCAGCCGATGGGTTGTGGGGAAAGTTGCTGGAACCCATTTCTCCCAGAGATCCAAGGAGCCCAGATGAGTGGTTGTATAACCAGGATTGCGCACCGACGATGAAAGCAGGAAGGATTCTGACGGCGCGCGACATGGGGAGCTTGTGGGTGGCTCTTGTGGTGGGAGTGCCGACGTACTACTTGGCAGGGAGCTTGGTGGAGATGGGTATGGCATGGTGGCAAGGGATTCTCACAGTGCTGCTTGCCAATGTGATTGTGCTCATCCCCATGGTGTTGAGTGCTCATGCTGGCACCAAATTCGGCATTCCGTTTCCTGTCATTGCAAGAGCTTCCTTCGGCATCCGTGGTGCCAATGTGCCCTCTCTCTTGCGTTCTTTCATCTGTTGTGGCTGGTTTGGAATTCAGACTTGGATCGGTGGTCAAGCCATCTTTCAGCTCCTCAACACTCTTCTTGTTGTACATCCTCATGCTCAATCTCCATGGCCACTCCTTCCATGGCTTGGCATCAGTGCACCTGAATTCGCCTCCTTCTTGCTCTGCTGGTTGCTACAGGTACCCACATGTTGTTTCTTGTTTTTTTCCCATCACTTCACCATGAATGTGAGAGTCTTCTTCTTCTTCCCATTTCTTCCACGACTTGGTCTTCTTCTTCACATTCCTTCCATGACTGAATCTTTTTTGTTTGACCCGTTCCTTCCATGACTGACTCTTCAAAGATCAGATTCTTTCCATGGCTTCCATGACTCGGCCTTCTTCTTCTTCCCATTGATTCTGGAAATGTCTCAAGAATGTGGATGTTTGTATAATGGGTTGCCCAGATTTCAGGCTGTAGATTCTTGTATACTTAATCTACAACTCACCATCAGTCAGTCAATCAGTTAGGAGCTGATGAAGTCAGTGGGTAGTAGTAGTCATGGCAGCTCATTCGTCACTGCTACAACAGACTTGTGATGGAGGAGATGGTCTGATGACACTGTGCGTGACTCTTATAGGGTTACAATTGCACACATCCATTATTGGTGTTATGTTCAGATTTATTGTTGTGTCTTTTTCTTGATGAGCTTGTTAATCAATTGCATGTCGAGTTGAGCTGTTGTAATTAAGTGCCAAATTCACCAAAGTTTTCTACCTAATAATCCACACATGGATTTTTATTGATTGATTTCATATGCACAAGTATTCCTTGTCTGTTGGAGGATTCAGCTCTTCTTTCAAATCCTCTTATTGCAGATTGTTGAATGCAAACAGAAGGCAATTGAAAGTACCCCAGCTTGAGAAGAGAAAGGATTGAGTCTCTTTTGTTGCAATTCTGAAGGTTTTGGAGACTCAAACATGGAATGTAGTGCAGTTCAGGATCATATGGAAATGGGGATGATAGCAGACATACTTGGTAGCTCTTTGTTTTTCTGCTCATCTGTTTTCTGATGTGCTTGTTACCCATTCATTGCTCAATGTCTAGTTACGTGTAAAATACCTGCCCCTCACAAAAGTCAGTACCAAATCCCATGGTTTTCTTGATCAAAGTCATGTATATGCTCATTTCATTGTCTGTTAGAAAGAAGCCCCTCCTCCTGTTCTTCAAATCTTTACTGGGAAAATTATTGAATGCAAAGTTGAAAACACAAATTCCAACACCACCTTGACAGAAAAGAATTGGTCTTGTTTATTGTAAATTGTTGTTGTTTTGAAACAAGAATGAAACTTGAATTGTGTGTGTGTTTGTGTGTGTGTGTGGGGGTGCAGTTAGGATTCATATGGAATGGGATTGCAAGCATCAAGGAGTTGGAAAGGTACAGTGCACCAATTTTGATTGTTTTGTCTGCCACACTGCTTGCTTGGGCATATACAAAAGCAGGTGGATTTGGACCTATATTATCAGCTCCCTCACAATTTGTACCCGGAGGCGCTAAAGCTGGCCAATTTTGGCAAGTGTTTTTCCCCGCATTGACAGCCAATGTTGGATATTGGGTTGGCCTCACTCTCAACATTCCAGGTACCTCATTATTATGACCATGACCTCTCCTCTTCAAAGAATTGGTGGCTGATATGTTTTCCTCACTGTTTTTCATCATTTTGTATGTACAAAAAAAAATTGTTTCTTGTCAGCAGCAACTCATACTGTCATAACAAGAAAGTCAGCTGTGCTCACATCATGATTTGAGCACTCACAGTGTGAGTTTCTCTCTAACCCCAAATGCAGATATTACAAGGTATTCCAAAAGCCAAGCAGATCAGTTTGTAGGTCAAGCAATTGGTCTCCCACTGTCCATGGCCGCATTCACGTTCATAGGAGTTGCTGTTACATCTGCGACAGTCGTCATATTTGGACATCCAGTCTCAGACCCAATTGAAGTGCTGAGTTTAATTGGTGGCTTCTTGGCCACTCTCTTATCTTTGTTTGGTGTTCTTCTATCCACCTTGGCAGTTAATATCACTGCAAATGTGGTTGGCAGTGCCAATTCTTTGGTGAATTTGAACCCGAGAGTTTTTTCCTTCAAAGGAGGGGGTATTCTCACAGCAGTTTTGGGGATTTTGCTTTCACCATGGCGGTTAATGCAGTCGAGTCAAGGCTTTATTTACACATGGTTGATTGGCTGCTCAGCATTACTGGGTCCAGTGGGTGGTATAATGTTGGTGGAATACTATTCGGTCAGGGGTCGAGCACTCGACATTGATGCTCTTTACTCAAGGGATGAGAAAGAACTATATTGGTACACAAATGGGTTTCATCTCTCAGCTATGGTTGCCCTTGTTGCTGGAATCCTACCGAATGTTCCTGGGTTTCTTGCTATGGTTGGAGTTGTGAGGGAAGTGCCATTAGTGTTTTCTGTCCTCTACAACAATGCTTGGTTTGTTGGGTTCTTTCTTGGGGCAGTTGTCTATTGGATTCTTTCTAAATTGCAAAATTCCAAAACTGAACAGAGAAGAACCATTGACATGTAGAGGGGCAAGCTAAGGTGAAATGAAGCTTCACAGCTTTACCCTCACATAAAGAAGGAAATTTGTGAGGTCATTGGTTCTTTCCTGTCTTTTTTTTTTGACAAAATATGATGAGAACTCACAATATGTTATCCTTAACATTAGATTCGAAATTCAAGAGTTTTATATTTAATTTTTTTTAATTGGATGTGAGCAAGGGGTGGTCATAGCTAAATATTATGATAGGAGATCGTTGTATCCTATGTTCTTGAAGTCTTATCATCATTTACATCCATTGTCTAAGGCTAAAAAAGTTCTTTTGTTGATGAAAAAAAAATGATGAAAATATTGATTTGGAGATCTTTGAAATGATAGCAAACACCTACAAAGGAGATTGTTATTCAAGAATTGTTGATATTTCAAAGGTACCATGTGGATGCAAAAGACATCAAATGCTGTTTGGAATGGTTGAGGAAACATAAATCCATGTTCCCAATTGTTAGCTCATTAGTTCAACAAATATTGGGGATAGTAAGTTAATAATCACCCAACATTGGTCCATGCAAAGGTAAATTTGCAAAATCTTCTTGGGAGTCTTCTTGTGGAATAGGCATTTATGCAAAGTCTGAGGTTCTCATCCTAATTTGATCAAGGCCAACTTATAGAGGATAGTGATTGCTGAATCCATGCAATTTTTGCCCATTCAAAGAAACAATGGGTGATCATTTCAAGGATTTTAACATCACATGCTTGATAAATACCTATTGTCAATTCCTTGATTAATATGGTTTTCCATGAATTCACTACAATAGCTTTGGGAATTATAAGTTACATGAAACTTGCATCTTGCCTTGCCCTATTCTTGTGCCAAATTTTGTTTGATCAATACATTTTTGAACCCTAAAGGGAAGGGTGAAGTATGTTTGTTTGGAATGCTTCCGAATAAAAGAGAATTTTGGCATAACAAATTGTAGCCCTCCTTCATAGAATGATGTAGAAAGGGCATATCAAACTTCCATGCCCACCATCTAGGGTCAATCTTTACATCACTGAGCTTGCCATAAAACAAATAAAAGGTCATACAAGTATTGTAGTTCAAATGGGTCCATGCCTTCAAATGAACCATGTTATTTACATATATACCAAATGTACGTATTGCATTTTGTGAGGCATAATTGGTTTAGGCTGCATTATGTGGCCCGAGGTCATTTTTTTGAAATCTTTTATGTAGATATTACAATGCAAGAGTGGCCCTTCCTTTAAGTGAACCATGTTTTTTTATACCCTAACCATATGCAAGTATTGTGTTTTGGTAGTTATAATTAGGTCAAGTTGCATTATGTGGCCAAAGGTGAGTGGGATCAATGTTGTTTTGTCCATTTTACATATCACACAAGGTGTTCATTGAAATAATTACCATTAATGAATTAAACAAATTAAAGATATTAATATTGATATTCGGCTTGAGACTTTGAATATTTAATTATTATATTTGATCCTTCATTTGAATTAAAAGGATTCAAAAAATACAAAAAGCTGAATAACTCTTCTTTAAGACTATAACAACAATTTTTTAATAAATTGCACTTGGTATGAAATCTAATGATGTCTTCCTCATAAAATCAAATCAAACCCTAAAATTTATGTGCAATGGGGATTCACCTTAAAAATTGAAGCTTGCAATTACAAGTACAAATATTCACATTGAATTTGAATGTTAGATTTTTTAAAATTAAAATCTTGAATTTGAATTAGAAATTACATATATTCATATTGATTTTGAATGGGAGATTTTTTAATTTCCATATTCACATATTTATTATTTGGAATACTTTTATTTATGCTTGAAAAATATATAAAGGATTTTCAAATGTTTATAACAATTGTGATAAAACCTATCATGGTATATGTCTAATTTTTCTTAATACTATTATTTCCACTTGAAGAATAAGAAAGGGATTTTCAATTTTTTTAACAACCGTGATCAAATCTATCATGGAATTATTTTATTTTTTATTTTAAATACTTCTATTTATGGTTGAAAAATATAAATATTTACAACAACTATGATAAAACATGTCATGGATTTGTTATAAATTTGTATTTGGAATGCCTTTAGAATTTTTTTAATGAAAATATAGGATTGAAAATTAAAACTAAATTTTGGACATCTCGCACTGAAGTTCAAATTTTGGACATCTCAAGCTATGAATTTCTTTTGTTATATATGGAAACTTATTTTAGGAACTACATGAATAATTACTAATTCCAAATTTGTGAATTTTAATTTATTAAAAAAATAATCCAAGGATTAACACACCCAACACACTACCATGTTTTATATATTACTAATTTGAAATTGTGGATTAAATATTTAAAATCTTGCTTTAAATATCAATTTCAGTCTATTTAATTTTTTTATATTGGAAAAAATATTCCAAGGAATGACATGCCCAATGCACTACCATATTTAAGTAAATATTCTTTGGAAATCTTGCACTGCAAATCAATTTCAATTTATGTTTTATTTTGTTATATATGTAAATTGATTCAAGGAAGACACACCCAACCCACTATCATTTTTAAATAATATATACTTGGAAATCTTGCACTAAAAATCAATTTCAATCTATTAAAAAAAAATTATTAGTATTTTTTAATATATGATAGTGCATTGGGTGTGTTGTTCTTTGGACTAAATTTTCCAATATAATTAAAATTAAATAGATTGAAATTAATGTTTAATGCAACATTTCCAAATAGCAATTACTTATCACGATTGATATAAATATTTTTAAATCCTTTTCCTTTTCTTCAAGCAGGAATAAAAATATTTCAAATAAAAAATGGAAAAACTCCATGATAGGTTTTATCAGGGTTGTTATAAATATTTGAAAATCTTTTTTCCTATTCTTCAAGTGGAAATAACAATATTTCAAATAAAAAATGAAAAAATTCCATGATAGGTTTTATCACAATTGTTATAAATATTCAAAAATCCCTTTCTTATTCTTTAAGCGAAAATAAAAGTATTTTTAAAGATGGAAAAATTCCATGATAACTTTATCACAATTATTATAAATATTTGAAGATCCAATTTATATTTTTCAAGTAGAAATAAAAGTAATTCAAAAAAAATGTGAATATGGAAACTAAAAAATAATTAAGGTTCAATTTGATTTTATGACGAGGAGATCATTAGATTTCATACAAAGTGTAATTTATTATAAACTTTTGTTGCAATCTTAAAGAAGAAATTTTATGGCGCACTCCCAAGTCCCAAATTAGCCCCAAGTTGGGGCTAGGTCACTCAAATTGCGGAATTTCTGGGACTCGGGGCACGCTCCCAGCTTCTAGCACTAAAGGGGGTGAGAGGGGCGTGCTGAAAGCTCCGGGATAGACTAGGAAGAGGGACAAGCTTACTCAATTATACGGTCATGCATCCAAATCCTACCAACAAGTTGGTTAAAACTCATTCTGCACCCTTTTGGTGTTAGACAAGCCACGGGCTAACTTGGACTCACTTGACTCACCATGGCCCAGACTCGAGGGAAGCCACCACCTTCCCCCATATAGTATTCTCTGCAGCTCTCCACCGCACTTGCATCCAAATGGCTCTTTTTCCCGGGACTCCCAAAGTGGAGTCTCGAAATTGTCCCAGTTTGAACTCCCGGGACTTTGGACGCTCATAACTTCTCGCCCCGAACTCAAATCGGGATGAGTTCTAAACCAAAATTATAGCTCTCTTCGAGAGCTTTCCAACAGTGTGTCGCACTCCACCTGCGTGCACCGGAATCAGGTCGATTCTCGACTTTTAGTGGTTGGGAGTCAAACTACCAATTTGACTTCCAGCCCTTCTTTTGACCATAACTTGTGCTGCATATGTCCAAATGGCTCATGCAAGGCCATTTTGGACATCTACACTTCAAGACCTTTTCAACGGTATAAAGAACGCCTCAATGCCAGGTGTTTTGACCTTTGCAATCACGCTCTGAGTTTTTGGGAGTCCCGAAGGACTCCCAAGTCTCATTTTCGGGAGTGTGAATGGCGACCTCACAACTCCTTCAAAGTGGGGTTGCAACATTTTTTTTTTTTATGTTTTTAAGATCCTTTTAATTCAAATGAAGAAATAAATATAATAATTAAATATTCAAAATCTCGCACTACATATTAATTTTAATAGATTTTTTTTTAATGCATTAACATGATAATTATTTCAATGAACACCTTGTGAAATAACTCCCAAAAAACAAAACTTCCATATGACTAAAGGTGTAAGGAATAAGGGACGAAAACACACTAAGGTGTCATAATTTTGGAAGATTAAAATCCCTTTTCAAAGTCATTTTTTAGTGCAGTTGAAAATTGGTTTGAAATAAAAATATTTAGAAAATATTGAAAGTAAATTTTTTTCTCATTTCCAATTTCAAATCATGATGTTATAAAACATACACAAAATATCACAAAATATTTTTTTAAATGCTTAAAATGGTTTTTTAAATAATTATTATTTTTGGGATTTAAAAAAGTCCATAACATAATAAATTAAAATCACATTCCATTTATTCAATAAATCTTTAGTTCTTTAAACATAGTTCAACCAATATCCCAAAGTTTCAAACACATAAGACTAATACATTGTTAAGATAAAAATCCATATCCATGAATTTTGTAGGTGTGACAAAAGTGTGGGGAAAATTCAAAAGTCCATTACTTATTAGCTATCCACAATTTTGATTTGATTTTTTCATTTTTGGAAGGTTGATTATGATAGCTTTATATGAATGAATCTTTTTTTTATTATTTTGATGAATTTTATTTTATTTTACAAATATAAATTTTTTTGTCATTATGACATCCATAGAAAGTCATTATAGTGTGTAAACACCCAAGGTTCACTTCAAGGGAAGGCCCTTCTTGTACTACGATACCTGCATATAAAATATTCTTAAAACAATCCTTAATCGCATAATGTGGCCTGAACCAATTATATCTCCCAAAATGTAATATTTGCATATGAGATTCCCAATATATATTGAAGTTATATTGTAATATGTCCAATACCCCCATGTTGCATACTTAATACAAATTGGAAAAATTATCTAACAACAATACTCACAATAAAAGATTTAACCTACATTGCTTTAATAGAAAGACCTATACATAGTCCTTTATATATACATTGGGTACAAGTTCCATTGTCAATGCTTACATTAAAAGCCTAACCTCCTACTATGACATTTGCAATGCCCTCATGTTGCATATTTAGTACAAACTGGAAAAATTCTTTGACTACAATACCCAGAATAAGGGACTTAACCTACATTGAAGGAATAACAAAAGCTACATTTAATCCTCCTTATATATACTAGGTATAAGTTCCATTGGCAATATATGCATTACATAACATAAGTTTGTATTATGACATGTGTAATACCCCCATAATGCATGGTTAATCTAAACTAGAAAAATCCCTTGGTCCTACAATACCCACAATTAAGGTGTTAACCTACACTATGGTAATAGCAATATCTATCATTAGTCTTCTTTTTATACATTGGGTTCAAGATCCATTGGCAATAGCTACATTCAATGGCCTAAATTCTAGTTGTGAATTTTGCATTACTTGCATGGTGCATTCTTAATACACACTAGATAAATCCTCATAGTGCAATACTTGTGTAGGGAAACCTTATCTTCATTCTTTATGGTGCAATACTAGCACAATGTCTTTCCAATATATAGTACAAATGTTACTTGTATGCAATACCTGCACTTTGAGCTTAAAAAGCTAGTTTCGCATAAGGTAATACCCACACACAAGTATTATTGAACCCATATAAAACATTTGTTTCACATTTGTAGTGTTTAAATGGTGAAATGTAACATTGCATTATCATGTACAAAATATTTTTCATAAAATTTGGCATATATTTGACCATGAGGTTTAAACACAAATTGAGAAGTGATTAATGTACACATCAATGATGAATAAAAGGCAAAGAATTAGGTTTTTATTTATGGGTTTTTTTCTTTCTTGCAAAATTGTGTGAAAACATGGTTTTGTGCCAATCCTTCGACCTATGTACATAATTTCTTACACCATCATCTACACGATGTAACCGCAATCCCAAATGTAAAGATTCATTCGCCTTTGTGAAGCAAATGTTTAAGATGTCTAATGCAACAACTATAAGGAGTGAGTTAGCACGGTCTAAAAGTGCCACCCTTCCTAGGGAGCATTCCTTTGTGATATCTTGCATGGTGTGACATAAACAAATAAATGTTCTATCCAAAGAAGTAACTGAACTTATTGGCTCAACACATGCACCACCATCATTTGTAGGGGGAAGACTTTCATCCATGGGTTTGATCCCACCTATAACAATGACCCCTTCATCACGATCATCTGCAAAACCATCATCTTTAGAATTTGAACCATTAGGAATATGTTTGGGGTCCTCAAATATGGCAGGTAACCCACCACAATTAGATTTGTACCATGTTCCACAATACTCAATGACATCTTTTCGGGTAACATCTATGACATTAGAATAATCACAATTTGGTGCTTGTAAAGATTCCTACTCATGGCCCACTCACATGTGCAAGATGGATATTTGGTAAATGGGTGCATCACCTTTGTATGACACATGGGCAGAACATTGACTCCATACAATCCAAGTTGAATTAGGTTCCATGGATGATTTTATCACATGGTGAATGGGATTAATGTAGCCTTATCCACATTTGCCTTCACAAGTCATTCCACAATTTTATTTTTTATGAATCCAATTTTTCTTCATTTCAAATGTGTGCATGTAATGTCGTGCAACCATAGTTGTCAATCTCCAAGTCAACCAATCTATTCGACGCCTTTGAAGACCCATTGTTTCAAAGGAAAACCAATGTTTTAAAGTGCCATGGTAAAACTCAATGGGTGTCTTGGTTGGAATGTGGCACACAACAAAAACCAATCGTCCATAACCCTTAAACACAATGCCCAATGCAATATTTGATGTTACATTGGATGGATGGAACATGATGGGATTCATTAAAGGGGGAGGAAAACTTATGGAACTATGAACATGTTATAAAAAACCTCATATTACATTTATGAACATGTACCAAATTGGTTGTAATAGGTCCAAAAATAACTAATCCATGCGTCACTAGGAGCATGTTGCTCAAAACTTTGGAGGACTTTAATTATCCCTTGTTATTTGAAAGCCTCAATTTGTTTTTCAGGTTCAATAAACATAAACATCACATTGTGCATGTCATGCAAAATTGCTTGTTGAACTTCAATATCCTTGATTTTCTCCATTGCTCACAACCACCATGTTTTTAAGACATGCCGTGCGCAAAGGAAGATGGGGATGTTTTTGAATGTAACCCAAACAGTCCTAAGTATGCACATGCAAATCACGCCAACTACTAACATTTGCTACATAAGTAAGTACATTGTAACCTTCATGGGAATAAAAAATCTTGGAAATAATTTGATTAAATGCATTGTTCAGTAAACATAATTAAGAAGAAATAAGCAATCATGTAAGATTCGTATTCACCGCAATGCCCCCAACCCTTGAGGGGTGTCATCAATAATGAAACAACTTGGTTTCCAATCAAACATGATAGTGAAGATCTTTGCCTTCAAAGCTTTGAGCCACTCCACCAAATCATCCACAATTTGTCGATTTGTAATGACCCATGCTAAAGGGATTTTGCTATGATAGGTATCAAAACCCATCAAGGTGAACAAATGATATTTCACATCATTCATCTCAAATGTCGCATTCATGGAAATCACTCCATTGTGACCAAATGTAAGCATGACTTGACATTGTGTAGGTGTCTGGATGTTTAAGTTGAATGGGACATGGATCCCATTCATTTGGGCCGCTTCTTAAATGAAAAATATTTTCTTGGGATGCCTTAAAGCCCAAGATTGAATTGAAATGGTTGGGTTTTTGTGCAAACACCAACTCCTTCGCTTATGTTAATGATCCAAATATGTAATGTTTTTTAGTCGAATGAAGTCATCCCTCATCATAACTTCCCCTGCGTTGAAACACTCCCACCATATAGTTTTGTGCTTGTCATAAATTTGTTTAGCTATGTGGCCCAAATTCAATTGAGTCTAAATGTGATTTTTCAAAACTTGAGAAATTTGATAAGCATATTGTGACATGCAAGTTGATGATTCGGGATCTTGATGACCAGCATGTGCCAGTTATTGATCCACTCGAATGTGTGTTTAGTGGTAAAAGCATAACTCAGCCACCTTGGGTCATGTGTACAATCATTTGATTGAAAAGGAGGCCAAACATCCTTGCTCGATTGATCTCGCATGGTTTGGGTCATTGCAATGATCATTGGAACTGTAAGCACATTCATACCTACAAAACATATGAACAATAATTGCCATACGTATTTAAGAAATACATGTCAAAATAATAAAACAAGAACGTCATCTTATACCAAGTATGGCCTTGGTGTTTTTTTATTGATGGGTTCTTGATATCCTTTTGTGAGGCCAACTTCTTGTGTATGTTCCATTCCATCAGGGTTTTTGCATCACCTTGTTCACCTTCCAGGAATTTGAACACACATGCATGTGGTATGTAGGAAATTTTAATTGATGCCTTATTTAACCCGGTGTGCCTCACCCCAAGAATCCACATCAAGTCCATGTTTGAAAAAGGGGATTTTTTTGGGTTTTAGACTTGTATTAATTGTGATTTGGGGATTCGACCCATGCTTGTAAGAAAAGTGCACCTGCACTACCTTCTCCTTCATTAAATTATTATTACTAGGTTTACAAGATTTTCATCCTAGTTAATACCAACTATAAAAATATGAATCCCCAAGCTATAATATCTACATGTTAAGTCTTAAAACCCACATTAAACATGGGACCCAACCTTGTAATACTTGCAAGTCATAAAATACATCTTACATTAGAAAAAGGACCCATCCATGCAATACCTACATGTCACAAAGTACACTTTACATTGGAAAGGGGACCCATCCATGCAATACCTACATATCAAATAAAACCTATAGTGGAAAAAAAACCCATCTATGCAATACATGCATATCAAATGCAACCTACACTAGAAAAGGGAGCCCATCAATGCAATACCTACATATCAAATGCAACCTACATTGGAAAAAAGGACTCATCCATACAATACTTACATATCAAATGCAACCTACACTAGAAAAGGGAGCCCATCCATGCAATACCTACATATCAAATGAAACTTACACCAAAAAAAGGGACCCATGCATATAATACATGCAATTCAATAAAATAAAATCTACATTGTAGGAGGGATCCAATGGTGTAATACCCATAATCAACCCCTAAATACAATATGGAGTTAAAACTCTTCTCTTGTAATACTTGCATGTAGCCTTGAGACCCATGTAACCCCTAATACTTCATCATGCAATACCCACATTCCATAACAAAACCATTATACGTATTTAAATCATGAATTCAACACCTGCATTTGAGGCCCCTTAATGTATGTGTGACTCTTAAACTAGGATAAAAAGAGACCCATATGGATACCACATAATCTTCTCCAATTATTAAAAAATGTGGGGGTTGGAAGAAGAAAATACCTTTAAATTGAAGAAACAAGATGATCATTCATCTTGCAAAGCTACCCAACCTAGATCCAAACACAATTCCAAATAAATCAATACAAAAACTTAAACAAATGTAGTGATATACTAATTAAAACTCTAAATAATTATAGTGATAGAAAAAAACCTTATAAATTGTACATTTTCGAAAAAATGAAACCCTACTTACAATAATTTACATGTATAATTATGGATGAGAGAATCATGAATTAAAAATTCACAATTAATTTTTTTAAAGAATTCAAATGAGTGAAGGTAAAAATTATTACTTTGAGTCAAGTATTCCAAACTTGAAAGAGGTCTCCAATCACTTTGAGAAGAGAAGAAATGGGTTGGATTTACTCAATATATGTGACAAAATTCAAGATTGAAGTTGTAATCTCCTTAGCAATATCCACATACGATTGCAAATAACGTAAATTGTAATGTTCCAAAGCTACACAACAACATGGGGGAAGAAGCTAAATCTAAGTATATAATTTTCATCTCCCTTGCCTTTTTTTTCTTATCATCTTTCACCCAAATGATTGCAGCAAGGATATTCACATTTAATGATGATACCATATATTCTATTTGTGCCAATTTGATCAAATCAGTAGCTGTCTAGGGGAAAACTTAAATTTTTTAATAAGTTTTAAGTAGTGAAAAATGTTTGCAATTTTTTACTTCAAAAGGAAGAGCAAACCATGATTGCAGGCCATGTTATTTTGCTTTAGACACACTTAAGAGCATCCTTCCACTTCGTATGCTTGGTTGGCTTAATCCATTCTTTGGTCACAATTCAGCTCAAATTGTTCTTTGTATTGGACCTTAGAATCTTGATGTGCTTTTGATAATCATCTCAAATAGTACATGCATGTGATATTCTTAGTTTTGTGCTCTCTTTGGGAAAGCATGCTCTTGAAAGTTGTGCAATGGTTGTTGTAGCTGGTGGTCCAAGGACATAGTAGTAGTGGTGATGAGAGCAAACAAAGCAATAGGCTTGGCAATTGTACGCCAATTAGCCAAGGAGGGTATTACTGTTGTGTTTAGAACTCGTGATGTGACTCATGGTATAGAGGCCATTGAATCTTTGAAAAAACAAAGGTTTCACAATATGCATTTCCATAATCTAGACCTTGGTAGGCAAGAGTCCATCAATGCACTTGTAGAATGGTTGCACACTACTTATGGAAGCATTGACATTCTTGTGAGCACATTTTAAGCACAAAAAAACTCTTCAAACTTTTTTTTTCTTTTGTCATCTATAGTAAGTAAAACGTTCTATGAGATTGAACAAAATTAAATTAGTCAAACTTTGCTCGTGAAAACTGAAGCCCATGTAAGTTAGAGTAGGTGACTACGAACCTAGAAAAGATTCAATCATAAAACTACAAATTAATTGATAAGATATTAATGTTGCACTTGCCATTCTAGATCAATAATGCAAGAATTTTGGGTGACCCAGACAAAGTGAGCTTGGAGATTGCAAAAGTTGTACTTGATACAAATTATTTTGTTGTGAAAAATGTCACAAAAACTTTACTTCCTCTCTTATGTGATGATACATTTTTGTTATTGTGTGTCATGTGCTAAACTTTAGGGCCTACCAAACAAGGATTATGTTACAGCTCTCATTGATAGGGAACACATTGCTGAGACTTTGTTGACCATTTTGCAAATAAGTATTTGGAGGAAGTTGCAAATGGGACTCTCAACAAAGGGGGTTGGCCAAATTGGGCTAAATTGGGGTGAGTGGCACCAATGTAGACCAAGGGGATAATATAATTGGATTTCATATATATTCTTCCTAACAAAATATTGTAGATGAAGGAGATCAAATGGAGGATATTTTCATGTACTCCATATAAGTAGCTTGTTCTAGAGTGAATTTTATTATGTTTTCATTTATTAAATAATGCGTGTTTATGTTTGCAATTTCTAAATGATCTTTTGATGTTTATTGTGGCTAAATGGAGGTGGATGTATAATGTCCATAAAAATTCTGAAAGTTCTGAAATTTAACACCTTATGTTGGAAAAAAAAAATAGAATTGTGAATCAAACCAAGAAACCTCGTATTTTGCCACCATATAATATCCCATATTTGTTTTGGGTTCCCATGAATGTTTGGTAAAATTGTATTTTCCCAACAATATGTAAATCCACGAAATACATAAACTGGAAAAAATAAATTAAATTGTTGAGGTTAGCCAAGGCCATATACGTTGAATAATTTATTGAATCCATATGGGATTGTGTACCAAGATTGGATGAGGAAACAAGGCATTTGAAGTAATTTGAAATTTGGATGATATCAAATATTGAAAGATATAGATGAAATGCACATCTAGATGAAAATATCAAATTTGATAAAATCTAATAACACATATCAAGCTTTCCAAATGGATGAGATTTGTAACATGGAGAAAATTGGACGTGGATGAAATTGAACTCTATGAATGAAACTTGCCACGTCAATGAAATTAGGCCATGTGGATTGGAAATGGAGAAATTTGACATGGAAAAAAGTTATCACATGGGTGAAATGGATGACAACAAGAAATGATATGGTCATATCAATGAAGTTAAATAAAATACAACAAAACTCATTGCTTAAGTGAAATTGAATGTATGGTTGAAGTTATGGCATGATTGCAATTGACCATGCAGATGGCATTGGAATTGGAATACATTGTACAACTTTGTCATATGGATGAATTTGGTGATGAGTGATATTAACAAGTTGTGTAAACTTGGAACCCACAAATAGAACTTGGCAATATGGTTGAATTTGATAAAACATATATGACATTAGTGACACTAGTGTGAACCCGGTGCATAATGCACCCATGCCGCCCCCCCCCTTACTTACTTCGGACCGGAAGCAACCTCTCCTCCTGCACGGTTGTTGTGAATGCTCCCCGGAGCTGCTGGCCAGACGTCATCCAAAAAAAAAAAGATAA
>Ga0209611_10005296_pt1 | contig 21686 bp, 19 predicted proteins | sample S1TSphgellanicum_3_FD_187693 | JGI IMG/M metagenome (GOLD analysis project Ga0209611, IMG submission 187693) | Host-associated microbial communities from peat moss isolated from Minnesota, USA - S1T2_Fc - Sphagnum magellanicum MG (SPAdes) (version 2) | ecosystem: Host-associated > Plants > Peat... | reverse complement strand
GCCATGCTCGAGGCGGCGAAGAACGCGAATCTCCCCTCGCCGCGCGTGATCGTGCTGAAAGCGGACAACGAGGGTGCGCAAGTCGTGCGCCCCTAGACGATGCCGAAAAGGATGCATTTGTTCTTCCCCGAGTGACTGACCGCCCGAGCGATAAAAAATAAGCGCGTCAGGCGTGCCAAGCGTATCAGGCGTATCAGGCGTATGGGTCGTGGGAAGTTCAGACTTAAGTGCATCCCGAACTCCCGATGCCCGGTCATAAAAAATATTTGCAGCGTTAAATGGTGTCGTTCTTCGTTGAAAATGGATTGTCCAACTGAACTTCATTTTCGCATGAAACCGACAAAGAGCGGTAGCTCTGCGGAGCCTAAAGCAACACGCCAGCCTAAAAAAAAAAGCCCTGGAGGATATTCAAGCGGGGATTTACATTCGGAATATCAGCCCACGCTTTTGCGAATCATATGCGCACATCTTTGCTCGTGATGGTTGTTTTGGCCGTCCAAACCCTGAGCGCGTTGCAGGGCCAGACCAACGGTCCGGCTCCGACGAATGGCGCCCCGGTCGCCGGTGCAGGAGCAAAACTCGTTGACCTTCACCTTCAATCGAAAGACCGGATGTTCCTCGGAAAAATCAGGGTCGATCCCTCGTGGGAACACACTTCTTTCCGGTTCTTAAACCTGACGAGCAAGCAAGACCTGGGGACTTATCCAGACATTCTAGAAAACATGAACGGGGCGAAAGCCACTGTGAAAATCTACAAGCACCAAAGCGACATGTTCTCAGATGAGGACATCAAAGAAGCGAAAACCAATCCTCTCGTTACGCAGCAAAAGGTCGTGTTTTACGAAGACGATGCCGATCCCAATGTGGTTCATTTTGCCTCCACCTACGATGATGTGGGAACAATCCAAGTCCAGATTTTCCAGAAAGGAAAGATGATCGAGTACGGCGAGACAAAGCTGACACGCGATGCCGACTTTTCGGCCTTGATCCAAGCGACGGACCAGGCAATTAGTGGCCCTCAAGCCGCTTCTACCAATCAGGCGAAACCAAGCGCGCCGCCGGCCGGAAAATAACTTCCGGATTAAACCCGAATCTTCAACCCGCGGCGGCGGAAGGTGGGCTGGTCGAGATTTTCGCCGCGGTAGATGGTCTCGTGCGTTTTTTCGAAGCGGCCGCGCGGGGCGGCTTCGAACTGCATTTCTTCCTGCTTGGCTTCGAGGCGGCGCGAGCGCATGGAGACGGTGACGGGCGGCGGCTCGAGCTCCTCGACTTCATCCTCGACGGCGATGAGCTCGGGTTCCGGCTCGGGCTCGATGGCGGCGATGGGATGCGTGAGCTCTTCCTCGGCCGCGGCCTCGATTTCCTCGGCGGCGGGCACGAGCGGCTCGACGACCGGTTGGGGCGGCGCGGCCGGCATCGGCTTGCGCGAGATTTTCTTGGCGGGCAAGACGGGAGGTGCGGCGGGCGGTTCGCTGGCTTTGGCCGGCAGCGCGGGCAGCGGCATGGTGTCGGAGGAGACCCGCTTTTTGCGCGGCGGCTTTTCGAAATTGGCGGCGAGCTCCGGCACGCTGAGGCGCGCGGGCGCGGTGGTGGCGAGCAGGACGGTCATGCGCACGGTTTCCGAGCCTTCGTCTTCCAGGCTGGCGCTGGTCGCGATGGGCACGGTGACGGGCAAGCGCTCCTTGAAGAAGCCGACCAGCTCCTGCACCTCGGCCAGGCCGAGATCGCGCGAGCCGCTGACCGCGACGATGGCGTGATCGACGCGCTTCCAGAGGGCCTCGTCAGTGAGCATCGGCGCGTTGAGCAGCTCGGCCACGAGGTCCTCCGTGCGGTCGTGCCTGTCGCCCTCGACGTGCGCGACCCAGCAATTTTCCAGCACCTCGGAGCCGGTGTAGCGCGCGTAAAGGGCGCGCACGTCAGCGAAGGAAAGCTGGATGAGCCCGCGCTTGCAGACGACCTGCGAGAGCGCCTGCACGGTGTGGGCCAGTTGCTGGTGCATGAGGTGAAAGCCGTGGCGGATGTTGCGCTGCGTGGCGGGATTGTCCGCGATGCGGTCGCTGGCCATGACGAGGACGCTGTCGGCCTCGGCGCGCAGATCGGCGATGGCCTGGATGGCGCGCTCGCGCCGCGCGATGCCCTCGAACGCGAACGGCTGCACGCCGACGACGATAACTTTTGCGCCGGCTTCGTGGCCGAGTTCAATGAAGTGTTCGGCCAGCGCCACGCCGGTGCCGCCGGAAAGGCCGAGGACGAGGATGAGGAAGTCGCAGGCATTGGCGACGTTGGCGAGGTTGGTTTCCTCCGTGGCCACGATCTCGCGCGCGAGATCGACGTCGCCGCTGCAGCCGAGGCCGTGCACGAGGTTGCGGCCGAGGAGGCGGCGGTTGGGCACGACGGAGCCTTCGATGCTGCTTTGATCGGAATCGAAGACCCAGAGGTCCTGCTGCGGGCGGCCATGGAGCACGAGCTGGTCGCAGACGGCGGCGCCGGTCTGGCCCAGGCCCAGCACGCGCACGCGGCCGGGAAAAAGTTGATTGGCCTTTTCCGAGAACGGTCCGTCCGGTGTGAATTCGATCATGGTAATGGCGGTCTCCTTTCGCTCTGCAATTTTCCCCTGCGTTGGCTTTTAAATAACTCTCATGCTGGCGAGCGCGCGGCGCAGCGACTGGCCGACGCGGGCGATGCCCTTGGGCGCGGGCACTTCCAGCTCGACCTTGCGCGCGTAGCGCAGCAGGCCGAGGAGCGTGCTCAAGTCGGGCCGTCGGCCGTAGGTCTGGTCGCCGTCGAAGGGCGACTGGTGCGCGAGCTCGACCGGGCACGAGAAAATCTGCGAGGCGAGATCGACGAGGCCTTTCACCTGCGAAGCGCCGCCGGTGATGTAGACCGTGCCGGCGAAGTCCGGCCAGAAGGAGGCGCTTTCGAGGTCCTCGAGGATGATCTCGAAAATTTCCGCCTGCCGCGCCTGCATGATGGTGTTGAGCGAGGAGCGCCAGATGGTTTTCTCCTCGAAGTTGTAGGAGCCGGGCAGCTTCACCGTCGTCTCGGCTTCGTTGGGATCGAGAATGACTGAGCCTTCGGTTTTCTTCAACGCCTCGGCCTTGGCGTAGGGGATTTTCAGGCCCGAGACGATGTCGTTGGTCAGGTGGTCGCCACCCACGCCGAGCACGCCGGTATGCACGACCGCGCCGCCTTCGTAGACGATGTAGTCGGAAACGCCGCCGCCGAGGTTGATCACAACCGCGCCGGCCTGCTTCTGGCTGTGGCTGAGCACGGCCTGCGCCGTGGCGTAGGAGCTGAGGGCGTGGCTTTTCACGTCGATGCCGAGTTCCTTCACGCAGCGGATGGTGGTCTGCAGGCGCGTGGCCAGGCCGTAGACCTGGTGGAAATGCGCGGTGAGCTGCTTGGAGGCGAGGCCGATCGGGTTGTCCGTGGTCGAGCCGTCGTCGAGGACGTAGTTCTGCAGGAGCGAGTGCACGATGGCGTGGTCGGCGGGCAGCGGCTGGGCAGCGGCCATGTCCTCGAGCTCCTGCATGTGCTCGAGCGTGATTTCATCGCCGTCGTTGGCGATGAGCGTGGTCACGCGCGTGTTGGCGCAGCGGATGTGCGCGCCGGAAATGGCGAGGTAGACCTCGGCGACGACCACGTCGGTCTTTGCTTCCGCCTCGGCCAGCGCGTCGCGAATGCAACCCTGCGCGACCTCGAAGTCGATGATCTCGCACTTGCGCACCTGTCCGGAGTTCGCCTCACCGATGCCCAGGAGGGCGAGCGTGCCGTCGGGGCGGATTTCCCCGACCGCCGCGGCGACCTTGGTGCTGCCGACTTCAAGTGCGACGACGATGTTGCGTGATTTTCCCCAGAACATAGTGATTGGTTGGATGAACTACAGGTTTTGCGCGAAGGTGATGGGTACGTTGACGTCCGGCGTGAGGTCCACGGTTTGCAGCGGGCGGCCCTGCTTGTCGGCGTAGTCGACGATTTGCTGGAGGCGCTGGAGCTGCTGGTCGATGAAGTCGGTGCGGAAGGTGATGGTCAGCCCCTGGTGCGTTTCCATGGTGATGGCAAGCGGGTTGGCGAGGTTGATGCGCGTGACGTCGATGACGGTGCGCAGATGGCTGTTGTTGATGCCGTCGAGAATCTGCAGCGCGCTCGAGAGGATGGGGCGCTCGAGCTTGGTGCCCGGTTCGACTTCCGCGTCGGTGAGGCCGACGACCTGGGGCAGGCGCGTGGGCGGCTCGTCGGCGCGCGGCTTGATGACGTAGCAGTCGCGGTCGAGGTAGAACGTTTCCTTGCTGTTGATGTCGATGTTGAGGCCCTCGATCTTCACCACCGGCACGCGCTCCGTCATGGTGATGGTGAGACGGTCGGGGAAGTGGCGCTCGACGCGGGCCGAGGCGACGTTGGGGATGCCCTCGAGGTCGTGCGCGATCTGGTGGAGGTTCAGCGCCCAGAGGTTCATGCCGGGTTCGAGGCCGGCGGCCTGGCGGATGAGGCGCGTGCTGAAACGGTCGCGCGGCTCGACGTCGATCTGATGCAGGGCGTAGCGCGGGTTGTTGTAGAGGACGCGATCAAGCACGAACGCGATGCCGAAGTGCAGGCTGGTGCCGACGATGACGATCATGGCCAGCACCAGCGCGCACCAGCCGGCGACCCGCGCGATTTCCTTGCGCGAGTGCTTCGGGGCGGTGGTGCTGTGCAGGATGTTGATCTGCTTCGGGCGCGGACGAGGGCGGGGGCGCGTGCGGCGGTTCATGCGCTCCTTTCCTGTTGGCGGGCAGTCCAGGAGAGCTCGACAATGCGCCGGCAGAGTTCGGGGAACGTGATGCCGACGGCGGCGGCGGCCTTCGGCAGCAGGCTCGTGGCGGTCATGCCGGGAATGGTGTTGATCTCGAGGCAATACGGCCTGTCGCCCTCGAGCAGGAAATCGACGCGCGAGTAGATGGTGTTGCCGACCGCGCGATGCGCCGCGAGGGCGTAACGCTGGATCAGCCCGGTGATCTCCTCGGAAAGCGGCGCGGGGCAGAAGTACTCGGTTTTGCCCTTGGTGTACTTGTTGGTGTAGTCGTAGAAGCCCTCGAGCGGGCGGATCTCGATGACCGGCAGCACTTGCGTGCCGAGGACGCCGACGGTGAGTTCGCGGCCATTGATGAGCTGCTCGACCAGCACCGAGGTGTCGTACTTCAACGCGTCTGCGACGGCCGCGGCGGCTTCCTGCTTCGTGCGCGCCGCGCGCGAGCCAACGCTGGAGCCCTGGCTGTTCGGCTTGATGAAGACCGGAAACGGGATGGTGATTTCCTCCACGCGCTGCACGAGTTGGCCCTGCGGTGTAGGCACGCCGGCCGCGCGGAATTTCTCCTTCGTCTTTTCCTTGTCGATGGTGATGCGGCTGGTGTCCGCATCGGCGCCGGTGAAGGGAATGCCGCGCGCATTGAGGATGTCCTGCACCTTGCCGTCCTCGCCGAAGGTGCCGTGAAGCGAGATGAAGGCGAGGTCCGTGCCGGGCGGCACGATAAAATTTTCGTCCTCGACGACGACTTCGCTTACCTCGAAGCCGGATTCGCGCAAGGCACCGGCGCAGGCCGCGCCGGTGCGCAGCGAGACTTCGCGCTCGGCGGACGGGCCGCCCATCAGGACGGCGATGCGTTGGGGTTTGTCGCTCATTTTTTGTTCTTCACTTCACAGCTCAGCTTGTGTGCGCGCTTCTTGCGGGAGGCGCGCAGGGACGCGACGATCGGCCCGAACCAGCCGAACGAAACTTCGCGCGTCTTCTTGATCTTCATTTCAGTTGTCCACTCCGAGCACGATCACTTCGGTGTTTAAATCGATTTGCCGCGCCTCGCGCGCGCGGCTTTGGATCAGGGCGATGAGCTGGAGCACGTCCTCCGCCCTCGCGCCGCCATCGTTCACGATGAAATTGCCGTGGACCTCCGACACGCGCGCCGAGCCGACGGAGAGATTCTTGAGGCCAAGCTCGTCGATGAGCTTGCCCGCCGGCATCGGCCCGGGGTTCTTGAAGATGCAGCCGGCGCTGGGCGCGGCGGGCTGCGAGGTCCAGCGTTTGCCCGAGTAGGCCTTGAGCTTTTCGCCGATTTCCTCCTTGGAACTCGGCTTGCCCTTGAGCCGGGCCGAGACGGCGATGTGCGTCTGGAAATGCGGCACGCTGCGGTAGTGAATTTCCATGTCGGCCTTGTTGACCTCGTGCACGTGGCCGAGCAGGTCGATGCTGCGCACGCTCTCGACCACTTCCATGGTCCAGCCCTGCATCGCGCCGGCGTTCATGCGCAGCGCGCCGCCCAGGTTCCCGGGAATGCCCTCCATGAACTCGAAGCCGCCGACGTTGTGCTTGCGCGCCTCGGCCACGATGGTCTTGAGCCGCGCGCCCGCGCCGACCGTGACGAATTCGCCGTCGACTTCGACGCGGGAGAAATACGGACGGCCGAGATGAATGCAGAGGCCGAGGATGCCGCCGTCGCGGATGAGCAGGTTGCTGCCGCGGCCGATGAACGTGACCGGTATGCCGCGATCGTGCGCAAAGCGCAGGCCGGTGATCAGGTCTTCCTCGTCGCACGGCTCGAACCAGAGTTGCGCGGGGCCGCCGATGCGCATTGTGGTGTGCTTGTGCAGCGGCTCGTCGCGCTTGAGCACGCTCTCGGGCTTGATCTTCGTGATGAATTCGCCGTACCAGGAGAGTCCCTGCGCGAGATGCTGCGCGACGCGGTGAATGTCGCCCGCGCCGAGCGTGATGACGAGGTCGCCGGGCTCGAGGATGGCGTTGACGGCGGCGCGCAGGCGGCCGAGCGTCGGCTCGTAGGTGACCTGCGCGTGGCCGTCGGCGCGCACGCTCTCGGCGACGGCTTCGCCGGTGACGCCGGCCATCGCGGCCTCGCTCGCGGCGTAAATCTCGGTGATGAAGACGCGGTCGGCATCGTGGAAAGCGCCGGCGAATTCGCCGAGCAGCGCCTTGGTGCGCGAGTAGCGGTGCGGCTGGAAGAGCGCGAGGACGCGCTTCCAGTTGCTGTTCTTCGCCGCGGCCAGCGTGGCCTTGATCTCGGTGGGATGATGCGCGTAGTCGTCGACGACCATGTAGTCGTTGGAGCGGTACTTGACCTCGAAGCGCCGGGCGGCGCCGCGAAATTCCGCCAGCGCGCTGACGATCTGGTTCCACGGAATGCCGAGCTCCGTTGCGAGCGCTACGACGCCGAGGGCGTTGCAGACGTTTTGCGCGCCGGGCACGTCGAGCGCGACCTCGCCGAGCAGCTTGCCCTCGCGCAGGACGGTGAAGCGTGAGGAGAAATTCTGCAGGTGCACGTCGAGCGCGCGGTAGGTGGCCAGCTCGGATAGGCCGTAGCTCACCGCGCGGTCCGCGTGCGAGCAGAGCAGCATCGCGTTCTTGTCGTCGGCGCAATAGACGATCGGGCCGCTGGTGCGCTCGCACAGCAAGGCGAAGACGCCGACGATTTCCTCGATCGAGTGATAATAGTCGAGATGCTCCTCCTCGATGTTGAGGATGAGGCTGGCCTGCGGCGCGAAGAGCGCGAGCGTTCCGTCGCTCTCGTCGGCCTCGACCACGAAGGGCTTGCCGCCGGTCCACGCGGCGTTCGCGCCGAGCAGCGGGACCTGCGCGCCGATGTAGTGCGACGGATTCTGGTCCGCCTGGCGCAGCACGTGGGTGAGCATGGAGGACGTCGTCGTCTTGCCGTGGCTGCCCGCGACGATGTAGGCGCTTTTTTGATCGGCGAGCACGACGAGGCATTCGGCGCGGCGCACGCAGAGGATGTTCTTCCCGGCGGCGGCGGCGCGCTCGGGATTTTCCGCCGCGATGGCCGAGGAGAATACGACGAGCTCGGCGCCGTCGATGTTCGACGCGGCGTGGCCCTCAAAATAGCGCACGCCCTCCGGGATGTACTCCGCCGCGGCGGAGGCAGCGACGAGATCGGAGCCGGAGAGCCCGTGCCCCTGCGCGAGCAAGAGGCGGGCGAGACCGCTCATGCCGCTGCCGCACACGCCGATGAGATGGACCTTCCGCGGTCCGCTCTTCAGCAGTTGCTCGACGCGCTGTTTTACTTCGGGTTGCATGACAATTCGATTTCTTCCGCGACGCGCCTGGCGGCGTCCACACCGGCGAGGCTGCGCGCGGCCGCGGCCATCTTTTCGCGCAGCGGCTGGTCGTTCAAAATCTCGCGCACGGTCTGGTGCAGGTCCTCCGGCGTGGTCTTGCTCTCGGTGAGAATCTTGGCCGCGCCCGCGTGCTCAAAAATCCGCGCGTTGAAGGTCTGGTGATCGTCGGCGGCGGCGGGGTACGGCACGAGCACCGACGGCAAGCCGTAGTGACTCAGCTCCGTCAGCGAGGCGGCGCCGGAACGACTGATGACCACATCGGCGAGACTATAAAAATGTTCCATCTCCGTCGAGAACGCTTGCACCACGGCGGTGAGGCGATGCCGGCGATAATTGATCTCCGCGATTTTCGCGTCGGCCTGGCCGGTGAGATGAATGAACTGCACGTCCTCGCGGTCGGCATGCCACATCGCGGTCGTCTTGTGGATGAGCTGGTTGATGCCGTGCGCCCCCTGGCTGCCGCCCATGACGAGCACGATGGGCAGCGCGGGATTGAGCCCAAATTTTTCCGCCGCGACCGCGCGGTCGATGCGCGCAAGGCCGCGGCGCACGGGCGTGCCCGTGACGACGCAGTGCGCGCGGCGCAGATAATTCGCGCACGAGTCAAAACCAAGCAGCGTCTTGTTGACCAGCGGCGCGATGTAGCGCGTGACGCGGCCGGGAATCGCGTTCGACTCGTGAATGATCGTCGGCAACCGCAGATGGCGCCCGAGCAAAAGCGGAATGGCGCTGGTGAATCCGCCCATGCCGACGACGGCGGTCGGCTGGAAATCGCGATAGACCTGGCCGCACTCGCGCCAACTGCTCACCAGAGTCGCGCCAAACTTGAAGACGCGGGGCGAGAGAAAACCGGGCCAGCCGATGCCGGGCAGCGCCCTGGCTTTTTGCTCTTTCGCGCCTTCGAGCGCGATGGTGTCGATCTGCTTGGCCGAGACGAGCAGGAGCGTTTCGTGGCCGCGCTGGCGCAGCTCCTCCGCCACGGCCAATCCCGGAAAGAGATGGCCGCCGGTACCCCCGCAAGCAATGGCAATTTTCATCGGAATGTTTTGGGTGCCTACATTCGCACACTATACGTCTTCGGCGTCAGCGCAGGCGCCGCCTGGGTGTGGTAGATGCCCTGTCGATGCATGTTAAACAGAATTCCAATCGCGGCAAGACACGTGAGCAAATTTGATCCGCCGTAACTGATGAACGGAAGCGGGATTCCCTTGCACGGCATGACCGAAGTCACGACCGCGAGGTTCATCAGCGCCTGCAGCGAGATCATCAGCGTGAGGCCGATGCCGAGAAAAACGCCGGCGGGATCAGGCGCGTGTATCGCGATCCAGCCGCTGCATAACATGAGAATCAGAAAGGCCGCGACCAGCGCGAGCGTCACCCACATGCCGAGTTCCTCACCGATAATCGGGAAGACGAAGTCCGTATTCACCTCGGGCAGCCAATACATTTTCTGCCGGCTGTTGCCGAGACCGAGGCCCCACAGTCCACCGGAGCCGAGCGCAATGAGGCCCTGCAACTGCTGCCAGAATTTACTGCCGACGACGACGCTTTCGGGATGATGCACGAAGTGCCACCACGCGATGATGCGCGCCCAGCGCTCCGGCGTGGAGATGGCGCGGATGGCCATGACGAGACCGCCAATCGCGGTGAGCGGCACCAGGTAGATCATGCGCGTGCCGGCCACGAACATCATCGCGATCAGGATCAGGAGCATGATGACCGTCGTGCCGTTGTCCTGCTGCAGAACCATGAGCAACAGTATCGGCAACGCGCACACGAACGGCACGAGCAGGCCGCGATTGAGCTCGCGCGCATGGCGCTGATTTTTCCCCATCCACCACGAAAGGAAAAGAATCAGCGCCAGCTTCGCGAACTCCGACGGCTGGTAGGTCCAGCCCGCCACGCGCAGCCAGCGCGGCGAGCCATTGATGCGCACCCCCACGTGCGGAATGAGGCAGAGCGTCAACAACACGCAGGCGGCGCCGAGAATCCACGGCGCGAACTTGAGCACTTTCTGATAATCAAAAAGCGCGAAGAACACGCAGGCGACCCCGCCGACCGCGAGCCACACGCCCTGCATGGCCAGCTTGTTGTAGACCTTCTCGTAGGCCCCGGGCGTGCTCGACGGTGCAAGCTCCGCGCTCGTGCTGGAGAGCATCACCAGGCCGAGGGCGATCAGCCCCAGCATGACGATGAGCAGCATGTAAGCGGCGTTGCGTTGCATGAACATGAGCGGGGTTTCCTTTGTGCTTAGAAGTTCAGGCTGGTCAGCTCGGGATTCGAAGCGGGCGTCGGCTGCGGCTCGAGAGCCGGCGTCGCCACCGGCGTGGACGCGGGTTGCTCAACCGGCGCGGGCTGGATCGGAGCCGCGACCGGAGCCGGGGCGGCCGCCGGCGCGAGGACGCGGTCGGTCAACGCCGCGGACGACGTGCTCGTGCTGGCGGCGGCATGCGCTTCGTGCGACGGAATGCGCAGCTTTTCTCCCACCGCGAGCTTCGTGCCGTTGAGGTTATTCGCTTCCTCGAGGGCCGAGGGCGTGACATTGAACTTCTTCGCGATGTACTTCAGCGTGTCGCCCTTCGTCACCGTATAATAATGGCGATGCGACTTCGCGGGGTTCGCCGGCGTTGCGGAGAGGCTCGCGGTCGAAACCGTCTCGCCAGCCGATGTGTCGTGCATCGCGCTGCTCTTCGCCACCGAGGTCTTCCCCGAGGGAATGATGAGCTTCTGGCCGGTCTTCATCGGCTCGTTGGCCTTGATGTGATTGGCCGCCTTCAACTCGGCGACGGTGATGTGATGCGACTCCGCGATCTTCTTGTAGGTGTCGGTCATCTTCACCGTGTACATCTCTTTCCTGGCCTCGTGCGCGGACGCGAGGGCGTGGTCCTCATGGGCCAGAGCGGCAGCGCGCTCTTCGTGCGAAGCGGCGTTGGCCGTGGCCGCGGGCGTCGGCGAATTGGCGGGCATGTGCACGGGTCCAATCGGCGCGGTGGAGGCGAGCGTCGTGGGAGCCGTCATCGGCGTCGCGCTGTTCTTGGGCGCGAGCGTGATGGGAGTGGCGGACTCGTGCATCGTTCCCATCGCAGGAGCCGGTGTCGCGGCGGGAGAACTCGCCACGGCGGGTTGATCCGGCGGAGGCAGGAGCGACGGCGGAATCGTCGAGGTCTGCCCCATGTCATCGCCCGAAAGGACGATCGGCGAAGAACCGGTCTTCGGTTGAGCATTGGCCGAGGCCGTCGCGGCGCCCGTCGCAGCGGGAGGATTGGCGGCGACTTGCGTCGGCGTTGCAGCCGGCGTGGCCGTTTCGGGGGTGGCCGGGCTCGCTTCGGGCGCGGTCGTCGAACCCGTGGCTGCCGTCGCGGTCCCGGTTGTGGCGGGCGCATTGGGCGTTGTGGCCGTTTCAGTGGAAGCCGTTGCGTCCGTGGTCTTGTCCGCCGCAGTGGCATCCGGCGTTGTCGTCTCCGTGACAACCGTGCCGTCGGCTTTCAGCTTGTGGGTTTTGTCGAGGGCGAGATCCGCGTCTCCGCCGCTGCTCATGAGGTGATAGACGGTAAATCCGCCGATCACCAACACGTGCAGCGCAAGCACGGCGATGAAGACCGTCATCAGTTTTAGGCCGCCGGTCTGTTGCGGCTTACTATCAGTGTTGTCCATGGTTTTTCTCTCTTTCGTGGTGGTGGATGTTTGGGCGTGAAATCAGTTTTGCTGGGCGCGGGCGCGCACAAGTTCGCGGAATTGATCGCCGCGATCCTCGAAGCTCTTGAACATGTCGAAGCTGGAGCAGCCGGGCGAAAGCAGGACGACGTCGCCGGACTGTGCCAGCGCGTGCGCCTTTTCGACGGCGTCGGCCAGCGTGGTCGCGCGCGTGCAAGGCACGGCGGAATTCCACGCGGCGAAAAGTTTCTCTGTCATCGTGCCGATGAGCACGACGGCCTTCGCTTTCTCCCGCACGAGCGTTCGCAGGCCGGTGAAGTCGAGGCCCTTGTCCTTGCCGCCGGCGATGAGCACGACCGGCGCGCGCATGGCCATGAGCGCTTTCTCGAGCGCGTCGATGTTCGTCGCCTTGGAATCGTTGAGGAACGTCACGCCGCCGATCTCGGCGACTTTTTCGAGCCGGTGCGGCAGCGGATGATAAGCGCAAAGCGCACGAATCGTCGCCTCGCGCGGAATTTCGTAGAGATCGGCGACGGCGAGCGCGGCGAGCATGTTTTCGGCGTTGTGCGGGCCGATCAGGTTCGTGCGCGATTGCTCGAGCACCTGCTTGCCGTGCGCCACGAGCCAGCCGTCGATGAGTTGGTAGTCGGCCGCGTCGCCAGCGGCGCTGATCGTCACACGTTTCGCGCGGATGGGCGGCAGGCGCAGGTTGGCGTTGACGATGGCGACATCATCGGGCGTTTGGTTGCGGAAGATTTCCCACTTCGCGGCTTCGTACTCCTCCATCGACTTGTAGCGGTCGAGATGATCCGGCGTGAGGTTGAGATGGACGCTGACGCGCGGGCGGAAATCGCAGATGTGCTCGAGCTGGAACGAGCTGACCTCGACCACCATGACATCGAGGTCCTTGCTGCCGCGCACCGCCGCGGAAAACGCGGTGCCGATGTTGCCCGAGGCCATCGTGCGCTTGCCGCCTGCGGCGAGCACGGCGTTGACCAGCTCGGTCGTGGTGGTTTTGCCGTTGGTGCCGGTGATGGCCACGATCGGGCAGACGCAAAAACGGTACGCGAGCTCGAGCTCGCCGAAGGTTGGCAGGCCGGCCTGGCGCAGATGGCGCACGAGCGGCATGTTCGGGTCGATGCCGGGACTGAGCACGCAGAAGTCGAACGCGGCCGATTCCTGGATCGCCTTGCCCAGCTCGACAGTGATACCGAGCTCGCGCAGCGCGGCGGCGCGCTCGAGCACCGCCGCCTTGGTATCGGCGTCGTCGCGCACGGTCACGTTCGCGCCGTGGTCCTGGAGAAGTTTAGCTGCTTCCATACCGCTAATTCCCAATCCCAAAACCACGACCTCTTTGCCTTTTACTTCCATACACACCCATTCGTTTACCTCAGCTTCAACGTGGCCAGCGCGGCCATGGCGCCGATCAGGCTCATGATCCAGAAGCGCACCACGACCTGCGTCTCGTCCCAGCCCTTGAGCTCGAAATGATGATGCAGCGGCGACATCGCGAAGATGCGCTTGCCGGTGAGCTTGAACGACGCGACCTGCAGCATCACCGACGCGGCCTCGAGCACGAAGACGCCGCCGGCGATGACGAGCAGTAATTCCTGGTGCACGCAGATGGCGATGACGCCGAGCACGCCGCCGATGGCGAGCGAGCCGGTGTCGCCCATGAAGACGCGCGCCGGATGGCAGTTGAACCAGAGAAAACCGAGGCCCGCGCCAACGAGCGCGGCGCAGAAAATGGCGAGCTCACCCGCGCCGCTGACGAAGGGCAGCAGGAGGTAACTCGAGAGCCGGATGTTGCCGGCGATGTAGCAGAAGATCGCGTAGGTCAGCGCCACGCTGACGGTGCATCCGATGGCGAGGCCGTCGAGACCGTCGGTCAGATTCACGGCATTCGACGCGCCGGTGATGACCAGGCCGAAAAAGAGGAACGTCGTGACGAGCCCGATGTCGAAATAGAAGGACGACTTGAGAAAGGGGATGTAGAGACGGCGCCACTCGTTGTCGTAGCTCGAGACATAGTAGAGATAGAGAAAAACGAAAATCGCCAGCAGCCCCTGCGCCGCCATTTTCTGCCAGCCGCGGATGCCTTTCGAATTTTTCTTCGCGACCTTTTCGTAGTCATCGGCGAAACCGATGAAGCCCAGGTAAATCATCGAGCCAATCACGAGCCAGATGAGACGATTCACCGGATCGCACCAGAGGATGGCGCTGATCGCGACCGAGGCGAGAATGAGAATGCCGCCCATCGTGGGCGTGCCTTTTTTCGCGCTGTGCAGGTCGGCCAGCTCGCGCACCTCGGACTTTTGCCGCAGCGGCTGGCCGAGCTTCAGGCGCGTGAGCAGCACGATGGTCTTCGGGCCCATGGCGAGCGAGAGCATCAACGCGGTAAGCGCGGCCGCCATGGCGCGGAAGGTCTCGTAACGAAAAACGTTGAGCGCGCCGAGGCCCTGGTGCGGGGAAAGATAATAGAGGTAGTACAACATCAGGCCCCGGCCTTTCCGGAGAGCGCCTCGACGAGCCGCTCGAGTCCCATGAAGTGCGAGCCCTTGACCAGCACCGCGTCGCCTTCCTGCAGGATCGGCTGGAGGGCGGCGGCGGCTTCCCCGGCGTCGCGGGCGGAGACGATCTGGGGGTGCGTCATGCCACCGGCGATGGCGCCGCGCGCGTAGGCCTCGGCCTGCGGACCGACGGCGATGAGAAATTCAACGCCCTGCTTCGCGGCGAATTCGCCGGTGATGAAATGCAGCGGCTCCGCGTGCATGCCCAGTTCGCCCATGGTGCCGAGCACGGCGATGCGGCGCGTGGCATTCGGGAATTCGCGCAATGCGGTGAGCGCGGCCTTCATGGAATCGGGATTGGCATTGTAGGCGTCGTTGATGATCCATGCGCCCCCGACGTTGACGACCTGCATGCGCGCGCCGGGCAGCTTGACCGACTCGAGCCCGCGCGCGATCTCGTCCATGGTCAGGCCGCACTCGCGGCCCACGGCCGCCGCAAGGAGTGCGTTGGCAACCATCACGCGGTTGACCACCGGCAATTTCACGCGCGCGCTGCTGCCGTTGTGGCGCAGCAGAAAAGAGATGTGGTCGGATTCGACGCTGAGTTCTTCCGCGCGCCACGTGGATTCCGGTCCCGAGCCGACCCAGGTGATGCGGGCGCGGGTGCGGTCCGCGACGCGGCGGCTCCATTCGTCGTCGCTGTTGAGCACGGCGAGGCCGCCTTCGGGCAACGCGGCGATCAGCTCGGCCTTCTCGGCGGCGATGCCGGCCTGGTCCTCGAAGAACTCGATGTGCGCGGGGCCGATGCTGCTGATCACGCCGATTTCCGGCGCGGCCATGTGCGCGAGCGGCGCGATCTCGCCCGGATGATTCATGCCCATCTCGACAACGCCGTACTGGTCGTCCGGGTCGAGGCGGATGAGCGTCAGCGGCACGCCGATGTGATTATTCAGGTTGCCCTCGGTTGCCTTCGTCTTGAAGCGCACGCGCAGCACGGCGGCGATGAGTTCCTTCGTGCTCGTCTTGCCGCTGCTGCCGGTGACGCCCACGACGCGCGCGGGCAGCGTGCGGCGATATTCGGCGGCGAAACGCTGCAGCGCCTCGAGCGTGTCCGGCACCTCGACGAGCGCGAGATCGTCGGGCAGGTCCGCGACATTCGGGCGTTCCGAGACGAGGGCCGCGACCGCGCCGCGGTTCCGCACCTGGCTTACGAAGGTGTGGCCGTCGAAGCGATCACCGCGCAGCGCGACGAAGCAATCGCCTTCGTGGAGCGTGCGCGTATCGGTGTGGAGGCGATCCACCGGCATCTCGGGATCGCCCTTGAGCAGGCGGCCGCCGCTGTAACGCGCGACTTCTTCCAGGGTGCAGCGGCGCATCACGCGGCCCTCCTTCGCAGAAACTCCTGCGCCACGAGCCGGTCGTCGAAGGGATGAAATTGGCCGGCGATTTCCTGCGTGGTTTCGTGGCCCTTGCCCGCGATGCAGACGACGTCGCCGGGGCGCGCCATGGCCAGCGCATGCGCGATGGCTTGGCGGCGATCCGGCACGCGCTCGTATTTGCCCGCGACGGCCTTGCCATCGAGACCGGCTTCCATGTGGTCGAGAATCGACTCGATGCTTTCCTGGCGCGGATTGTCCGCGGTGAAGATCGAGTAGTCGGCGCACTCGACCGCCGCGACGGCCATGAGCGGGCGCTTGAGCGCATCACGATTGCCGCCGCAGCCGAGCACGGCGATGAGCCGGCCAGCGGTGATGCCGCGCAGGACGGTGAGCACCTTGCGCACGGCATCGTCGGTGTGGGCGTAGTCGACCACGGCGGTGACGCCATCGGGCGACATGAATTTCTCGAGACGTCCGGGGACCTGCGGCGTGTCCTTGAGGCGCTCGACGATGACGCGCGGCGCGACCCCCAACGCGAGCGCAGCACCAGCGGCGGCGAGCGCGTTGCCGACGTTGAAAGAACCGATAAGCGGCAGGGAGAACGGCAGCGTTTCCTCGCCCAGGCGCAGCATGCCGCGCGTGCCTTGCGCGGTGTAGACGAGCCCGCGCGCCTCGATGTCCGCGCCGGGCTCGCCGTTCACGGTGTAGGCAAGTACGCGGATGCGGCCGCGCTGCATTTCGATCAGCCGCTTGCCGTAGTCATCATCGGCATTGATCACCGCGACGCCGGGATCGCCCAGACGATCGAGATTCGCGAAAAGGAGGACCTTCGCCGCGAAGTAATTCTCCATCGTCTGGTGATAGTCGAGATGGTCGCGCGTGAGATTGGTGAAGACGCCGACCTGGAAGTCAATCGGCGCGACGCGGCCCTGCTCGAGCGCGTGCGAGGAAACTTCCATCACCGCCGCGCGGCAGTTGCTCGCCTTCATCTGGGCGAGGAGGCGGTGCAGGTCGAGCGACTCGGGCGTGGTGCGCGAGGCCGGCAGCACGCGCTCGCCGATCTCGTAGCGCACGGTGCCGATGAGGCCGACGGGAATTTTCGGCTCAGTGAGCAGATGCTTCAGAATAAACGTCGTCGTGGTCTTGCCGTTGGTGCCGGTGACGCCGACGATCTTCAGCGCCTTGTCCGCGCGCCCGTAGAAATTCGCCGACATGCCGGCCATGGTGCGGCGCGCGTTCTGCACCGAGATATAGGTCGGCCCGCGGTAAACGGCGAAGTCGGGATTCTCCAGCACGACCGCGGCCGCGCCCTTGTCGCACACGTCGGCGATGTACTGGTGGCCATCGGTCTTCACGCCCTTCCAGGCGAAGAAGACGTCATTGACCTCGACGCGCCGCGAGTCGTACTGCAGCTCGCGAATGGCGCGATCCACCGATCCGTCGATCGCCTTCGTCTCGACGTCCTTGAGAATCTCGTGAAGTTTCACAGTGAAGCGTGGGCGGGGGTGTTGGCGCTCAGCACGGGCGTGGACGAAATCGGCGCGGGGATGTCCGGCTGAATGTTCATGATCTGCGCCATCTGCCGGGCGATGTTGGCGAAGACCGGCGCGGAAACCGTGGCGCCGTAGTCGCCGTGCGGCTTGGTCTTGGGATCATCGACCATGACCAGACAGACGAACCGCGGGTCCTCCACCGGCATAAAGCCGAGGAAGGAGGAAACGTGCTGCGTGTGCGAGTAGCCCTCGCCGTTGATCCACTTCTGCGCGGTGCCGGTCTTGCCGGCGTAGAAAAAGCCGCGGCCCTGGGCATCCGTGATCTTCACGCCCTTGGCCGTGCCGTCGATGGTGACCTGGTGCAGCGCTTCCGCGACTTCGCGCGCGGCGGCGGGACTGATGACCTGGCGCACCACGCGGGGCTCGAAGGTCTTGAGCACGCGCCCGGAAGGGTCCGTGACCTGCTTCGTCAACATCGGCGCCATGAGCTTGCCCCCGTTGGCGATGACGCACATGGCGGTGGCCAACTGGATCGGCGAGGCCAGCACTTCCTGGCCCATGGGAATGCGCGTGATCGAAAGGGCGCTCCATTTACTGACGGGCTGCAGCCAGCCGCCGGTTTCGCCCTGGCCGGTGAAGAGGCCGGTGCGCTCGCCCATGCCGAACGCCGTTGCGTAAGCATAGAGCTTCTCCTTGTCGAGATAGTTGAGCGCGATCTTGGCGAAGCCGATGTTGCTCGACTGCGACATCACTTCCTCCACGGGCAGCATCGCGTGCGGCTCGTCGTCGTGCAGCTCCTTGCCGCCATAGTAGAAGCAGCCGTTCTCGCAGAAAATGGGCGTATCGAGGGCGATTTTGCCCTCGTTGAGCGCCGCGCCCAGGGTGATGATCTTGAATACGGAACCGGGCTCGACCGGATCGGTGAGACAGCGGTTGCGTGTGACCTCGGGCTTGAGATCGGCGCGATTGTTCGGGTCATACGTCGGGCGCGAACCCATCCCCAGCACCTCGCCGGTATGCGGGTCCATCACAATGATGTAGGCGGCGTTCGGCGAATAGGTCTGCACGATCTGATCCAACTGCACATCCACCACATGTTGAATCGCCGTCCTGATCGTGACTGTTACATCGTTGCCGTCGACGGCGGGGGTGTCGCGCGAGTCGTAGAGCGCGATCTCGTTCCGGTGCGCATCGCGCTCGACCTGGCGCTGGCCGGGCACGCCGCGCAGCACGGCATCCATCTGCTTTTCCATGCCGGCGAGACCGTGCCCCTCGTCATCGGTGTAACCGAGAACGTGCGCGGCGAGATAATTGTTCGGGTAAATGCGGCGGTCGCGCGGCTCGATGATGATGCTGTCGAGCTTGAGCGCCTTGACGTTCTCCATCACGGAGTCCTCGACGTCGTGGGCGATGAGCTGGTAGCGCTCCTTCGTGCTCCACGGAATGCGGTCGGGCGTCGTTTGCAGCGCGTCGGCCAGCAGCTTGATCGTGGCGTCGGGATGCACCTTGCTGAAGGCGAGGCCGTCGATGCGGATGTCATACACGCGCTGCGTCTGCGCGAGCACGTTGCCGTCGGCGTCGAGAATCGCGCCGCGCTTGGCCGGAATCACCACTTTGTAGGTATGATTGGAGATCGCCATGGCGAGATATTTTTCGTGCTGCACAAGCTGAACTTGAATGAGGTTGAACGAGATCAGGGTGAAGCCGCAGGCCAGCACGACCATGGTCCAAATGGCGCGGGTGCGGTGTTGCATGGCATCTTTAGTTGCGGCCGGAGTTGACCGACGCGACGGGAGCGGCGTTGAGATTCAGGTAGGCGTGCGGCACGGCGCCGTCGCGCTCGAGGCGGGCGCGGGTGTCTTCATCGAGCCGCACCAGGGCGAGGCGCGAGTCGTCGAGCGGGACGAGCGATGAGTGCATGATCTCCAGCTCGCGCGCAAGCCGGAGCGGCGACTTCATGCGGCGCAGGTCGGCCTCCAGGCTGATGTTGCGCGAATTGATGTTGTCGAGCTGCTCCTGGAGCAGGTGCGTCTCCTCGGCCAGGTGCAGGTTCTTGTTTTTGCACAGCACGTAGCACAGGCCCAGGCCGGCCAGCAGGCCGATGATCATGATCCACTTGAGGACGCCCATCCAGTGCAGCGACTGGCTGTTTTTCATGCGATTGCGGCTCATGATGCGATGATCCTCTCGTTGCGGATGGCGACACGCAGGCGGGCGCTGCGGGCGCGCGGGTTTTTCTCGATTTCGTCCTCGCCCGGCAGGAAGCGGCGGACGCCGCGCAGGTAATGGCGCGGGTTGGGCAAAGTGTTCGGGTGGGCCGGGGTGTCGAGCCACTCGGCCGCGCGCTCGCGCAGGAACTGCTTCACGGTGCGGTCCTCGCCGGAATGAAAACTGATGACGGCGAGCACGCCGCCGGGCTGGAGAATGTCCAGCGCCTGGGGCAGCACGCTCACGAGGGCCTCCGCTTCTCCGTTGACGGCGATACGTAGAGCTTGGAAGCACGCCGCTTCTGGATGTAGACTTCGAGCTCGGCGGCGCGCCGGGAGGGCTTGCCCCACAACCATTGCCAGATCGAGCGTCGTGGCGAAGGGCGCGCGGGAGCGGCGTGCGACGATAGCACGTGCCACTTTCCTTGCTTCTCTCTCTCCGCCTTGCTCATAAAATAATTTCGTCAATTCCGCCTCGGGCAGTTCATTCACCAGGTCCGCCGCCGTGGGGCCGGAGCGCTGGTCCATGCGCATGTCGAGCGGCCCGTCGGCCTGGAAGCTGAAGCCGCGCTCCGCGGTCTCCAACTGCGGCGAGGAGACGCCGAGGTCCAAAAGAACCCCGTCCACTTTCTCCCAGCCCTGCTCGTTCGCGCATGTTTTCAATTCTCTGAAATTCCGTTGTTTCCACCAAAACTGTCCCGGCCATTGGGCCTCCAGCGTCCGCGCCGCCGCCACCGCCGCACTGTCCTGGTCCAGCCCGAGGACCAGCGCGCCCGCTTCCAGCAACGCGCGGGAATGCCCGCCGCGGCCAAAAGTTCCGTCCACCCACCGATGCCCGCGTTGCACATGCGCAGCCGCGAGCACCTCCCGTAACAGCACGGGGACATGTCCCCGATTTTCTGCCTCGTTCTCCTCCGTGCGTACCGACACTTGCTTTAGCCCATCTTCCAGCGCCAGGCCGGAGCCAGCGCGGGTCTCTTCAATCCCACGAGCTCAAAGGCATTGCGCCGGGCCAGCTTCACGACGGATGAGCCAATCACCTGGCCCTCCGCATCCTTCTCCGCCGCGAATCCGTAAACCAATTGCCTGCGCACAAGACCTTTGATTTTGATTTCCATATTCTCGTTTTGCCTTTGGGGTTTGACGCCGGACCAGCCGGCGCCGATGCCGATGAGGTGAAACGAGGGATATGGCATCAATTACCGCCTCGTTCTTTTCCGGGCCTTCCCGGCCATCACCGGGGGACCCTGCAAAATTGTTCGTGGGATTTTCATGGGCCCACCTTCTTCACGGTTTCCTTGTAATCCGTGGGGGCAGGCGCCCGCTTGTCCCACTCCGACTTCTCGTAAATTTGGAAGTGATCCGCCGCGCCGACGAAGACGACGGACGCCTTGGCCTTGAGGGGCAGACCGGCGCGCTTGCGCAGGTGCTCCTTGATCACGATGCGGCCCTGCGCGTCCAGCTTCGCCGCGTGCGACGAAGCCGCGAGATTCTGGATCTGCGCGCGCTGGTCTTCGGAGGTCTCCTTCTGCTTCAACTTGTCCAGCATCCGGGCCATGAACGAAGCCGGAAAGACCTGCAGGAAGCTGTCCCCGCTCGGCACGACGATGAGGTTTTGCTCAAAGTGGGGTTCACGCCATTCCGACGGCACGGTAATCCGCCCCTTTTCATCAAAGGAATGCGTAAAAATGTCCGCGTAAAAGGCCGTACCGTCACTCATCGTGATCCTGGATGCTCCGTTCGATCTACTTTTTCTCCCTGACTTCCCCGAATTGTCCCTTTTTACACCACCAGAATGAGAAAGAGCAACCTAATTCTTTGCGTAACCCGTTATTTCGCGCCTATTTGAATCAGGCGTATAACTTCCAGAAACCGCCCCATTTTAAGGCCGCCTCACCGATTCCGAATAATTAATGAGACTGAGACGGCGCGCCCTTGGCCTTCATTGCAGACATCGACTGGTCGATCTGGGCGAATATTGGGCCGAGGTTCGGGTCTTCCTTCAGCATGGCTTGGCGCAGTTTTTGCCGATGCGCGGCCACCTTTACAAGCAGCTCCTGCTTTTGCGCCGCGTCGCCGTTCGCCATGACATCGGCGAATTGCTGCTTCAGCGCGTCGTTCTCGGCGTTGAGCGCGGGGTCGTCGGCCAGTGCCTTGACGCGGGCGTCCGCGTACTCCTTGAGCTGATCGGGGGTGAGTATCGAAAGCGCCTGGCGCTCGGCCGCGGCGGCGGCATTCGCGGGAGCCGCGTTCGTCTGTGCGTCGAGCAACGCGGATGCGAAAAAGGTCAGGACGAGGACAACGGCGCAAAACTTCATGATCGCATCG
>Ga0209611_10005292_pt1 | contig 21690 bp, 14 predicted proteins | sample S1TSphgellanicum_3_FD_187693 | JGI IMG/M metagenome (GOLD analysis project Ga0209611, IMG submission 187693) | Host-associated microbial communities from peat moss isolated from Minnesota, USA - S1T2_Fc - Sphagnum magellanicum MG (SPAdes) (version 2) | ecosystem: Host-associated > Plants > Peat... | reverse complement strand
TTGTTTAAAAAGTGAGAAGGAGAATCAAGCAACCACCCAATTTTGTGTTTTGTTTAAAAAGTGGGATTGAGGATCAAGCGGCCGCCTAATTCTCCTTTGAATCTAAATAGTGGGAAGGAAAATTGGGCACCCGCCCGATTCTCCATCTTGTTTAAAAAGTGGGAAGGAGGATCAAACGATCGCCTAATTCTCCTTCTCTTTTAAATATGGGAAAGGAAATCCTAATATTGGAAATTTAATTAACGTTAATTAACATGGTAATTTAATTAATGTTAATTAATTGAAGATTAATTTAATTAAGTTATATTAAAAAGAATATTAAGGAAGATTTAGATCCTTGGTAGGGTAGTACATAGGAATAAAACTAACCACAAGTAGGATATAATTTGGTTATGTAAGTAACAAATCATCTTCTGCATTGAAAAATTGAATGAAATGGAAGAAAATATACTCACTGAGGCATTGATGAAATTGAACGACCTCCAAATTTGAATATGAAGATGCGTTGGAAGTTGTGGTTGTGTTTTTGCCCTAGGAATAAAGTTGTAAAGATTACCCTTAAAGAAGAATCTAAAACCATAAATGCAATGTGTCTCATCAGTTGTCACGAAACTTGAAATTGGAGAGCCTACAATGAAAAAAAGATGCACAAAAAGCAAAGCACATTTTTAAAGCAAAGACTAGGGAAAAGCAACGAGAGATGAAAAGAAGTTGTAATGAATTTTGAAACTAAAATTGTTTCTACACAATGATCTTAGTGAGACTAAATTGAAATGGGCTACAAGATGATCTACAAGTTTTGTTGGATTCTATGTAAGCTAGAGTATTATGACGTTGTGCTGATGAAATTTGCAAAGAACACATAGAGGTAGCACTAAAGGTCAACTTGTTTTTGAGCTTTCAAAGGTTGTTACAAAAACTTGAGGACATGTTAGATTACTAGGTTACTAGCATAAAATACTAATATGCATTGAGAGATTGCTAAAGAGGGAAAAAAGACTAACCTCATTCTTCTAGCGACATCATTATTGAGCTTCCTCATTAGAGCTTGAATCAAAATCATGCATCAACCTTGGCGTGAAAAGGAAAAAATGAAAACATATGACTATGCAAAATACACATTCTCATTTAATCACTTACAAAAATTCCTTCTTCCACAATCTTTCTCATCTAACTCCCGCCACCATTCAACATGGTAGTACTCATGTTTTGGAAGTGGAGAAGCCACTTTCCAAATAATGATCATGGACTGTCTTTGGACTTTCCTTCAAACAAGAAAGACAATTAACAAAGATTTTGAACCAAGAAGCCAATTGAGATGTCATGACACAATAATAATGAATTAATTATTGAAATATGTAATTTTTTTAGTTTAATGTTTTACAAATAATATTTTAATTATGCAACAAAAAGATAAATTTGCGTGAATTTTTAAAAATAAAATTAAAGGGGTTGTTGAAAACTTTATATACTAAGCTTACACACCAAAAATATTTACATGAAATTAAATGCATATATGTAAAAAAAAAAAATTAAATTAAATATTCTAAAATAAATGCAATTGAACTTTCATTATTGCAAATCAAGGTTCCAAGTATTTGGGTTTAGGGTTAAAATTTGGGGTTACATGTTCACGGTTTAACACTATGGGTTTAGGGTTTAAAGATAGGGTTTACAATTTAAGAATTTAAATTTTAGTCCCATAGGCTTTTTAATTTTAATTTTATTGCCATTTAACCTTTAATTTTAATTTTAATTTGATTTGTAATTTTATTTTTGAATTTTAATTTACTCCATAACCTTAAACCCTAAATGCTACAAGGAAAACCCTAAACCCTAAACCATCAAAGAAAACCCCCAAATAATAACAGTGTTAAATTCTAAACCCCTACACAACAACCTTACAGGTTACCACACAAACCCTAGACCTTAAACCCAATATCTTAAAAAAAAATTACCTTTGAACAATTGCACAACAATAACCTTAAAGGTTACCATAAAAACCTTAAACCCAAGCTCCAAAACCTTAAACCTTAAACCATCAAAGAAAACCCCTAAGGAATTACATAACAACACTGAATGCTAAAGTTCTTTTGCACAACAACCTTAATATTCACCACAAAAACCTTACACCATAACCTTAAATCATTAAAGAAAACCCTTAAGGAGTTGCACAACAACGTTAAATCCTAAACCCTTGCATAATAACCCTAAAGGTTATCATAAAAACCCTAAACCCTAACACCAAAACCTTAAACCTTAACTCCAAGAGCTTAAACCATGAAAGAAAACCCCTAAGGACTTGCACAACCTTAACATTTACCACAAAAACCTTACACTCTGCCACCATAACCTTAAACCTTAACTCTAAGACCTTAAACCATCAAAGAAAACCCCTAAGGAGGTGCATAACGACATTAAATCCTCTTCCTTTGCACAACAACCTTAAGATTTACCACAAAAACCTTACACCCTGCCACCATAACCTTAAACCTTAATTTTAAAACCTTAAACCATGAAAAAAAACCCCCCAGGACCTACATAACAACATTAAATCCTATTCCTTTGCACAACAACCTTAAAGGTTACCACAAAAACCCTAAACCTTAAACCATCAAAGAAAACCCATAAAAGTTGTACAACAATGCTAAATCCTAAACCCTTGCACAACATCCTTAACATTTGCCCCAAAAACCCTACACCCTAACACCAAAACCTTAAACCATTCCTCTAAGACCTTAAACCATCAAAGAAAACCCCTAAAGACCTACACAACATTAAATCCTAAACCTTACACAATAGCCTTAAAGGTTATCGAAAAAACCTTAAACCCTAACAACAAAACCTTAGCTACAAGACCTTAAACCCTAAACCATGGAACAAAACCCCCAAATACTTACATAACAATGTTAAATTTTAAATCCCTGCACAACAACCTTAAAGTTTACCACACAAACCCCAGACCTTAAACTCTAGACCCTAAACCCTAGATTTTTAATATATTATGTTTTAATATGGCACTATATTTGCATGTAAAATACCTAACATTCTAAGGGAATTACTAAAGTTCATCTATTAAAAATATAATAATGTAATGAAAATAACATCTTAAATGTTCTAATTTCAAGTGAAATAATCATAAAGAATGCACAAAAATAATATTATGTCCAACATTTATTAATCTTGGGCTATATTAAAAAATAATTCAGAAATTGTATAATATTATTCCTATTTATGTGTAATTATTATTATTATCATTATTTCTTGATATTTAGTGAAATTATTGCTAAAACCCTTTTGATGGGGGGATAAAGAGGTGGGATCAAAACTTGTGGGATCAAAAGTCATAGATGTCGGTTAAAGCTTTAAGAAACTTTCTTTCATTTCTCCTTCTCTTGCCACTTCAGTTCTTTTGTCCCTTGAAGCTTGCAAGTTCGCCTCTCATTTCACTCTTTCTCTCCTCATTGCCATCTTCCTAAGTTTTTTTTCCCCTTCTCTTCTCTAGGGAGTTCACGTAGGAATCCAGATTTGCTCGTGGCATGTTGACTATAACAGTTTCAAAGGACCAACATCAACGAGCACTCTTGAGTGCGTGTGAAAGTACTAGTAAGTTCTTTCAAAATGTTTCTTTTTTCTTATTCGCAATTTTCTTCCATCTCTGTTCTCTTCAATGTAATTCACAAGTAGACGTTGTAATTTCTCTCTTTATAACTAGACCTGTCTTAGGTTTTTTTTTTTCCCTTTCATTCCTTTTCTGATTTCAACCCAATGTTGTTTTTGTCAATGCAATTCTCAACCAAGGTTTGCTCTTCTTTTTCTTGCTAGGCCCCTCCCCGGTCTTTTTTTCTCATTCCTTCACCACTTGACTTTTTGCTTTTCTCTTCGTTTGAATTTGCAAACGTCTATCTTGTCTTCATCTTCATTATGAAATCTCTTGTCTCTTTTGTTTCTTGCAATGGGTTATGTCTTTATGTTCTACTTCTTTTTTCATTCCAACTTGCAAACATACCATATCCTCTCTTGTTCTTGTGTTCATTTCTTGTCTTTTCATCTTTTCTTGAGCCTGAAACCTTTACAATTTGTCTTTTCTTTCTCTCATTCGTAGAGCCCATCCAAGAATCTTTTCTTTCCCTTAAAGCTAGATTATGTCTACTGCCTTCCATTAAATCTGTTGAAGCCATCCTTGATTCAATTTTCAAATTGTGTATTATCTTTCCATCCTCATACCCTTCAACTCTCTCACATCTGCATTTTTAGTATGAAATCATTAAAATTTGTTTTTATTGCATCTCTACATCTCTCCATTCAAATATCATCATTGCGCTACCCATAAATTGTGCATTCTCATGTTTCTTCAGGGCTGGTGATTTTTGCATCAGTTACTGAAGCGTAACCATCACTGAGCTTCAGGTGCATGACGTTGAGTTTCTAAACCATCTTGATCCTGAAAATACCTTAGTCCTTCATGGTTCTAAGGCTCTTGATCACAGAAATTTGTTTGTGCTTTTCTTATCAAAAGCACAAGTTTGGTATCATTTAGACCCAGTTGAAGCTGCATCCCCCAATTTAGGCAGATTCTGTGTTATAAAAGATTGATCTGCATTTTGGTTCTCCCAGGTAGCTTCTCATACAGACTATGAATCTATGCAAACTGGTTCAAACTAGACCAAAGCAATCCTGATATTCTCGATCATGAACTAAAGATTGTGGCTGGTGTAATCTTCTTCATCCTCGTGATGTTGAAGCAGCTGTCCGATGAAGAAGATAACTCCAACCATACCAGGTTGACCTGCAGCAACACAACCTGCTCCAAAGTCAACTGGTGATCCTGCTCACCCTGGCCACTGAGCTGTCCAACAGCAGGGGTCATTCTCTCTTGAAATAAACTCTCACCTCAGGTGCTGAGGGCAAAACAAAATCCAAGCCCAAATCTACCAAAACTTCAACAGCCAACTTGGTAGCTGTCTCTGTAAACACTTTAGAGTTCACCAGGAAGGAACTATACCCTCTGTCACACTTTGTCCCTGCATTCAAATGCATAAATGGGAAGTTTTAGCTTTGAAGAACCATCAAGTTGCAGAACCTTCTTTATATTTGCAATTCTCATATCCATGCCTTGGACACAATGCCAAGTCAACAGCCATTTTGCTAGTTGTTTCTCTGACCTCTGGGGAGTTCACATGTATATTACTATGTCATCTGTCCCAATTTGGTGCTTGCAATTAACTGCATAAATGAGATGTTTTAGGTTTGCAGAAAGACCATGTTGGTGAGCCATTCAGAAGGATTTGAATCTAATGAAGGTTTCTGGTTGTTGATATTCTATGCAGCTAAAGAAGCAGTCAGTAAGTGCTGGGAGCAACTAATTCCCTCATGGAGGCTTTTCTTATTAATTGAAGATTTTTGCACTCCCTTTATGGCTAGAAGTATAATCTTGTAATTCATTTCAGAGAAAGCATCTGACACTTTTGCATCAACAAGGCACAACAATTTTTTTGCTTTTGCTTCTACTCTACCTTGACAACAGGGTATGTCTACAGCTTGGGATGTTGTAGCTTGTAACATTAATTCTGAGTGAGTCATTAATGTCTCAAGTTTTTAACAGATTAGGGCAAGACAGTAATCAGACGAGCACCTGGTTAGAAGTTTTGAAACTTACATGCCACAAGTCTTTTTGTGAGCCTCAACTAAAGCCATAATTGTCCATCCCCTTGATGAGCTTGGATGTTGTAGTTGCAAATTAAAATAACTAAAATAAAGTCATTTTCCAGTATTGCAGCCATGTATAGTGCAGCTGACTCGTAGTCTATATATCCACCACCATAATCTTAGTAAAGACCATCACTAAAGCATTAGTATCAGTAATGCATTGATTTTTTGAGGTTTTCACCTCAATTATTCTTTGTGTTGCATAATTATAGACTAGGTAATTGGTGAGTTCATTGCATTGGCAGCCTATTTGGTGAGTTGGGCACTTGTTCCTATCATCAATGCTAGATTCCTATTGAATAGTTGTTCATACTTATTGGAGGTAATAGGTGTCAACAATTCTAGTCCATTCCCCCTCAAGGCCCATTTGAAACTGAGTGGGAGCTCCTTCCATTGGATATGATGGTTTGTGTTCCTCCTCTTGTGTGATTTGCAGAAAAGGGAATAGATCAGCATTTTATATAGATTGCACAACCATTCTTTCTTTAACATCATTTTTGACATGGCTTTTGATTCACATCATGCACACCTAAAGTCATGCATAGGCTCAAGGGGTGAATGCATAGCTTTCTGCTTACCTAATCATTCCATATTTTTATTTGGCCTCAAATTTTTCTCCTCTATATTAGTAATCATTCCATATTTCTATTTGGCCTCAAATGTTTTCTCCTCTATATTACGCACCAAATTGAGCCTCCCCCATCCTTTAGCCCTTGGGTTGACTCATTGCATTTGTGGCCAACCTCTAGATCCAATGGAGACCCACCTTCTTGATTGCTCCCATGGTGGGGAACGAATAACATCCCACAACTTCCTTCAAGAGATGCCTTTGCTTCCATCATGAAAAACATGGGGTTTCATGTTTTGCCTAAGCAAATTCATGTCCTTTTGTCACCTTCCCTTCAATCATTTCGTCAACAAATTCACATAGTGTTATCACCCAATTGCATCTACAACTTGGCCTATATTGTCATTGTGGATCACACCTAAATAGATTTGGTTTCGCATGTTATTTCATTTCATGAGGTGGTTGTGACGATTGCAACTTAAGCAAAAGAAGGATTTTATCATGGTTGGCACCCAACAAATGGATTTCGTGCCCTTGCCCTAAAGGTTTTTGGTTGCCTACACCAACAAGCAAACAATTTTCTTCATTGATGTGCTAACATGGTGTGGTTAACAAAGGGCATTGGTGGCCCTCCTCTAGTTGTTTTGCGTGTTTTTTTTATAGATAGAGGGTGTTGACAACTTTATAAAAAAATTAAATTACCTTTATTTTGAAATGTGTTGTTATAGGTGAAGGTTCTTTTAGGTTTACTACTCTTTTAAGTTTCCCATCCCTTTCTCTTGTTGATATCCTTCTTGTGACTAGTTGGGGTTTTGGAACATGATTTGTTCTTTTGTTCCATAATGACCCATTATTTTTCCAACTTAAACTTGGGTCCAATCTCTTTGTTCCTTTTTTTCCCCCTTTGCTAAGTGTTTGTTTTTATGGAGTTTGTTAAGGTCTTGTCAATTAGAAAGCAATCTAACAATTGTAAATTTTGGGTTTCATGCACAAAGTAACTAGGAGACATAAAAAGAAGGTTGTAGTGAGGAACGGGGCAAAAAGGAGAGGAGTAGAATGTGAGTGAATGGAAAGTTAAAAATAGGTTGAAATAAAGATGGGAGGACAACAATATTCAAATGGTGGGTCTGCATGAAGATGTTATAAAAGAAAGAGGTCCATGCAAACGTGAGGCTTGAATTTTTTTAATAAATTTTTATTGCATGATTATTGTTCATAAATTTATTTAACAAAATTTCAATTTTGCGAGTTTTTTTTGTCTTAGGGCTTTTTCCCCAATATAATTCCTTAATGAACAATTTTTTGGGTGGCTATTATGCATAGGTTTAGCCTTTTAATTTTATGTTAGTTTTTCTTCCATTCATTTAAATAGAACAAGATTAATTTACAAGAAAGTGCATAAAAGGTTTGTGGGGTGGGTATAAAAATAAACCTATTTTCTTTTGCTTTTGATTGAACAAAAGGTTGTTTCACTTTTGGTGAAAAAGATAATATGTGCCAATCAAGTTATGGTTCATGAAAACCATGGTTGTAGTTGTATGTATGAGTTAATCAAGTTCATTAATCTATTGCTAATTGGCCAAATGTTTGTTAAATGTATATCAATGATTATTGGTAATTTGTAAAAGTGGTTTGCATAGTACTTGTTGTCTTGTATGTATTTTGTGCAATTGAGTAACAATGATCAAATATAACACCAACATTGTATGAAGGGAAGATGATGGGCTTTGGTATTGGAGTTTAATTTAATGTTGGCTACCAAATTGGGTTGAAGACCAATAAAACCTTCATGGATAACAATGGACAATTAATTATGGAAGATCGTGCAATGTTTATAAATGTTTTTTGAACAATGTTTCTTGCAAATGAAAGATTTGTTGTTTAAATGATAAAATTTTCAAGGAATTTCTTTTGCATGGAGGAATTTGCTTTGTAGCAAGGAATTCCCATATAAATCTCAAGTTGAATTGCTATTATATTTTTTATTTTAGCAATATTCTTGTTTAAATTGAATTAGTGATTTTTTCAAAATGTACATTTTTCATTCAAATTCTAAAATGTCAAAACGTGTCACAATACATTATTTTGATAAATCATGTAATATAAGAACTCAAATGATTGTAAATTTGCATCAATCCCCAAAAAATAGAAATGATCAATATCCATGTTGTATAGATATTTATTAGTTGTATCATCCAGGCAATTGACCCAATGCAAAGAAAGGACAATTTATTGTTGTAAGATTTTTAATATGTCAAAAGAGGCATTTGTGATAGTACTTTCATTAATAATTAAACGTTACACCAATTTGATATATGATAATTTTTATTTTTTTATTATAATGAACAACTTTTACTTGGGAAAAGGAGATCACTATTTAATCTCAGAAATCAATTGGACATTCTGCTAATTGTTATTGTTTGTGTCATTTGGGACTTTGAAAATTTTACATATGTTTGTAAAGATTGTTGAAAGATCATATAAAGGAATCCATGTTTGCCATATTTTCTAAAAACTGAATGCAAAATAAATATGTCATGGACATTAATATGTTTAACCTTATATTGTTCAATTTGTGATGTTTATGGGATGGGGTTCAAAATGAATCATGTATGTTGGATGTGAGAAATATTTGTTCAATTTAGATGTTGGAATTTTTAAATAGGTTATTATTTTTAATGGGTTTTTTAATGTGTTTTTTTAATTTTATTTAATTAAAAAGGTTATTAATATTACTAGTAATTTCACCTTATTTAGCCACTAACTAATTACCAACCTACTTATTATTCCCTACTATTACTAAGTAGTTGTTAATAATATTTTTTCAAAATTTTTTAAATATTTTATTAAATATTTATTCACTAACTCATAATTAACTAACTAACTAATGAGTTATAAATTATTAATTAACTACTATTAACTAATTAATTAACTTGTAACTATTGACAACTATTACATATTAAATATAGTACCTAATTAGCAAATGACCTTACCTACCTATTGACCTATCTACCTACCTACTTACCTATTTACGTACCTAACATACTTCGCCAAATCACAATATATTAAAAACATATATTTAATATGCCATAAATACAACATAAATACACAAAGCTATAAATATATTTTTAGTTTATGTGAAAATACCCTAGTCAATTTTAAAGGTATACATTATGAAAATTATTATCTATCAAGACCACATTGCCTTGTAACAAGAACTCCAAAACAATTAATATACAACTACACCACAACTAAGAAATGGAAAAAAAGGGAAATTTAATAAATAAAATGCAACATAAAAAATTAGGGATAATGGCACAACTAGTAGTATCAATGGCAATCATTGTTCACAACTAGTTGCAAAGGTCATATTTAATGGGCGGTGGAAATGTGTACACATGGCATGATTGTATGTATTAACAATTATACATTAGTTGTGACATAATTGTTGATTACATGTTACATTTACATTACTTATACTATAGTTGCCACATGCAATTAAAATACAACTTGCTAAAAAGTCAAATATATCAACTACATTTGTATGTATGATGCATATATTACATCATATTGGTGCCCCATTTGAAATCAAGTTACAATTATAATACAACATGGTGGCCCCAAAAAAATTTGGAAAAAATTGAATTTTTGGAATGAAAGTTACACAATCAATTTTAAGCCAATTTCGAATACACTAGAAATGAAGTTTCAAAAGGGACTTTGATTTGTTGGTTTTGGTCCACTTCAATATGCAATTAGTCATTGGGTTTTTTTATGAATGAGCATTTCCATTATGCAATCTAAATGAATATCCTCCATGTTAGCTAAATGAACAATAACACTCACAACAAACTTACATTTTTAATTTTATATTGAAAAGAAAAACACAAATTATCTTAATTATACATGTAGCACATATGATAATTACATCACCAAAAACATAGAAGTGCATATAATGTTTAGAAAGTGTGATTATTTTCTTTTTATTTCATTTTGAATTTCTTGAAATGAAACATAATCATACATCAGGGACATCATTGATGCAAAAAGGAAGATCTATTAACTTATTACCATATGTCACTTGCTTTTACGTATGTCGCCCAAGTTTCAAATTCCAAGTTAAAATTTAATTGCATATTAATTGTTGATCATACATCACAAACTTCCTAAGCCATGATTGTTGTGTTTGTAAAATAGTTGCAACCATTCACAAATGTTTCATTTATAATCATAACAATGTATTTCAGGTTTTACATCTTCCATTTGTGACTAGATATTAATTACTAAGTACATAGGCATCCTTTATAACACCTAATCGAGTAAAATGATTAGTTAACATGGCATCAACATCATTTTACACTTTACATATCACTCCATAGGAATTTATGACATGGAATTTCAATATTATTACAAAATAAAAATGATTAGTTGATAATACAATTGGCTTTTGCAATTAGATGCCACATTATTATCCCTTTACAAAGTTAGGTGTGTGAAATGAGATGGGTTTAGCAAATAATAAGTTGTTAGTTGCATAGTGAATTGGGTGTAAAATCCATTTGTTAATTGTTTATTAGATGTTAGGGCTTGATATGTATGTAGATGTTTAAATCAATTCATTACATCAAAACATGACATATATGATTACATGTCAAAACCTAGGTTAAATACCTTACGTACATTACCTATGCTAAACTACCTAGGTTGCTTAGGCTAAAAACATGGGCTAGGTAGGAACCTAAGTGGTATAGTTTACACACCTTAACTAAGATTAACAAAGTAAACTACCTAACTTAGACTAATGTAGATAAGTTGCAAGAGCAAATATTCAAACCTCTCACTTTCACACTAATGGGCAAAGTCATTACCATTTCACTAACTTTTTTTACATAACATTTTTTCTAACTTACTTGCCACACCCATTTACTTTTGGGACTACTTTTGGGAAAATATTCCTTAGAATATTATTAAAAAAATCTTCAAAAATATTTATAATTTTCTTTATGTCATTATGTAAAGGTTTATGTAAAAGATTTCAAAATATATGCAATTTTCAAAAGTTTTGATGTTTATTTATAAGTTTTTTTAATGTTCAAAAAAACATGTTATATTACTTTTGAGAGTTTATTGTTCATTGAATATTTTTCAAATTAATTCACATGTTCCAATGATATATTATGAACTTTACTATATTAAAAAAAATTAAAAACAAAAAAACTTTCAACACCAAATTAAATTACCACTTCTAAACATGAAAAACTAAGCATTGGTTACACTTACTATGACTCCTATTAATGTGACTACAACCCTGATCAAGCTACCTTATGCTATCCAAATTATCTAAACATTTACTTAGGGGCTACCTAGGCTACATAAAGACCTATCTAGGGGTCTACTTAAACCTTACTTACCAAAAGGTTACCTAAATTACCTATGGGTTACTTAAGGGTTATTTAGGTTTAAATAATGAGGGATTATTTAAATTATTGACATGTCTACCTAGGCATTGTCTAAGTTATGTTTCCACTTGCGATATCTATGATGCCATGTATGAATTTACTATTAAATAACTAATGACCTATAGTTGCAATGTTCATTCAATAATTTTGCATGTATTGTGTTCTACTCCACCCATGTGTCAAGGTTCTGATTGATATTTTTTCATTTATAAATGCAAACATTCACTATTGGTCATGTAATGGAGATTAATTGTTGTTGCCACTTGTCATAATTATGTTGGTCATAATAATGCATATGTGGGTTTTGTAATTATTTTTGTGATGCCATGTGTTAGTTTATTATTTGACAACCATGGACCTCGTTGTAATGTTCATTTAATAGTTGCATGTATTGTGTTTAATTACACCCATGAATCATTATGTTGATTGTAATTAGAACATCTTATTACTCACATGACATGCCATGTCATCATAATGGGAGATTGAATCATTGTCAATCACAAACATTAGAAGTAAAATTGTTTTTTGTGACTTGTTTTATGTAACTAAAAGTGTCACATGCAACTAAAACATAGTTGTTGCAAAAAACAAGTTGCAAAAATGAGTTTTTCTATTAATGAAAGGTCTTGATGATATTTTTGATTAATTAATAAATGAGATTTCATAAAAATTAGTATAATGAATTATGATGTTGATTATAATTGCAACATTTTATTATCACATAACATGCATGTCATCATCGTGAGAAGTTGAATTGGTGTTAGTCACAAAGGTCAATGGTACTTTTGATTAATTAATCCACATCACAAATACATATTAACACAAATTGAAAAATAAAAGGGGATTTTACCCCCCAAATCAACAAGTTGTTATATTGATTATAGTCACAAAATCATGATGCCACCTAGCATGTTAATGTCCTTTGCCACTATTTAGTGATTTATGTCACTAAGTAATTATAAATGTAGTTTAAAAAAACAATAATTATTTTTGGGTTTGGTTGTTCAAAGGGACACAATGTGTTATAGTGAATACAATTATTGCACTTATGCAAATGTTTTCTTTCATAGGTGTGTATTGTCTAAACATGAATTTTATGCATTTACAACATGTATGAAATATATATAAGTGTGATGAAGGATTTTCCATTGGTTGATAAAATATGTACCTTTTCATATCATGGGAATATGCATGGGGAATCTCCCATTTGCCATCCTATTGGTCATTCTTCCATTTAGCCATCTCAACCAATCAATGTTTCTTCATTTTGCATGAGGAAATGCATTTTTGTTTTCATGACATGGAGAAATGCATGTGGATCCTCCCAACCATTGTATTGTCCATCCTCCCATTTAATCATTTCAACTAATCAATCCTTCTTCATGTCACATGAAGAAATGTATTTGCCTCTTCATTTCATGTGGGAAACACATGGAGAATCTTCCATTAGTCAACCTATCTACCCTTTCATTATTTTCCCTTTTATTTGCCCTTTCCCATCCCCAATTTTAAAAACCATTTCACATTTGGAACCTTAACACTTGGGGCCATTGTATTCAAATTCACATTTCGGGCAATAAGGGTTTTTCATAGTTTTAATTCTAATTCTAGATCTAACAGAATATTTTTTCCATGGTTCTATTCTTGTGCCGATTCCAACAAGTTGATGTCAACTCGTGTCCAGGTTACAAAAACTTGACCTTGAACTGCCTGTTTTTACCTTTTAAAGTCGAATACCTTCACAACATTGGTATGAACTTGGAAATGGAAAAAAAATGTTAATTTCAACATCATTTAAATGTATTTGTTTGAAGCCCAATTTCACTAGGGTCAAAATACATTGGACATGAACTTTTAAGTTCATGGATTTTCAACTATCCATTTTGGTGCACTCTAAGGTGTTTTTACCATGAAGATGATCCCATTTGGGCCAAAAAAAGGGTCAGTTAGTCACATTGCATAAAAAATTAATTCAAGTTAAATTTTTTTTTTGGAGATTGATATGGTTTCATGACTTTCTTGGTATACTCAATAAAAATTTTATTTCATGTATTTTATAATTGAAGCAATGTTTTTTAATGAGGCGAAATTTCATCATTTTGTGAAAATAAATTGGCCCAACAACATCAACAAAGGATTTTTTGAAAAAAATGACCTAAATTTGCTAGATTTCAAAATTAAAAAATCACCAAATTTCTCCTTAGGCTTTGGTAAGTGGCCATAATATAAAAAGATTTTGAAAACAATTTACTATGAAATTTGCTTTGTAGCCGACTATGGTTAAATCTTGTTATTAAAGATCACCATCTCGGCAACATTGAAAAACTAAAAGAAAAACACTAGATTGAAGATTCATGCCAAATTGACACAACCATGTGCGATAGTTTCAATTTTTAAAAGTTGCATCAGGGTTATTTGAGTGTGGTAAGGTTATTAGGGGCTTTTAACAACTTAATAGGGAATGATGAATGTGTTTGGTGAGGGGAGGGGTTGTTTTCTTTTCTGAAATGCGTTATTAGTGAATAAGGTGTTGGGTTAGTTCTTTTCTTCAACAAAAAGCTAGTAACCATAGTTTTAAAAACTTTGTTGCGTAATTAAAGGTGAGAAATCTCTAGAAGGTTGGGGGTAGAAGTAGAGATCAAAATTCGAGGTGTTCAGCACAACATTGGCCTTGTTCAAGTATTTAGCGAGTAGCAAGGATGTTTGAAATTCATGAAGCAGTTGAAAGGGTGTTAATGAAATGTCTAATAGAATTAGAATAATCTTTAAGCCATATGAACATAAGATTAATTTGAAACAACTTAACAATTAAATAGATAATGTGATAGTGTGCCAATGGCAACAAGAGTTTCATAGTGACTGAAACATTTATTTAGATTATGTATGAGTTCAACAAGGAGCTGCAAGCACACGTTAAATCCTAGGCTATGCCATAGTGATAATTCATAACTGTAGAAAATCTAAGATGCGTTGAATGGTGCAAATTAAATAGTCCGCCTTGCTATTAAGGGGCAGTTGACGAATCGAACTACATAACCAACGATAGTGTCCAACGTCGGGAATTAAAAACCATGCGAAAATAAAAACATCTTTAGTTTCGTAATAACCTTTGTAGACGGTTTTAGGTTCATCACCAAAAGTGGGGTCGACTTGCAACAAGATCACTAAGGTGTGAGAGTTTGGAGAAATACAATAGTACAAGGCTCAAGGGAGTTTAATTTCAAGACGAGCGTGCACCTCTCGAGGTTTAGGTTCTTCATCACGAGGATGTTGCGTTAAGGTCAGATTTAGAGATGACTCTGAAGGTGGTTCTTCATTCACTTGTGCGGCTTGGGGCCCGTAAAATGTGACCATGCATGATGCCATAATTTTAAGGAAAGGAAAAAAGTCAAATCAATATCAAAATCAAATCGACAATGAATATGTGAAAGACTTGTTACATCAAGATGCGCAATCATAATTTATAAATCGAGGAAATGGAAGGAAAGGCATGAGTGACGGCCTAGAACCATGTAAAGTAAAACCTCAAGGTCAAAGGAAAAAATTGAAAGTTTAAGTAAGTTTGTTAGGGGGAAAGTGGGAAGAGGTGAAAAAATGTTTTTCCTTCACCTTCCATTGGCCACCAAGCTTGGAACATTCCATTGGCCACCAAGCTTGGAACATTCCATTGGCCACCAAGCTTTGGATCTACCTTCACCTCCTTTCTCCTTCTCTTTAAAAGGCGGATTCAGATCATTGTGGGCTTTCTCTTACCTCGGACATAATTTTCAATTCAATCTTGAATACTTGTTCCAACAAGCTTCTTGAAGAGGAAAAGGATGAATAGTCCTGGTAGAAGGGAAAAGGAAGGAAAATAGAATGAAAATCTTGTAATAGGTTTGAAGGAATGGAAGTGAGTAGTGGTAGTGTTGGGAGGTTGGAACTTTAAAGAAATCTCATAAACCCTCTCGGGTTTGGTAGCGTAACTTTTTGCTGGTTTAATTGCAAATCTTAAAATTTGGTAGGACAGTGCACCTTGTAATTAGCTTCCTAGTGAACTAAGGCAAGCCAAATTTGAATAATTTAGTGTTAGAAACAATATTTCAAATGACTGGTGGTTTATAGTCGAGTTGAATTTACCACCTTTGTAAAACCCTCTCATGTTTCATAGCATAACTTCTTGTTAATTTAGCTGCAAAGCTTAGGATTTGGTAATAAGGTGCGCCTTGTAGTTAACTTTTTAATGAACTAGCGCAAGCTGGATTTGAATAACCCATGTGTTAGAAACAATATTTCAAGTGACTAATGGTTTGCAACTAAGTTGAACATGGTGTTGAGTCCTTAAACGTTGGTGTAAATGAATGACAATTTGACATAAAGTTCTAGGATGTGTAGTGTTTGAGCTTGGAAAATATATCTATCAATTTTAATTGTAAATGATGCATAGGAGGCAAGCTACTTAGTTTCAACTACAAATGCAATCTAACATCTAAAAATACACTTGCATTTTTCCTTCATCAGTAGCATTTGTGCTTTCAAATATAGTCACCTTGTAGAATTGGGAGTAGAGGGACGAGAAGTCGCTTCACAAACTGTTGGTGATCCTCTTGGTTGTGGTCTTGGTTGTAATTGTTGGCAATCCTCTTGATTGTGGTCTTGGTTATAACTATTAGCGATCCTCCTGGTTGTGGTCTTGGTTAGAACTGTCAGTGATCCTCCTAAACCCTAACCTGCCCTTCTTTGCTCTAGTTACTTAGTAAAACAAGGTAGGCACATTGCAACATGAGTGTGAGCAAGAAGTTTAACCCTTGCTTGTAACCTTGCCTCCCATTGTGCTAAAGTAAACCCTGAAAATCTTGCAATTGGAATGATCTTAAGCCCTTGTGTAACCCAAGAAGCTTGCAGATATTAATGTAGATGCTACCCTACTTCCCTAACAACTATTGCAAATCAATTGTATTCAAAATCTACTCTTGCACTTTTGGTAGCTACACATTGAGATCCCATTCATATGCGTTGAGATAACATGTAGGGTTTTAAACCTTGTTTCCTCCCTTTCCTTGTGACATGTTTCCCTAATTGCTTCTACAACTACCTTCTCCATAACCTTCTTATGCATAACTACTAGGTATTCAACATTAGTCATGACATGAGACTTTGAATAGTTCATTAATGGTTCCTTTCTTTTAGTTTGTTTTGCATGTATATGACAACAACTAGCGCATTCTCATTGTATCTTGAATTAGGTTAAAAAAAACTTGTTCTTCTTGCACTTGCTCTTGATTAAGGTTATTTAAATCTACTACCAGGTTTTCTTCTGCCCTATTTTCTATCATGGGAGGGGCTATGAGGCATATCTACATAGTAATGTTGTGTAATATTTAAGTTTAGGTTAGAGCAACCTTGGTTTGATTGGTGAACTGATGTGTGTATATTGAAGAGATATGTGGCAACAATTTTTTTTCCATATTGTTGTTCATGTTCACCTTGATCACCTTGGTCCTAATCATCTTATGCATTTTTTTTTCATCATGCCCACCCTAGCCTTAATCATCTTGTTCATTAGATGTGTTGTCAATTTCATTTCCTTCATTACTTTGCCCCGTTGTGTGGACACTTGAAGGTTGAAATTTGTTGTTCATTGTATTTGGATCCAAAGGCCATATACTTGTTGTTTTAAAACCATATTTGATATTCCTTTTTGTTAATGCCTATTTTAAAGCTTGGTCCACCCATCTGGTTAAAGTAATTTTGTTTAGTTCCATGTAGTTTCTATTGGCAATTGTTGCATTTTTAACCCTTCAAAATGCAACTTTAAATGGTTTAAAGTAGGAGACATTGAATGGCTAAAGGGCATGAAAGGTATGCGCAAGTACAGTTATCATGTCGAATCCAAACTCATGGGTTTGTGCTCTTACTTCTAGGGTTATGTGGCTACCATGGCCATCTAAAACCAAAAGTGTCGATTGGTTGTAGACCTTCCACTTGGAACAAACCACTTCAAGAAAGATAAAAATTCATTAAATAAAAAAAGTCATCCATGCCTTCTTTTGCATAGCCATGCATGTACTTGGTTTGCATAGCTCAATGTAATTGTCTCTTAGTCATTCCCCTCTAAAGATGTAGAAACTTAAAAAACTCCCACTTGCTACATTGACAACGCAATTTATGGTCAACCATCCCTAAGATTTTTAGATGGTACTATAAACTACATTAAACCCTTTCTTGGCCAGTACCTGTGCCCCTGCTTGTTTGCTTGCTTGTACACCTATTTTGTCATTATTCCATATGTGATCAGAAGGGTACTTATGTAAAGTATACAATGATGTTAAGTTTGTGTAGAATTTTTTATAGCAAGCATTTGTCAGACCTTATGTTTTACACATTTCAAGTCTTTCAACTTGCTTTATGACCACATTTGGATGTTGATTTTTGAACCATCACCACCAAGTTTTTCCAGGTATGCCATCTCGTAATCTAATATCACCTTTGTTTAAGTCATTTCTACAACCTTCAATTGAAGTTGGTTTAGTGATATTGACAAGCTACATTCCCCTATTACTAAAATCCATCCATAGACTACTACATTTTCCTCTTCAACATTCCTGGTGGCCTCATTTTCTTGCTTTGGGTGCATCCATTTAGATGATTAGAAAGAGAGCTTAGAAGTATGTGAAATATTCAATTAGCCCCCCATAAAGAACAAGTACCTTGTTCAATTGTTTCCAGGTGAAAATCCTTTAAGGTGTACCACACAAGACAAAAATGGCCTCGTCCTTACTATAATCCTTTCCTTATATTTTGATCCCCATAAAAAATAATGAAGCGAAAATTGTCAAAAGTTTCAGAAGGACTATTTTTAAACTATTATAATTTTAGATTCCATCATAATCATCCATAAATGTGTATTTACATAATAAAAAATGACTAGGTAAAAAAGATAGAAAAGGGTGACGCTGTAATAAGATTTTGGTACACCTTAAAGAATTTGCACCCTTCCATGGCTTTTTCTAAATCTTCACTTGTCCATTTTCCCTTCACTAATGTTGCAGGAGATTGAGTAGCTTTGGATGCTTTTTGTATTGGGGCTTCATCACATTCAACAAACATGATTCCAGGTTCTGGGGGCACATTTTCCTTGTTAACTAGCCCTGTGGTGTCGCTCCTCTGTCTATGAGGCACAATTTGTATCATTTTCCTCTCTTGGCCCCAACCTCCAAGGAGTTGGAGGTTCAAAATTAGGCCCTAGTAGAAGTACACCTCTTGACTTCTTGAATTCAACCCAAGAAGATAAGAAATGAGTTAAGGCTTGAAAATTTACAAAAGCATGTTCACAAAGGAACTTGGTAAAAGTAATGAGTTTGTAGAAATCCTCAAAGTCTTTCCACATCAATGTGACATTTGTTGTTTTTGTGCAGGCCGTGGGGTTGAACCTTTTGTTGTGTTGTGCTTGAGCTTGTAGGAATTTGGTATGTTTTGGCCGTGCTTGGACTCTAGAATTTCCTTTTGCATAATGTTCAAACCAACGAAAACATAAATATTTTTTATACTTCATTACATAAATATGGTGTATGATCTTTATCCTCACATCTAGTCCAAGGGCTAATATTGCTACTACTTGTTTTATTAACTCCTTGTTTCTAATAAAATCTTCCCCTTTTACATCTAACCCTAATCCCAGTCATGATCTTGAACCTTGAACTTGTTTTATTTTTACTTTGACATGTATTAAATGTAGTGCTTTTACATTCAGATTTGAATTCCCTTTATTTTTCAACTCCTTGTTTTTTATAAGATTTTCCTTCTTTACATCTAATCCCAACCTTGATCTTGAACCTTGACCCTATTCTATCTCTACTTTGACATGTGCCAAAGGTGTTGTTTCTACATTCAGATCTAAATTCCCTTTAAGGTGTTGCTCCTTTCCATGTTTTACATGTAAACATGTTAACAAGATTGCATTAGGAACTAGAAGCTCTAGAAAAGATTGTAGCTCATCCTCTATGTGTTTTGGTAGTGAAGACCTACTTGTTAAAGATTGTATTTAAAAGTTCTACCCTAATCTATTAGAATTAAACCAACTTGTTGCCTTTTCCAAAATTTGGGGAAAAAAACCAAAATGTTAAACTTGGGGAGAAGCTCCTCCTTTGGCATGTCAATAAATGTTCTTGTTTCCCAATGTGTGTTCTATGTGTTTTTTATGGTTTAAGGTGTGTTATTTAATCATGAGTTGTAATTTTTTTAATGTGCAAACCCTTACCCCTAAACCAAAGCTTCAAACCCTTTTACATGTTCCATACAACACCCATTGCCGAACCCTGACAAAATTACAAAACAAAAGAATGTGCTCAAAATTGGCAAATCGTAAAAAATAATTTACAAATCCGTTCACAAAAACATCCATTTTCAAATGTGTCACAACCCTAGCCTTGGGCTTGCGACCAAGGTAAGGGCTTGCAAGGGTGCGGGCCAAGAGGGAAGCTCGAGAGTCACATCTCATGCTTTCGGGAATGTAGGAGAATGTGAGGGAATGAACCTTCACATTCCTAAGTGAGCTCCCACTTTGGGAGTTGGAGCCCCAATGGACTCCCAAATTTTTAGAGAACAATTGTAGGGATCAAAACCCATTGGATTGAAGAATTCGTTATATCATTGGAAAGGTGTTAGAATGTAGATGTCTAAAATGGGCTCGCATGACCCATTTTCACACTTAAAGCAAAAGTTATGGCCAAAAGAAGGGTCGAGAGTTAAATTGCCAATTTGACTCTGACCACTAAAAGTCGAAAATTGCCCCAATTTACTTGCATGCAGGTGGCGTGCCACATACTGTTCGAAAACTCTCAACAAGGGCTAAACTTTTCTTTAGACCTCATCTCAATCAAAGATCTTCACAAGAAGTTATGGGCTTCCAAAGTTGTGAGAGTCCTAATTTTGGGAATTTTGAGACTCTCAACTTGGGAGTCCTGGGAAAAAATGACATTTGGGTGTTGGCCCCATGGCTAGGCAAAAAAAATACTATAAAGGGGAAGGTGTTGGCTTCCCCCAAGTCCGGGCTGTGGTGAGTTTTATGAATCTGTGTTTGCCCATGGCTCGTCCGTGCACCAAAGTGCTCAAACTATGCACTAACAAACTTGTTGTTTGGTTTGTGCAAATTTGTGTGAGTAATTGAATTGCTTGTCAATCTTCCTAGTCCCATCTTGGAGCTTTAGTACGTCCCTTTACCCCCGAAATGTTATGATCCAGGGAATGCGCCCCAACTTTTTTTCTTTCCACTGTCTTCACTTTTGGATTCATAGTTGAGTCCATCAAGGAGCTTGGGGGTGCGTTAGAATGGCCAAACCATTATCACACACATGGGTATTTTTTTGGGTAAAACAAGCATGCACAATTATTCATTTTGATACCTTTTTGCACACACCATAATCCTTAAAAGAATTCAATTTTTAAAAAAAAACATTTTGGAACTACCTCCTACATGGATCATAGAAGAACTAATGCATTCCCAAGTTCCTTGATAGACTCAAATGTGAATCCAAGGTGAAAACAATAGAAGGATAAAAAGTTGGGGCATTTTCTTTTACTCATAACATGTCGGGGGTAGACGGGCATGTTGAAGCTTCGGAATGGGGACTAGGATGAATGACAAACGAGTCAATTATTCACATGGACCTACACAAAACCAAACAACAACTTAGTTAGTGCATAGTTTGAGCATTTTTGGTGCAGGGACGAATCGCGAGCAAACACGAACTCATAAGACTCACCACAGCTGAGACTTGGGAGGAGCCACCACCTTCCCCCTTATAGTATTTTTTGTGCCTCGCCACAAGGCCAGCACCCAAATGTCATTTCCGAAATTCTTGAAATTGGGACTTCCATAACTTTGGAGGCCCATAACTTCTTGTGAAAATCTTTAATTGAGGTGAGGTCTACAGTAGTGTTGTCGCCTTCGTTGAGATCTTTTTAACAATATGT
>Ga0209611_10005291_pt1 | contig 21690 bp, 18 predicted proteins | sample S1TSphgellanicum_3_FD_187693 | JGI IMG/M metagenome (GOLD analysis project Ga0209611, IMG submission 187693) | Host-associated microbial communities from peat moss isolated from Minnesota, USA - S1T2_Fc - Sphagnum magellanicum MG (SPAdes) (version 2) | ecosystem: Host-associated > Plants > Peat... | reverse complement strand
CATGCAATGCCCATTGTATTTCTCACGATACACACTTCCATCTTCCACCTTCACAGAGTCTCTTATTTCCTTTGATTCCTCCTTCCTTCAATTGTTTGGATGCCTTTTCAATCCATAATCCTTTGATAGCCTAGAAAGAGCTCTAGGTCCTAAACGAGCCTCCTTCCCAATAATTTTCGATGGCATTGAGCTCATATTGACATCCACCATTGCCCCAACAACCTATTTAGGGAGCTGGGCCTTTATCACTTTAGTCATAGTTGTTAGGTTTATGGTTGATCAATGTCATTTCCTTTTTGAAGCTTTAGTACGAGTTGACAACAACACATTTCCTTTCTAAGAACACTTCAAGGCGGCATGTGATCTTCTACCACCCCCAACTTGTGTGTGTTTTCTTCCATTTAAATTCATCGAACAACAAATGGTTCAACTTCAAGAATCCATCTCGAAGCATTTGCACCATCATACCCTTTCCAACATGCGCTTCGACAGGATATTTGAAACCCATTGTGCCCGAATTTTATTATGTTCTGGCCCAGGGGTGAACACTTGGCTTACAATTTGACTAATTTCCCCAACCTTTCAATTACCTTCCCCAATTTTTTCCACAACACTTCGTACATGACTTGGACTACCCCATCCCTCAATTATAGGCATCTCTCAATATGTGTGCACACATCCCACCGACCCTATCGATATCCACTTCTTACTTTGTGCTCATAGTAGTGAACACATTGGGACCCATGATGCAATTCACAACACCTTTGCCACCATTGCATGGGATGTTGGCTTCCACCTTGGATGAAAACATATACATGCGCTTCCTTCAACCACATTCAATTCCTCTCGTTGATGAATCAACATTGTGCTTACCAAAGATGACATTCGTACCCTAGCTAACATTGTCATTGTCGACCCAACATGAGCAGATGTATTTCCCTGATCTTATGCAATTCAAGGATTTGCCACCTTTAATGCAACTCAAGCCAAGGAAAAGAGCTATCACAATCAACACCCCACTAATCAATTCCTCCTTTTAACAATTGAGGTATTTGGTTGCTTACACAAACATGCCAGTGTGTTTTTACACGATTGTGCCAATGCCATTTGGAGCTTGAAAGGGTCAAAAGGCCCTCATCTTTCTATCTTTGTCACTTTTCTTCATCAAAAAGTTTTGATCACATTACAAAGGATGCAAGCATCCTCCATCTTAAGTCGGGCGATAGTTGTAAGCTTAACTATTTCCCAACTTCCACCCCTTCAAAACACACCTCCCATCACCACAACCAATCTATTGCAAGCCGTTGGTTTTTGACATGTAAATATTGCCAACCTACCACATGTAGTTGGTTATGGACATGAAAAGATTTTCACACCTACTTTGAGCTAACTTGATGTCTTGTCACTTCTCCCTTTTCCTTAATTTTACGCCTTTGTACATTTTCCTAATCTAGGGTGTGTTTTTAAATAAAGCTTTACATGACTTTGATGAATATGATGCCTTGGATGAAATGATGCAAAGTTGTCACACTTGCAATAAGTCTACTAATAAGTTATGTTGCGAAACCTACCTTTAGTCAAAACTTTTGATGATTTGCAATACATTGCTTTCATTTTTTGCCATTGAACATAAAAATGATGTGAATACAAATTTTATGCAACACCCTAGGGGTGATGGCTCACTAGTATAGTGCCTTTGGGGTCGCTAGGATCACCAAAAGCTCCAGGGTTCAAACCTGGTGGGATGGGTGAAACTTATGCCAGCTCTCTATGAATGAGCTTGACTTTGGTGTGCCAACAGCTTGCCTAGCTGTGTTATGTAGAAGCAAGATGTGTTCTTTTGCTTCAAAAGGAAAAACAAACTTCATGCAACAAGGTCCATACACATCTCCAACTTCTCTGCATCTTTAGCATGGCATTGATTTTCCTTAAGTTCTAGGAAATTTCTTGCTGGTTAAATCTTAGACTCCTGACAAACTTTGTCCATCCAAAGAACTTCATACATAGGCCGCAACTGAACATGGCTAGCACCCCTTGGTTATAGGGAGTTTTCAACCATAATGCAATCATATTACCCTTAATGTGTAGCCTTAAGGCCTGTAAGGCCTCTGTTTGGGGGTAATACACTCATAAGGTGCCTTGACAACAGGTGTTTACAGTTTGTTTTTTTTTTGTCAATTTCAACAAATGTTTACACATGGAAAGCTGCGCATGTTGGGTGTTATGGTTGTAAGTTGTAAGCTCTCCACACCCTTACTGACCCTCTGCACATGAAGCTTACAAGAATGACACTCTATTCTGTAGTTAACTACCTCACCAGAAATTCACTTTATTGTTTTGGGGACATTCCCATCCAGAATCTGTGTAACATCCCTTTGGAAGGAGGATGTTTTGTTTTGGTGGCAAAGAAACCTTGTAACGTTGATCTGAATCAATCTCAGCCACATAACTCACAAAAGGTAAGGTCCTCATTTGTTAGGTCGAGGAATGCTCTACTGTCAAGCCATTACATCCTAGACTTCAAGCTTCATGCTCAGCTTCCAGAGCATAATGCCCTGGTAGCAGGGCCTTCCCCTATTCGTAATATTTGAGTGGATGCCTCCAAATTAAAATTTTGAACTTTTGAATGGCACTATTTTTGCACAAGACTAACTCAGAGTAAGTACTGTATTACCTTTACCATTCTTGCATTTTCTTTGATGATTGTTTTTTTGTTTTTTCACTTGGGCAAAAAAAAATTAAAAATTTCCTGATTTTCCTATAGTCGATATGGGAAAAAGAAATGCGATGTAATTTTGCACTACTTAGGCACACTGCACCACAAAGCTTTAAGGCAGGTAATCAATATTCATGTCAAAGAAATTTCTAGAACTTTTGGCTGATTTTGAGAAAATCAGAATTTATTGAAAATCATTAAATTATTGCTGGAATGGTAAAGGTACTACAATATTTGCAAGGTTTCAAGAACTCAAGAGTATCGGAAGGTCTCGAGAATTTATGAGACTCTAACTTTTTTTCTTTTTATTATCATCTCAGGTCATTGTTCCCATGAAAACTTGGGAAAGCACTAAACCTTAAACCCCAAGTTCTAAAACCCACAATTTTTAAGTGAATCTTGGAAAAGCCCACAAAAAATCATCTTCAACAGTGGGAGCTGAAAACCCGAGCCCACAAAATATGCAATGTAAGAACATGATAGGAATATCTATGACATCATTGCAGAGGAAACACCCACCACAATTCTTTAAAGGTGGCTGTTTCATGTCTGTTCCAACAAAACCCAAAACTCACAGACAAGAAGATTGTGGTCATAATCTCCAAGATTTTGAACATAGTCAATCTCCTGATCTCTCTCTCTCTCTCTCTCTCTCTCTCTCTCTCTCATGACAAATTCAGTTGCAAACATACCCAAATCAGTACAGAATGTTGTAGTACCATAAGTGTTTTTCTCAAGCTTTGAGAACAAATGGGTTTCAAGTTTTCTTCACATTGATATTTGCAGGATAAGGGCACTCCAGAAGGTCTGGCTACTGAGGTTTAATATTGGAAGTAGGAAAGAACACAAAAAGAGGGTTTTGGGATAGATCTTACGAGACATACTCCAAATCGACAGTTGCTGGAGCACACTTGTGCACAGCATTAGGCTCTACTTTTGCTTGAACACCATCTTGTGTGCAATTGTGAATGTGACCCAAACAGATAGGTAAGAAACAATTAAGCAATTACAGCAAAAAAGATAGCTGTAATTCTCATGCACTATTCGTCATCATGAGTTCAAGATTAGGAGCGACGTGGTTTGGGTGAATTGCAGTAGCTCTGATCCCTGTTTGTTTCTCCCTCTCTTGGCATTCTTCTCCTAACATGCATAGGTCTCTACATGTGGCTTTGAGATGTGTAATGGGAGACTGGTTGCAGTGACCATATGTGCATGCACCCTGCCAGCATTAAATTTACAGCCAAGGTGAGACCTTTTGTTGTTGGATTTGGATTCTAAATGCTCTTTGGCACTATTGTAACCTCCATTGGGGGACAGATAGCCCACTCTCATATGCTACTGAATCACGATGCCATAGTGATCCAAGTTAGATGCATGATATTGGGTACATTTCTCTCAAGAGTAAATGTGCCTAAGAGGCTATCCATAAGCCCTGGGCCTACGGAGTGTCAAAATTTGAGCTACTTTCTGAAATTTGGTCCCTTCTCTCAATTTGGTAGATTTTTGGACAGGGTCAGCCAATAATCCTGGAAGCCTTCATCAGAAACCTATTCCTAGCTAGTTTCTGAACAGTAATTTGGATATAGTTTGTTTTGGTGTAAGAATCAACCCTTCTGATAAATCAATTAGGCTGGTATTCCAAAATCCAAATAAATGTAAGCACTAGATGCAGCATCACAAAATAGTGGGTTTCAAGGTTGCCAACACATCCTTGTGGAGCTGCCATTGATTCACCTGCTGACAGCCCAGGTGGAGGCTGCTAAGCTGTAGTTGACATGTCTTCCTTCTGCTCTCAATGATAACTCCTGTATGTGTCTCAGACATGATCATATGCATCAAACTCCAAAACCAAACAACATAACTCAGCTGCATTACTCACCATGACTGCATCATCTGTGCAGACAGCAGGACACAAGCTGTGCAGCCATTTCATATAACAGGTTGGAGCCAAATTTCAGACAGTTCCTTCTCATCTTCAAGGACAAATTCCGAAGCTTTTCTCAAGCTTTCAGAATGAACAGGTTTCCAGGTTTTTTTCAGATTGATGTTTGCAGGATAAGCACTGCAGAAGGTCAGGGTACCAAGGTTTGATATTGAAAGTACGAAAGAAGACAAAAAGAGGGTTTTCTGGATCATACAAGTCATACTCCTAATCAACAGTTGCTGCAGCAAACTTATGCAGAGTCTTAGGCTCTACTTGTGCACAAACACCATCTCATGTGCAATTGTGAATGTGACCCAAACATCTAGATAGGTAAGAAACAATCAAGCAATTGCGGCAAGAAAGATAGCTGTAATTCTCATGCAACAAGAGTTGCAGTATTACACATCTCATGATTAGCACAGCAAGAGCTGCACCGACGTGATTATACTCCAGACATGGTGCAATAATCCTAATCATAGTGCCCAGCATGCTAAGAGCACAAATGTTCTGAAACTTTCTGAAATCTAAATGTCCCTCATGTCAGGAGCTTCACCTTTCAGCTACAGCTTGTATGCAGATGGCAAACTACCGCTGCAATGTGCTACTAAGTTTTAACTATGATACCAAAATTGTATTAATCACATTTAGTGAATTGGTTTGTCATTTTCTGTCTCTTTCTCTATCTCTTTTTCTGTGCTTTCTGAGGCTTCATCTTTCTTGTGCTGTTCCTTTTCGTGGTAGTAGAGCCGCTCAGCCTCAGGCATTGATTTCATTATCAAGCGGACTCTGGTGGAGATATCATCAATTTTGTCGTACAAAATTTCATTGGTGAACATTCCCGACAGAATGAATCGAATTGTTTCCCGGCTCTCATACAGCGGCAATAGGATGATCACTAATGACCCAACTGTTCCCCAAATAATCGCAATCGAAGCCCAGAATGCAAAGTATCCCTCCGAGAATACCTTTGCTGGGAGTGCAAAGATGGGCCAAATAATTGCAATGAGGATTGTGAAAGCCACACCCCACCTGATGATCCAGGTCCTTGCATGCTTCAGCTTAGTCTCATTGAATTCCTCCTCTGGTACATCAATATTTGCACGATCTACCATTGTGATGTGACGAGTGGATACCCAGTCGTAATTTTGTGGTGATAGGTAGCTGATAATCGCATGAATGGCACCACCAGATAGTATCGACACTAAGTTACCAGCAAGCATTGGTGCATTTCTGCCAGTGGTATCAAGGGTCACACGCCCATACTCAACCTTGGTGAGAACAAGCCATGTTGTGATGCCCAGAAGCATGCCAGCAATGGCTCCAGTCATTGCACCTTTGGCATTTGCTTTGTTCCACAGAAGAAGAAAGGCAACAGGCATGACCGCTGAGCCGATGAAGACTCCCATGGCCAAATACATCCAGCCAAGTGACACACCTGCTTTGTTGAGTAGAATGGCTAATACACCCATGAAACATCCAAACAGGAACACAACACTCCTTGACACAATCAAAATCTGTTTGCCATTGGCCTTCGGGTTGATGTAAGTGCGGTAGATGTCATACGTGCAGAGTGATGATACTGCAATCAGCTCAGATGATCCTGCAGAGGTCACAGCCCTGCCATCACATGTACAAACTGTTTAGCTTTTGTCCTTGCATGTCTCCAGTGACTCAAACAAATAAGGTCTTCTGCTTTCCCCCGAAGTGATAACCATCTATAGAACCCAAGAGGAAGAAATCCAAGAGACAGAGAGAGAGGTATGAGATTCTTACATAAAGAGCATTGTAAGGAGAAGGACACCACCAAACTTTCCCATGAGAGCTATGGCAGTCGCAGGAGGAACTAGGCCACGTCCAGCCTCAGCTGTTGTTAGGGGAAGATCAAGTGCCAATGATCCTAAACCCAATGATGTTGCAAGAGAGAAAGGCACAGCAAACCACACCAAACCACCAAGCAAGTACCCTTTGTGTGTTGATGATGGCCTGGCAGCTATGGCACTCACCCAATATCCCTGAAGTTCCAAAGAGTAAATCCGTGAGATAAATTTTTTTCTGGAGCTTCAAAATTGAGTCCAAACAGCCTAGGCAATGAAAAAAAATGAAGAAAAGGAAACCAGAAAAAAAGGCTCCCAAGCTCTTGCAGGATTCAGGGAAAAACTCACGTTATCAACAAACACAGTTCCAAAGTTTCCAACAATGTTGATGATTCCAAAAACAAGGCCACCAGTGCTCATCATGGTGAGGTAAGAGCCACCATTATTCCCACTCACAGGCCCACATGCCTGAGTAGGATGGTTAATAGGCGATGTGCAATCACGGGACTTGCTGGCCACCTCTGCAAGCTTGGCGTACACATCCTTGGGACTCCCAAGTTTTGGACTTGCCACATAGACCAAATATACAAAGACGACGAGCACCACATGCACTGTTTTCCATACCAGCAACCCCCATGATCAACCCACCACAATTGAATCTCCCCATGTTACAACCAAACCCAGAAGCACAAAGAACAATATTTCTTTGTTGCTGAACATGCTCAGGGCAACGTTTGAAGAAGCTTGAGGTGAAGAAAAGCATACCAATAACAGAGTGAAGGTAGCTGGCCAGAAATGTGGCTTTGAGACCTCCATGCAGGGTGTAGACGATAACTCCCAGTGGAATTAAGAAGCTAGCCGCATACAGATTCATGCCTGTCAGAGCATTTACGACAGCAGAGCCACCTAGTAGAAGCATGGCAGTCACTATAATGTTTGTCAAGAAGCAGAAACCCAAAAACACCATGTGTGCATGGAATCCCCATCTTGCTTTGACAATTTCACAGATTGTGTGCGCGCCAGGTGCCTTCCTCTTGATCTCAATGGCCAACACTCCAAACAATAACACCTGCACAGCAGAAATCAACCACACAACAAATACTCAGTTACAGTTTTAGAAAACAGCAAACCCCAAAAGACTTCAACAGAAGTTCAATCAGTTTTTCTCAAACGAAGGAGAAGATGTGAATTGTACTTGAATGGTTGCACCACTGGCATACCAAAAGGGGCCACTCACACCATACTGCCATGCCACATTTGAGCTTTGCAAGATTGTGGCAGCCCATGTCCACTGCAATTAAGATGGTCCACAGAGTCAGAATTGGATTTTTTAGGGTGATGTCAACAGATATCAATCATGAAAAATCACAACGTTCGGTGCTAAAAAAAGACATGGTCCCTGAGTTTCAGTGCCTCAGAGTTTGTGAACCCCAGCAACACACCTGAGAAACAATGACACTAGCAATAAGACCAGTCTTGATGTTCCGGCCAGCTGTGTTGAACCATTCAGAATTGTGTCTGGATCCCACATACTTCTTCTCCAACCACACCTGTTTGTTGTTGTAGTCACAAAACAAACATTTTACATTAGACTTTTGCAAAGAGTTTTCGAGGGGGTTCTCACCGACTAAACTCTCCACAAGTCAACATTCATGAATTTCTTCCAAAAGCTTCAAAACAAAAGGGAGAGAGTCTGAATTTCTCAGCTGCAATTTATTTTGTTCCTTGTTCAATTTCCTTCCCAAGTTTTCTAAGGTCTTTCTCAGTCTGACTGACACAAAATAGAGGTTGTCGTTAGCTAAGTTTCGCAGTTTTTCTGGAGAACAAGTTCAAGTGTTTTGGGCTCTCAGTCTCACCAGGAAGGAAGTGGCCAAGGCGAAGATGGCACCGAAACCCAACACAACAGCATACCCAACTCCCTGGTTCAGCACTGGCTTCCCTCCAAAGAAACTTGTATCCCTCGTACACACCCCACCCACATCAGTGTAATACTTGGCTCCCCAGGGCAACCCCGGAGGACACACTGCAGCTGCCATTGCAGAGCTTTATTTAAGCCCTATACTCTTCTCTCCTCCCTCTCTAGATTCCCCTTTGAGAAAGCTGCAGATCTCACAGTAGTGACAGAGGACTAAAAACCAAGACCCAAGCTGCAGATCTCACAGTAGTGGCAGAAGACTGAAAACAAGACCCAAGCTGCAGACAGACAAAGTGACTCTGTCACTGACAAGACCAAGCTACAGATCCACAGTGACAGAGGACTGACAAGATCTGGAGCTTGTCACCAGCAATATGAGAGAAATGGTGCACTCTCTGGGGGCTTTTATTCTCGTGACCCAGCTCACCCATCAACCTTCCGCATGCAGTCCAGCTAGCAAAGATCACGGGAAAAAGAAAAAGAAAAAGAATTCCACCCAAAGATTTTCTCAGTCTTTGCACCGCTCATGGTATAGTAGCAGCAAAGCAAAGCAAAGATTCTTCTTCTTCTGCTAATGCTGCTGCGTGATTACTGTAAAACGATTCTTCTTGGGCCTAATTCCATGAATCAAAACCCGACACCCCATTCACAATCTTTCCTCAGAAACTTTGCAAATCAAATGCCCACATACGTAACAAACACGAGACTAGGTAATTAATTAAGCATGATGAATGAGTTGCAAAAGAAAGGATTAATTCCCTACTTTTTGCTTCTTTTGTCGGATGCATGCAGCTAAAAATAGGCCAAATGAAAGGAAGTTCAGAGGCTCCTGAGTATTGGGCGAGCAAGAATCTGGGGGAGAGGGGGAAGGGGACAAAAACAAAAGCAAAACAAAATTCCAAAAACTGGACCCCACAATCAACTTCTTTTTCTTAAAAACAATTTGGAGTTTGCTTCAAGAAGCTTTTATAGATAGCCATAATTATTAGGCATTTTGTCTCAATTAACTCGCAGCAGCAGCGGCGGCGGCGCATAGCTTCTTGCTGGTTCGTGATCTCCAAGAGTGCAGGAGATTTTGCGCGTGGCGATTCTGCATCCCCGTCTGCTGCAGGCGCTCGCTCCTTGGTCCCTCCTCCCTCTCCCCTGTTTTCCTAGTTTATCGATGAATCCCATTTATCCCATATTCATAGCCGAGAGTTGGGGACTGCTATATATAATATAAACTACTGACCAATCTTTTGCTCAAGTTTTTTTTACTAAGTAACAATTTATTGGACCGGTTTGTCAATTTCTAGTGAAGTGGTCAAAATCTATGAATTGAACTTGTGCAAATATTTCATTAAAAATTGAAAGGAGATGAAAATTTACAATATATTGCACAAATTTAATTCATAGGTTTTTTACTGATTTTTGCGAACTATTGCACAAGTTCAATTCATAAATTTTTTTACTGATTTTACAAATTATTGCACAAGTTCAATCCAGTATTTTTTCTTTCAAGTGTAAAATTTTGCATTGTTGCAAAAATTTAAGAAATTCATGTTGCATATTCAATGTTTTTTTTTGGGAGATTTCACCATTTTTTTTTTTGGGGGGGGGGGGCACATTTGGACTCAGATTTTATTTGGCAGCATCTTTCTTAACGATTTTTCTAAGATCCTGCCCTGATCTTCTTCACCTTCTACTGATTTTACTTACTATTGCATGAGTTCAATTTAGTGTTTTTTTTAGTGCAAGTTTTTCACTGTTGCAAAAATTTGTAAAATTTCTTGTTGCATATTCAATATTTCCAAGGGGAAAAAATTCACCAGAATTTTATTTTTTTTGTTTTTTTGTTTTTTAATTTTTAGTTTTTGTTTCCCACCACATTTGAACTCAGATTTTATCTGGTAGCATTTTTTTAACAATTTTTCTAAGAACATGCCTCGAGTCTTAAACATCCTAACCTAGAACCTATTGCCATTTATTGGTTTGGGATGCTCATTATTGACACAACATCAAAAATTTGGGGAAATAAAAACACTCATTGAAACTTGTTGGAGCCCATGTCACAAATTATGGAAGAAAAGGGATCAAAATGGCCGGGGATGGTTTAAATGTGAACCCCAAGCATGGAGCCTAAATTGAATGGAATATATATAAATGGAAGAAAGATTTCAATTGCATCAATGTTTTTACACATGGATGAATATTGTAGAATGGTGTGGATGAAGTTTTGAGGCTGAAAAACACATGGAGGAAAATTTGTCATATATATATATTTTTTATTTATTTATTTATTTTTTTTAAAATTCTATTTTTAAAATGTGTTTGTGCATCCATCCATAACCTTCCCTTTCTCGAAATCTGTACACAACCACCTCAACAAAATTCCCTACCCACATACATGGACATGAGAAGGCAAATTAACACTATCTGCATCTTTTGATGTCCTTGGTCCACATTACAATTTCAAGATGTGGGACAAATTGAAGGGCAAATGTTTTTTTTCTTAAGCAACAAAAGGGATGTCTTTGAAATTTTGTTTTTAGTGTAATTTTTTTAATCTAGTTGTTGGGAGAATGCATCAATTTTTTGTAATAAAAGCTAGTGGGAAACTTTAATTTGTTTTTAAAACTATGTTCACAAGGTCCTTATTCAAAGTTTTTAATATGTATAGATTTGTGTATTTTACACACACAATGGAAACCAGGGTGAAAGCATGTTGTAAGGGGTCAAGATTGTTGTCACATTATATTGTTTTGCAGGGATCCCATCTTTAAATTTCAAGCATGTCATTATTATGAAAGATTTTCACAATGTTTGTAGGTCAAAACTCAAAGAAGTCAAATGCCAAAAAAAATTACATTTTTAAGTTTCATATGATATGATGTTAGAGTATATTTATGTCAAAAATATATATGTCACAACATATTAAAAAATGCAAATATAATCAAGAAAGGATTGAAATTATTTTTATTCTTTATGAAATTTTGTATTATCTACTAAACATTATGATTCCATATGATTGGAATAAGTTTTGTGAATTATGTGAAGAGTTTGATAATTATCGTATCACAAATTGATGTTTTTCAAAATGATAACAAAAAATGTGGTAAGTTAACACTTTGACAAATAATTACTTTCAAATGGAAGATGACAAGATATGCGAGGTGGGGCATTTTTTAAATTTTCATTTCAAACATTTTCTAATTGACTAATTCAAACCCAAACCTAGTGTAGTCCAAAAAAGAAATGGGCTCTATTGTATTACATATACCATAAATATGCATATTATTCTTTGAATTTAATCTTTTAAATTTAAACTATTTTTCAAATAATATTAAATAACATTAAAATTTTGAAAATCAGAATATCAAGCCCAAACACTAAAAGCGAAACCCAAAATTAAATGTAACACATTTTGCAAGTGTATAATTTATGCACATGTTAGGAAATTCTTTAATTTGGCCCCCCAATAATGTGCTTTCACCCACCAACTCATTAGTGCCAAGGATGAATGACCAAAAAATAAAACAAATATTGCATTTTTTGGTTATCAATGAAATGGTTGGAGATTCCATGCAATGTATTCCCTCCATCACCAACAAAAATGTTTATATCATCATCTAATTTGGTGTAGGTGGCAATATGGAAAGCCAAAATGTTTCACATTTGTGATTCAAAGTTCATCCAACTATGGGAGTAAAGTTCAATGATTAACATGTGGAAAACAATACATTTTTAAAATTTGGGAACATGCAATCAAAAAATGCCTCAAAATACATCCTCAATGTTGCTTCATGAATTATGAAACTATCAAGACATCCAAATTGATGTGGGAAGAAGTCTTTACATGGCTACATGTTCAACAAGAATGCCTAGGTGATAGCAACATATTATTGATTACATTATTCAATTACAATTTTCACTCCAACATTGTTGAAATCTTGATTGATTTTCCAAAAGCAAATGTTAATTGATGTTGTGTTTCAAGTTTATGTAAATGCAATGTGAGATTTATATGTGAAGAATAATTTTCAATTCAATAAACAAAACCAAAAAGGCAATGGATATGAAATCCAAATTAAAAGAAGTTGTGTGACAACAATTGAAAGACTTGAACTATTTGTTGGGCAAAGAAAACAAAAATCTTTTTGACCTCTTGATGGAAAGTTAGAGATAGAGTTCACCATCCCATGTGACACTAAAGAATCACATGTTTCGTTTCCGTAATCATTTAAACCAATACTAGAGGCAAAATCCAAGGTTGCATGGTCCATGGATTTGAAAACGCCAACACCATGTAAAGGAAAAGTAGCAAGGGAGAGGAGGGTGAAGGTAGAACAACATAAGTAGCAACAAAGGCCTCTACATAAATTGGAAGCAAAGGGCTACTAAAGGCATTTCAAAGAAAACAATGTTGAGTTTGAAAAGGTCGGGATTTCTATAAATGTGGTGTCACATTGTTACACATAAAAACCATGTAAATTAGAATACATAATGTTAAATATTGATTGCATGTCAAGGTTCAAAATCTAGAATACATTTATTTACAAAAATGTTTTTGAAAACCTTACTCTATTATCGAGCCAATGTCATCATTATCCACAAACATGTGATTTTGATCATTAAGTTGTTCATTGGGGGTTTCATTAGGAGGACGTTCATTGGCTAATGGCTTGATGATGTTGTCAAAAATCTCTTTGTCTCCTTCCAATGCAAGAACTTGTTTGTTCTCATTACGACATGTTCGAATAGATGTTCGTATTATGAAAAGAAAACATTGTAAACCATGCTAAAAAATATTGCACTAGAAGAAAATGAGAAGAATTTCAATTGAACACATGGAAGCATGTACCAATGGTGAAATCCACCACAATATTTCCAAAAACTCAACAAGTTCAAATGAGTGCACAAAATAGAACTAAGTCCTTTTCTCTTGTTCCATACTATGGAGCACCATCCTACAATCAAAGGATGTGGAATATCAAATACTTATGTGGAGGGCCTTTTGTGAAGGTCATGAAAACAAATAGAACTCATATCCCACAATTCAAAAGGTTCATGGTTGATAATGCTCAAGTGAATTGGAATATTGTGTGAATTGTGTTTACCCATTTGGAGATCTATCCCAATCATTGCCCAATAAAGAACGAACTTACCTTTTCCATTTGGTTCAATCTATGGAAATCTACACCAATAGACTTATTTGGGTGCCTCATTTGAGGGTAAAACACATGGAAATTTGCAACAACTATAAGGATTCCAAAACATCTGATGAGGCAACTGTAAAATTTGAGGTCTTGAGGTTTTCATGGCATTCATTTAGTATAATAATAGGGATTGACCTTGAAAAGATTAACCATTGGTTAGCCTTTTGGAATTCATTGGTGGGGGAATTTTGTTCAATAAGTACTTGGGTTTGTAATCCATTTGTTTCCTAATCTGTTCATACTTGGTTGTTGAAATCACTAGGTTGCTGAGCTCAAAAACTTGGTAAATATCACATATTCAATGTCATGACAATTGCATGGCATTGAATATGATCACAATTGGGTTTGATTTGGTTAAAATTTTCACTTGTTCATGTATAGGGCTTGACAATTGATGAAAATGCCAACATGTTTACTTGCAATTTGTCTGCAACAATTCACAATACTTGGTTGTAACAATTTGACAAAGAAGACAAGGACCTTTTTTATGCCACAATTAATGACTTGATTACAACTTTGGAGTAATAGATTCATTATAGATTGCATTTAATAGGAGAATTAAAAGGAATAAGACCAAATCAAACCCAATTGTGATCAAAAGTTGCACATAGATTTGGTGATCCAAAGAATATCACATAAGCAATTGCAACTATTGTGTTTAGTAGTCCAATGCATAATAAGACCTTTGACTTAGAAGGCGAAGAGCAGTTTGGGTTTTGCAAGAGAAAACTTGACACCATGACAGGTTCCCCCTAGGCTTCACATCAAATTGACAAAGTGAATTTCTCAATGTCACAATAGTCAAAATTTGTTAGGTTGCAAGAAACTTTTGCACATGGATCTTTGGAATCCCATTTCCAATGTGGATTTCAATCAAGGTTAAGTAGCCATGGTTAGTAGGCCTTGGATATTTTTGAAACCATATGCAACCAAGAGGTTTTCCACATTGTAAGGACAAATGCAAAATCAAATGTACATTGTTCAACCATCCAATCTAAAGGACATAATTGTGAGGCCAAAATAACAAAATGTTCATCTTGCACCCTAGCCCCTATATTCTATGGGTGGTTCAAACTTGTAACAAAGGAAGAATAAATTTATAAGCCAATGTGGTTTTGTCATGATGACAAGGATCAATGTGTATTGGGAGATGCTCAAAACTTTGTGAAGGGGAAACTTCAAGTTCCAAATTTGTGCCTAGTTTTCACTAGTACAAGACTCACGCACGTGGAAGTTGAATCTTTTGAAGAAGCTAGCTTTCATTTTCCTAGGAGTGCACATGGCACAAAACCTAGGACTAGAAATCCAAATTTAGATGACATACCAACTTCAAAACATGAGAACAAATATGCATTGTGCTCCACCTAAAAATGACCATGATAGTAGGTAGTTGTTTTGGAAAAACTTTCGCTTGTTATTTTGCAAGTGAGAGATGTTCCTACTCTTGGATATGGGCATGTTTATTTTATTAAGTCTAATGGTGGTGTCATGTCTATGACATATGAAGTGACAATTGGGGTGATCCCTAATTGCACTTGTTTTAACTTTGTGTCTATGTTGACAAGTTTGAAGAAGAAAGGAAAATTTATCCCTTTCAAACATTTGTATTTCATTTATAGAACTAGGATGTTTTGCAATCACAAGACAAATAATTTCATTAACCCACCTACATTGAGTATCAATGAAGTCAAAAAGTTGTTAGGGTGAGAGATAAGCCTTGGGTAGAATTGGTGTGGTGCTAGGGATAAATGTAGTTTTATCATCTTTCATGTACCACATCAACATGTCATAAATACTACTTGGGCATTTGATGTCAATGGCATTTGGAAGCAAAATGTTCATGTTCACAATTCCACATTGACTTGATAATCATGGATTGAATTTCGTTTTCATAAACATTAAAAATATTTTAATGCTTTTCAAGAATGTAAATTGCCAAATCACATGTTTGTGTTTGTTTGGAATTCATGTTCTACCCATGCATTAAAAAGTTTCATCCATACATCCATACATAAAAAGTATCAAATCTTTCATCCATAATCATTCATCCAACATTCATCCATTGGAGTTGAAGAATTATTTAAACTTGTGGTATAAGGGTAATGTTCCTTTCAAGCTCCAAATTCTAGTTCTATGCTTTGTGCTTAGGCTCCATGCTCATGCCACAACTTGGGACAAAATGGCCAAGCTCATTTCACAAATCACTGAAAGCTAACTTGGGTTCATGCATAGCTCATCATGTGTGGTTTTCTTATACGATCATTTTCATGTGCACACCTTGTGTGCTTGTTATCATCTTGAAAAATATTGTATATGCCCTTGTGTGTTCATTGACATGATGTTAATAGTAGAAAAACTTCATTTTGTGACTTGTTTTGTGCAATTAAAAATGTCATTTGCAAATATCGTGGTCTCCAAAATAGTTACAAACAAGATTTTGAATCGCATAAAACAAGTTGCAAAAACATATTTTTCTACTATTGTGTGATGCAACATCTATCCTTGTATGTTTGTTGATGCCATGAGTGCATGAAAAAAGTTGGATTCTAATTTTATGAATGGGTTGACTGTACACACATTGAAGAATACCAAATCTTTAGTAGATGGAGGAAGCCTAGCTTGACCCATATTTGAACAATAAAGTGTTAACTTTTTTAAAAAAACAAGTGGATAATCAATTGGCTTTAGTTATTAGCTAAGTTCCTGCTCTTCCATCTGAATGAACATGAAAGGATGTCAACTCCATGAGCATTGTTAAATGGTTCATTAGAGAGATTGGTAGATTATGTGTGATGGTGATGTTAATGGTCAAATGATTTTTCAAACACAAGGTAAAAGGTGGGAGAGATCTTCAATTACCTGCAATGCCATTTGGAAAGCAAATGTTCTTGCAACCCAAAAACATGATAAATAGGTATATGGGTCAAACAAAATATGTGCAAAAGTTTCTAAAAAGGGAAGGAAATATCACAATAGGAAGGAAAAAAAAGGCAATAGGCAAGTTGAGATTCCAAAACCACTTGCATATCTCTCAACTTAAGGAACAATTTTGTTTGGAAATTATTTATATATATTTAAGAATCCATGACGAATGATGATGGAATATGAAAAGGTCTTGTCATGACACTCCTTACCCAAAAACCAAACATTAGGGGGAGACAAAATAAATAAAAATGTTTGATGCGAACCATGAAACATTGTTATGAAGTGACATTTACAAGCTTGCCCCTTTGTTACCTAAGAAGGAAAATATTTAAACATTCTCAAAAAAACCACATGAGGAAGAACTAGAATTTGAGTATTATTGTCAATATATGAGAATCTAAAATAAGAAACCAATTGTTGAAAAATGAATTACCTTAACCATGAGATCAAGCAAACAAAGAAAATATCACTTAAAGGGTGGGATGTAGATAGATTGGTAGTGTGATTCATATTAATTAGATCATAAATGTGCTTTCAACTTCTTATTTTTAAAAAATGGAGCCATATTGATTGGCCCATTAGCAATTTTTTGGAACATTGGGCATGCCCCCAATAGAAGCACATCTTTGAACCCTCAACTGCAAAATAAAAACAGACGTGCTCACCTAGATTTCACCTTTTCAGTTTCTACCTATGGGAGTTGAACTTTGGGAACAAGCCACATGGGATAAAACCCAGGTGCTATTGGGAACATATTGGGAACTTGGGAACATGATGGGAACAAGGGAAAAACAAAAAATCCCTCACCTCATGCCCCCTTAAAAAAGGAAAAAAGCCTAGACCATTCATGAGTGCATACTGAGTCTTCCCATTCACTGCATGAAATTTCTCTTTCCAAAGTTGTTTGTCGTCATTTTTTGCCTAGGCTAATTAAGAAAAAAAAAGTTCAATAATTTAATTTAATGGCAGGGGCAGAATTTTGAGGACTATGAATAATGCCCAATCTCCTTTGTTCTTGAGCGATTATAATGACTATAATAATATGTCGTAAATTTTACAGCATACAAAGCACAACAAAAAGGGATGAATTCAATTATTTTATTTGCAATAACCCACAATGTATTTTATATTACACCTGGTTAAATGGCATTGACGTTTCCTTTGTAATGCTATAGCTTTCATTTTATTTTGGTTACTTTTTATACGTATAAAACACATGAATGATGAACAAGCACAACTTTTCCATTTTTGAATGTGGTGAATTTTTCATAGTTACGAAGTTAATAATAGGCTGTTCATGTTTTGCAAATTAATTTTCCATTTTGGATGTTGTTAGTCGAATTTGAATATTTGCTAGGTTTTTCAAAGTGTTGGGAATACCTTGGGTGGTGGTACACTTTAGGTCTCCCTTGGGTATTTTGGGGTGGGCGGTGTAATGGGTGGTGGTGTGTACGAGGAGGCTCACGATAAGAATAAATAAAAAAATAAAGAAGTAATACGTGTGTGCAATTTTAGAATAAATCAAAACCAAAGTAGTGTGCGTGCATGTTTGCAATTTTATGTGAGAATGTATGAAATAATAATGACAACGGGGTTTTTGGGTTCACTTTGTGCATCATCAATTTTGAACTACCACCACCGCCCGGACATCACCTTGAATTTTTTCCCTCGAGAAAAAGCAGGTTTCCACTTCAACCTGGTCGTCAACTTGTAAGAAAGGTCATCTGACGACAAGAGGACAAAAGTGCGATGTGACGAAATTTTTGTCTAAAAGATAGATTCTTCTTACCATCTACCACCGTTGCGCTCTTTTTTAAAATGGTCTGCCAATCAAATGCATTCTTCTTCTTTTTTCAAGAATCTTTTGACATACTCAATAGCCTTTATGAACTTATTGGAAATGATGCCACGAGTCTCTTTTTTTTTTTTTGTGAGAGATGCTAAACATCTTCTAACACGGTGTGTTATACACAATGACATTCCCATTCATTTAATGTCAACAATGGATATTGTATGATTGATCATAGCTAGGAGAAAAATTAAAAATTAAATCTATTTTAATAATGTACATAATCATGATGTTGTTGTAAAAGAAAAAAAATTCATGATTTAAAAAAATAAATTTAACATCACATTAGTCACAAGGAAACTCATAAGGGATCTCATATTAAATGATGACAAGTTCTAAGAACCTATTGAAGTGGACTCCAATGGCACATTGAACATTACAATGAATAGGTATAATACAGGTCCCATGGACTAATTGGAACTTGGACACAAAATACACAAAATTAGGTTTATGGGGTCCTGCCCCCACAAGGGACAGGGACTATCACATTGGATCCAACTTCTGGAAGTTGTACCTTATTAGAACTAGTTTCACATTAGGTGAACCGGTTTCTTTGATGAAAGTGTTTAGACTGTTTAAATTGGAAGAGATGGTTTTTTGGTGTTCAGAGTGTGGACACATCTTATTTATTTGGCAGGGCCAGCGTGTTTGTGACACCTTGTTGGATGGGACTGAAGTGGCCAAAAGACTCTAAAACCCAAAAACAAATTAGCACTAAAAACTGTGCCTGAATCTGGTGACAATTTGTCTTTGGTTGAGAGTTCAGATGAAGACATTCCTCTTTTGGGAAAACCAACTTGTGAACATGAAACCTACAGTTTACAAAAACTGTTTGGAGTATTCTTCATTCTTATCAACTCAGGTTCCAATTAGAAGGTGGACCCATCTTTCACACCCATCTTCCAATTTGTGGTGCAACTTTTCACAAGCCTTCAAGATTGTCCACTGTGAAGAGAAACCCCCAAGGTGCAGTGCAACCTATCATGAGCTGGATGATTTGTGATTGGACTCCGTAGATGCCCCTAAAGCCCACATAAAATCATTCATCAACCCAAATCAGTTTCATGCGACCTTCTGGTGGTAATCGCAACAAAAAGTTATGATTTATTATTGTGTTTCAGAACTAAGTTTGTAGTGAGATTGCAAATGAAATAAAGACAGGAATAACCACACTTATCTTCAACACCAGTGAAGAAAAATTAAATTACATACGAACATGCTTTTGGACTTGTACATGGTTACTAGTTTGCTGGCAATTGGAGGTTGTGGAAATCATGGAACATTCCAATCTCGAACTTTTCACCTGGTCAAACCTGCTTATCTATCTATGAAGGAAGGTAGTTTGTTTTGTTTTGTTTGGCATGCTTAGATCTCCCAAACCATGGTGCTTCATGCCACACTCTTGGTATCTTTGGAAAGCTCTCAATGAGTAGGGGTGCACCGACTTGGTTTGAGACTCTTTGGAGCTATGGTGTGGAAGCTATTAATTATTGAACCATTTTCTCAATGAAAACTAAATAGAATGAAAACCGAAAACTGAATTGGAATTTGGGGGTCATCTTGGTGTTGATGGCAAATCCTTGGCCAGTCAGATTTAATAGAGTTTATTTCACAATATTCAGAGCTAAGGTGTGGAAGATATTGATTTTTGAGTGGATTTTGTTGCTGGAAATTCAAACAAATTACCAAATTTGGGTTTGGAAGCAAAAATCAGTTGAGCCCTCCACGTGTTCACACTTGGGCTAATGGCACGGGGTACACTATTTGGAATTGAAACAACTAGGTGCCACCTAAATCGAGGGCTCATCAATTGTTGAAGGGCCACTAAGTAATGGGGTTTGTCTCTTTTAGTGACTTGCTGAAGTGAAGAGGCTAACTTTTATTTGGAACATTTTTATTGGCCAAATTGGTAGAAAATGAGTCCAATTGTAGGGTCCAATTTATGTGAAATTGGGCCCCCACACTTTGATTGTTATAGGTCCAACGTTTAAACCGACCCTTACAAGTTACAACACTTAAAGCAAGTTTTCCTTTTTCCAAAAGCTTGAAGATAGAGCATACTGCCAATGATATGCTGGGATATTTGCATTGAACCACCACCACCACCACCCGCACACAAGATATTTGCACCCGTTCACCACCACCCGGCAATCAAGGCTGTATACATAGTAATACTGTAGTGTTTTGAATGTATGGGTCCATAGTAAGAGCCTAAAGTTTGTACAAGTGAACCCCTATGTCTTCTTCCTTGACTTTGTGTATGACATAACCACAACACTTTCACCACAAAGAAGAAGAATAAAAATTGGTTGGAAAGTTTATAGGCCGCGGTGGTGAACTTGATCTTCAAGTACATTGGATGCTAGATTCTTAGGAAATAGCACCGAAATAATTCAGTTGTTTTTATGGCTCATCTTCATCCCTTGTAGCCTACATGGGTTTTGAAGGATTTACAAGATGTTGGTTTACTTTTGTGATACTTGGGGAATTCATGTTCTCAATTCAAGATCTTTCTTCAAAATAAGAATATCATAATGTTTGACGACCAAGACATGAGTGACATCTATCACTCCGTGTTTGATGGTGAACTTTTTTTTAAAAATTATTACTAAAAAAAATGTATTTAAAACCCAAAATATTAGCCATTATGTGACAAATAGCCACAATTTCATTTTTTTGTTTAGAGTTATTAGATTTTTAGAATCAAGGTATGCTCTCAATTTAAAGAATTAATTGTTGCTCATACAAAATCATGTATCAAAACAATTGGGTTGTCCAATTCTCTTGTAACAACACAATTGTAGTGAAAGTTGCAAAGGATGTATGGTTCCATCTTTATCTTAATTAACAACTTTTGTGTCAGAGTGCCAATCATGCAGAGAACTAACAAAGGACAAAAGCTTTGACACTATAGGGTATGATGAAAATCATCTACCCTTGGTATTTCTGAAACTATCAATCCCTTGAATTCCTTAATTCATTGCTTTCTACGTGTTTTTGTGGTGGTATTATGTTTAGAGGTCACCCATCCCTGGAGTATATTAGCTTTATGTGTTGAACATCAAAGTGTCCACTTTAGCTAAGCCACCTGATGATATATGAACACACATACTAATGTCGCAACACAACCTCCCTTTGCTTCAATATTATGTCTCCAAAAGTGAGGATGAATGTAATTGCCCAAATTAAGCTACATTCAACTTTTGGTGTGGATATCTCAAGTTGAATATATTTTTTCCATAACAATTAAAACAGAATGATTCTTTTAGGATGGGCTTATCTATAGGCACTTTTTGTTGGAGGTGCAAATAATATAGATACTATGCAATACGAATACCCTCTTTTGCTAGTC
>Ga0209611_10005290_pt1 | contig 21694 bp, 10 predicted proteins | sample S1TSphgellanicum_3_FD_187693 | JGI IMG/M metagenome (GOLD analysis project Ga0209611, IMG submission 187693) | Host-associated microbial communities from peat moss isolated from Minnesota, USA - S1T2_Fc - Sphagnum magellanicum MG (SPAdes) (version 2) | ecosystem: Host-associated > Plants > Peat... | reverse complement strand
TTTTTTTTTTTTTTTGGGCTCAAATCTTTGTTCTTTTGCTAGTGGGTCTCTTTTAAGAGATGCAATTTTGTTGAACAGAAGTTGCCCCTGATCCATTGGTTATTGGTGTGAAAATTTGTTTATCATGTTACAAAGGTCTATTATTGCAAATGAACAACTTGTTTGGACCATACAAGATTTTTAATCAATTCAAGATAATTATTGGAAGTGTGCATTAACAATATATATATATATATACTATTGTTCCAAAACTAAATTTATCCATGATTTTGTTTAAACTATAAATCCATTAAAGGTGGAAAGTTACACATAATTCCACCTCTAATTCACAAACTAGCATCCATAATTTGAAAGCATGAACTAGGGAGCCCTTCACATTGGAAAACATAATCAATACTTGATTGGTTGGTTTTAAAAGTTAGATATTTTTTTAGTACATCAAATAGAATGAACCATAAACATAGAAGACTTGGGTGATACTCTGGTCATACTAAGATTAATCACAAGAAATTCATCATAAGATTACTTAAGTATCATTGGTGTGTTTCTTGGAGTGGTGATATTTGTTTGAAAGTGCTGACTAACATAAGATCGTTGTGTATTTGAGCTTATTTCAAAAACTTTACATTACATTTGTTTTGAATGATTGCTTACTTTATTTGTCATGATTAGTTTAATGACTCCAATTATGATCAATTGGAAACTCTAAGGCACCTTGATCAAGCACTCTTGGAATGCAAAGGATTGGCCTCAAAAGTTTTTCTCTAAATCATTGCCAAATCATAAGCTTATCTTTTAAAAACTCTACCTCCATGATATTAGTGGAAAGGGGTATATATTTTGCTTTGGGACTCATTGAATGAGATTTGACAAACACATTTTCAACCGCCTTCACCAAGTGCCACAATTTACAAAAAATGTGGGAAGAAAAAGCTTTGCATGCCTTTCTCCTTCACAAAATCAACTCATGAGCCTATGTGCTTCTTAAAACTTTCTTGAAAATCATGAAACTTTTGACATTTGATCCAATAACTAATTAAAAAAAAAGGTTCATGAATTCAGAAATGCCTCACAAAATCCATTGAGATTCACAATAAACAAATCATGCTAATCCCCGACAAAGTAGGTCACCCCTTTCACAACAACCATACAAGGACACAAAATTGTGAGAACTTGCATCGAGACTTAGAAAGCTACATTAACATGTAATGGATATGGCCTCCTACTTGGGTTGGTCAGTTTCAAGCGATGACAAGTCTACAAGGAATCACAACCTTAAAGTTTAGTTTAAACCCTAAACCCTAAACTACACTAGGTTCTGTTTCCATTTCCTTCATGCAATGGGGAGGAGAAGAGTTTGGTGTTTGGTTTGGACTCTGGTATGTACAAGAGATATATCAATCATGCTTAGAGATGAGTTTAACCCTAATATTTTTGTAAAATGACAACCTTTGAATTCCTGTTTAAATGATTCATTAGGATATATATATTTTTCCCCACACTGAATGAAAATTAGACGTATAACTTCATTTTGTAATTTTAGTTCAACTGGTTATGAATTTGGTTTGCACAATTTGCGAAGTTCATTAGATGGTTTCGTGTCTGTAGGAAGCAATCAAAATAACTTGGCCTATTATCTAGGTGTTAAAGTTTGGTTAGACAACAATTAGTGTGAATAAAGTTGAAACCTGATATAGTCATTTGTGAAATCACCTAGTAAAACCAATTATATTTAGGGGTTTGGGGGTATACTAAAGATTATGGCATTATGTTCATTCATGTTCACTTTGTGAGGAAAGAAAAAAAAATGTTGCGGTTTTAGATAAAGGTGCATTTAGAAAATGTTATTTGAAGATTTGTTCTCATTGTTGTTCGTAAAAAATAATTTGTAAATTCTGTTGTTGTTTGTTTATGTTTGACATGGTTCACACAAGGATTTTTGTATAGGAGAAGATCTTGTTATGGGGGCCTTTCGGATTTGAGATCTTCAAGCTCAATATATGCTGAGGGAGATCAAAAATTCGTAAGGCTCCCATAGCGGGAATCTTCCCTTACATAAAGCAATGGTTTTTTTTTTTTTTTGAAGCAACTAATCATAAAATTGAATCTTCCAGAATTTGAAAGGTCTAGTATAAGTTATACTAAGCCTTCTAGATTTTGAAAAATCTAGTAAAATGGAAGTAATTCTCAAATAAATCTAAAATAAATAAAAAAAGTCAAATAACGACAAATTTAAGCTTGGGAGCAACTTGAAAATACAAAAAAAAAGAGAAAAAGTGTCAGTGTTTTATGTTAGAAGAAGTAACTAAAGAGGTAAGAGAAAATCTAAAAAATGAATCACACAACAATTTGGAAAACAAGTGGTTGGTTATATGCCAAAACATAGAAAGTGTCAAAAGCTTATGTTCTTTTAAATATATTTAAAAATACAAATAGGGTTGATAATTAAGAATTAATTACCCAATAAGCTCAGCAAACCTGATTTTATTTCTATTTATACAACTAATGATAATCAAGTTTGGCCTACACAATTCATTAAAATTCACATTAACCACATGAACAAAAACTTAAAATTGAATCTTGTTAAAAGGAACAAATACTTTAATGTATAACAATGACTTTTAATAAAGATCACTAGCTATTACCAATCTTCAGCAAATAAATCAATTAAATTAGTGAGGTTTTTTTACCCACAAGTTTTATTTATTTATTTAATTTTTTTAATCAGAAGGAGCCATTTGATTGGTCCATTGCCAATATTTTTGGAAAATGAGGTACTCCCCCAACATAAAAGCCTAAATATGCTTCCCTCCCCAAAATAGAAGCAGGCTTTGTCATGCTTCCCTTTCACCCCGCTTTACAACTTATACATGGAAGTTGAACCATGTATGTGGGATAAAAAATGAGGTACTATTGCGAACGTCTTAAGGAACACAGTGGGAACTTGATGGGAACACTTTGGGAACAAACACAAAAACGTATATTTGGTTGTGATATATGCACTTCAAGAGTGATTACTTGGAAGGCAAAAAAAAAAGAAAAAAAAAGAAGGTTTCTACTTGGCATTGGATCCAAATCATATTTGTCACCCATGTTTGATATTTACGTAACATGATCCAAATAATATATTTTCCTTCATCTCCAAGAATTAGACCTAAATGGCTATTCACCAAGTACACTAATACATGTTTTAGAGAATTTTGAATAAATATGGAGTAAGTTCACAACCTTCACATATCTTCTATTAACAGATCTGTATTTCCTTGGGCACAACAATAAATTAAATTACAACACAACACAACACAAGCCTCTTTGGAGAGGGAACACCTAAACCTGAACAGAATTGATAAACCCTATAACCAATAAGACCTTTTTCAAAGCAGATGACTACAGAGATCAAATTTAATTCTTTCTTGACATAAAAAACTTATCACAAGCAAAAACCACATGGGGTGTAATTATTTCTTCAGTATTCATTGTCGTTGCAAATATCAACCTTTTGAACACTAAGCTCCATCTACGAGAAAGGTCAAGCAGGATCAAAAGAACAAGCTGATGAAGCAAATAATTTCATCAGTGTCAATATAGCATCCAGAGCTTTGTTTTACAAGTTGCGACTATTTGCTGAATATGATAGTAAAAGCTAAATAGAGAATAGCTGAAAATAGCTGTAAGGAAAGGAATAAAATGAAGGCAGAAATGAGGCCCAGTACATGTTCCTCAGTATTAGTCATACAATGTCATCCTTCTGCATCAATTAGTGATCCAAATCCTCAATTCTCCTCCAACCAGAACAATTTAAGTTCCAGATGGAGGAAAGCCAAATCAGAAAACAGTTTCTTTGCTCTATGCCAATCCTTTGGAAACCTTTTCCAATGATCATGTTCTGCCACTTAATTGAAACCTTAATCTGATATTCTGACTCCAATCAGACTACCTATGCAGAAGTGCTGTAAATCCACCCCAACCTTACAAGGTCATCTTTCTAGGGTGAATCTGACACCTAGCATGTGATATCTCTTGGACCTTGGTCAATGTTCTTCTGGTGTCCTACCAGTAACTGTAGAGGGAACATCTGGACCAAGACCTTTTGGTATTTAACTGATGAAAAACTTTTAAACATACCAGATTATCTTTAGTACAAGCTCAAGCAAAGCTAGAATGACATCAGACTACTTGGAAGTTATTAGAAGATGGAGACATGAATTCTAATCACACCCCTACAGAGAGGACGATACTGCATGCTGATATGCGTCTGCTGTCCCAGTAAGTTCCGAAATTTCCGTGGAGGCTTTGCCAATTCTGACTTGAGGTTGTATTAGACTTCTGGACCCATTATGTGGGCTCGATGGCTTGCAAATTGGAGCCTGCTAGTCACAAAAGCATATAAAATCATGCAGAATGTTAATATAAAGATGATTTTGGAGGATTCACAATCAAAAGATCACAGCACCTCTGTCACCTCCATCTAATTGTCAGCCCTTGACATTAGGTGGTGAAAGATTGAAGCTGAAAGATATGGCTTTACCTGAACTTGTATCCTTGTTGGCAACTGCACCTGGGAGCTGGGGTAGCTGACCTTCATAATCAATGGCCTCCACAAGACAATTGTACTCAAACCTGTCAGGTGTTTTAAGGCCTCTGCACAAGCCAAGAAGCTTATCAAATTTGAGTTTCCACAACTACAGTATCCAATAGATGAAACAAAATGTGACATGTGGTTGACATAGATTGAAAAAATGGGTTGAAAGGAAGAACAGAATGAGTCTTTAACTGGAGGGAAGGCCACAAACCGGGAAGATGTGCAAAGGTCTGTGAGGCAATTTTCAGCGGTTGAGGAGTCTTTCATGTTGTCTGAGAGCATGTCACTCATGAGATCACCAAAACAGCATCCCTCCCACTCCAGAATATCGTCAATGGAGATTAAAGGCTCAGACATATCTGGATTATCCCCACAGCATTGGCTATCACCACTTTCTATCAAGTTGAATCCTGAGTCCTTGTCAAGAGGTGATGCAGATGGCAATGATGATGATAAGGGGTCCAAATCTGCAGAGTTCCCATGAGTTGAGGACAAATCCCTGGGGGTATTCTCTGGCAGAATCCACAACAAATCTGTTGAATGGAGTTCTGGTGATTCAAATTGACTAGAGCACAGATCAGCTTCAAGCTTTGAAGGGACTTCATTGCTTGTATCTTCCAGATGAACTTGATTGCTGAACAACTCTTTGTTCTGATCTTCTGAATTCATGGATGAACAAAGGGAATCATTTGAGGGAGCCCCTGAAGGAACCTGAGGACACTGAGGAGTTTCCTTGGGTGCTGCTACTGGAACTGGCATAGATTTTTTCTTCTTTGGACTTCTAGATTGGCTTGGAGATGAGAATGCTCTCCTTTTAGAAGCTTGATTTCGCATTGTCATCGGTGGGCTATGCCTCAGTCCATCCACATGAGGCATCTCACTGGACACAGGAGGGCAGTTCTCTTTGTGAGGCCTTGGAACTTTTGCCTTGGACTTCTGAAGGGAGCTCTGGGAGAGTGGCACAGATTGAATCCCACTATTGGTTTCCTGAAGTGGATTTGAAAAGCTGATATTTGGAGACATGTTCTTCTCGCTCAGGGGCTGCTGAGGAGGTGTGCAAGGACCTTTTTCATTGGCCTCCTGGACAGGTTTAGTGGCTTCAATGTTTCCCTGCTTCTGAGACTTTGGTGGACTAGAGGGATCCAGGGGGGAAGAACATTGGTGTTGCTGTTGTAGAGGAGCAGGTGAGCTCTGTGGTGACAGAGCCCGCAGCTGTGCATTACAGGTAGAAGAAACAGTTACTGGTTTCACAGTGCCCCAAGATGGACTTGGAGGAGGCATAAGAAAAGGGAAAGAGGGATGTGGAGCTTGGTTGCTTGTGTCCAGAGTCATGGGGTGTAAAGGGAGTTGTTGAGGTAAAGCCATTGTCCGTGACTGCCTCCGGCCTCGTTGAATAACAGTTGGTGGCATAGTTGGGTTCCCTGAGGACACTCCTGTGATCATGGAAACAACCAATGGGTTGGTTATCAGCAGAGAACTACTTAAAGGCAGGTCATAATTCGGTTTTCATCTAAAATTGGTTCAGGTCATTGCTTGGATAGTCATGGGATGTATGAGCATGACTACATGACCGACACTGAAATTTAAACGGCATGAAGGCAAAGTTGAGAAAAACCTGGAGGAGATGAGGACTTAGTTGCAAACTGGGGACAACCAGGAATCACAACAACAGCACCTTTTTGAGTTTTCTTCCCTGATTCTTTCAGTGTGGCATTGCCAGTGGAAATCTGCTTGATCCCTACAGCAGAACAAATTTTTGTATTGAGTGGTGGGTCCCACAACACATGAGACCACATGCTGGGACTCCTGACATTGGGATTGCATGGAGACACATCATAATTGGAAAAAACAATGCAAGCATATCAGCAATTGAATTGCTTGTGAGGTGCAGGAGACACAATGTGTTGACATTGCAATAGATGAAAGGGGGAAAAAGCCATAGAAAGCACTAACCACTGTGATTGGTGAAAAGTTGTGTGGGAGTGCAAGCCATTGTAGGAGAGTGTGAAGGTGATGTGAGAAGCCCAGTTTGGTAGGAGGATAAAAGCTCTTGCATGCCATCAACCAGCCTCTCCATACTAGATTTTTTCTGTGCGTATTCCCTTTGCTCAACTCTGAGTGCAATGCACTCATCAAGGATATTCGTCACAGTTCTCACATATGCTGGTGCCTGTCATTTCCCATTGTGTCATGTGTTACACAGGGCCTTAAGCTGCTAGCATGGTTTACTCATCATCAACCTACCATTCACTCTTCCTCACTCTCATCTGAGCAAAACCCTGCAAAGCTTAGAACAGGAACCCCATGAGACAATATGAGAGCTTACAGATTTCAGAGATGATAGCACTGGAGCTGCCTCAATCCGAAACTCAGCAAGTGATCTGTGATAATGATTCTTCAGCAGATAACTCTCAACAACATAAGCCGCTTCAACTCCTGACATCTTGTTACTATCTCTGCTGGTGACAGCTTCGCGTTTCAACCTCTTTCCCATCCTCAATGTTTCCCAAAATCTGGAACGAAGCCCATAACAAAGTCTAGTAGAAACTCAGAATGAAGCTCTTGGGCTCAACCACCGGATATCATCGCAAACCAAAGAATGAAGCAAGACTGTTTTGCTGGCAGGTAAATTGGAAACCCGCTGCAGAGCTTCCAGCTGTGTTCGGATATCAAAGCCTGTAGAGATTCACACATTCAGAATCTTTCCTACGAGATGATGGCAAAAGATGCAATACAGTTACATCTGTTAAGATCTGTTAGTCTTTTAAGGATCAGAAAGAAGACGAAAGCATCTGATCCTCGTGATACAAACCTCACCAACCAGGGAATCAACCGATCCGGCGCATGTGTTCATCAGAAACACCAAGCAGGTTACCACTAAACCCTGAACCTCTGGAACCCTAGTTCTCAGAACAACAAAAGCAAAGCGACGCTGTTGTATAAAAGGTAGAGTGAAGACTGCACCTTAGCTGTGGACGAAGCTACTACTCGATCGTGAGGCAGTAGCGTTTGTTGAGCAGCTGTGCGCGCAAGGCTCTCTCTCCCCCCAACTTTCACCACCAATTCTGCTACACGCGTTGCCTATGGAACTGCGAAAGCCTGTCAATCGAAGCTGGAAACAGGTTTTAACTGTCTCTCTGTCTCTGGATTGTGCGTCTTCAAGCAATGTAAAACGCCATTAGGTCTCTTCCTCTAACCACGACAATGACAACAACAGCGACAGCAGCCGCATCAAAAGCGAAAGCGATCTACTCTGCACTTGCTATCCAACAAATACACAAAACATCGGAAATTGGAACAAACGCGGAAGTGCATGAGAATTGCGATCAAGTGCTGATGCTCGATTGCGGATCGCGATGCAAGAGCGTTGTAAAATTGCGAGGGAAATTTTGAAAATGGCGGGAGTGGACGACGCATTCATTCGTCAAAAGAGCGCGCGCGCGCGCGCGCAAAAACAACGACGCGATTGTTGAGAGCTCAGTCAGGGTTTTTTTTTTCTCAACTTTTAGGATGTGGCCAAACTGGCGATCATTCACAAGAAGATATAGCTAAATTTGGCTATCGACCAGGTATGAAAGTAAAAACTTTTACGAATCCTTCATATTTTTGGCTACATTGCTTAGAAACCCAATCAAGATATCTTGTGATTTTTCAAAAAACATTTGTCGAAATCTGGCTACACGAGAAAACTAAAAAGACACACAGTTTTAGCCATTTTGAATTTTTTTTGGCTGAGCTCAGTTGCAAATTGCAATGTTTTTTAGTGTCAATTTTGTGATGTAGCCAAAGTGGTGATCAACCATAGGAAGATTTAGCCGAATTTGGCTACAGGCTAAATATGAAAGTAAAAATTTCTAAACATTGGTCTATATTTTTGCCAGCTACTCTACTTGAACCATGTATGTAAATTTGCTGATTTTTCTTAATTTTTGGTCAAAATTTGGCTATTGAAAAATCTTCAAAAGCACAAGGTTTTAGCAATAAAATAATTAACAAAGTAGCAAAAAAGACCTACCATGGTATCTTATCTTGAGGAACATAGTTTGGTAAACGACCTACCTGCCCAACACATATAAAATACAACCATTTGCACTGATCATCGACAATAGAGAGAAAGAAAACAAATTTTACAAAAAATGTTAAATTTTTGACATGAATTTATTTGATTGATCCCTGATCTTGATTTAGTGATTGACAAGCCAGACTCCTGGCCTCACCAATAGTCCATGCAAGAACAAACACCATCTTCAAAGTGATGAAAGCGATTGGCATCTCTCACTGCGATGGATCTCCCAACTATTTTTGAAATGAACTTCATGGAAGTGTGGCAATCTTTGCAAACCCGCAGATTTTTTCTTATTTGAAGAGGAGTACCAGGAGCTGTGTTGATGAGCCCAAATGCAATAGCCAGTTTCTCGCTATGGTGACACAAACGAAATACCTTTTCTTCTTCTTCCACATCATCCAGAACAAATTCTGTACAAGGCACATACCCTGAATCATGCATGAGCCCTGACATTCTCTGCAGTTCTGCATGAATTTCAATCATCTGGGGATGGTCTTGATCCTCTACTACAAATGTATGCACCTCATTATTCACTTCAATCCAGGTGTGACCTCTCTGTCTCTGTGCACCTTTTTCCTTTCTCTGCTGTTCAACATTCTCAGAGAGATGCCTGTTGCCAGCAGCAGCATATATATTTGACAGCAGTACATAACCAGCAGCATTTTCAGGCTCCATTTCCAGAATTCGTTTGGCAACACGTTCTGCAATCTCCACATTACCATGAATTCTGCAAGCGCCAAGCAAAGCCATCCATGCATCCACATGTGGTGTACAGGGCATTGCCATGACCATATTCTCTGCCTCCTGTAGACGGCCAGCACGGCCAAGAAGGTCAACCATGCAGGTGTAATGTTCCAATTTTGCAGGAATCATATAGTCGGTGACCATTGAAGCATAACAGTGCATGCCTTCATCCACCAGACCAGCATGGCTACAAGCTGACAAAAGACAAATAAAGGTGATATCATCTGGCTGTACACCTTCTTCACACATCTGTGCAAAATGTTTAAGAGCTTCCTTACCATGCCCATGCATGGCAAATCCTCCAAGTATGGCATTCCAAGTCACTAAATCTCGAGATGACATTTTGTTGAACACTCTCCAAGCATCCCCCATGCTCCCACACTTTGCATACATGTCAACCAAGCTATTTGCCACAAAGACATCAGTCTCCAAACCACTTTGAATGATCTGCTGATGAACAAACCTGCCCTCTTCAAGTGCAATCACGCTGGCACATGCATTCAGCACACCCACAAAAGTAACAGAGTTTGGCCACACACCTTCCTGTTGCATTTGTTGAAATAATTCCAGTGCCTTCTGCCCTTGGCCACATTTCACATGTCCCAATATCATGGCAGTCCAAGTGACCACATCTCGAGATGGCATCTTGTTGAAAACTCTCCAAGCATCCTCAATGCTCCCACACTTTGCATACATGTCCACCAAGCTACTCCCCACAAAGACATCTGACTCCAAACCACTTTGAATGATCTGCTGATGAACAAACCTGCCCTCTTCAAGCACAATCATGCTGGCACATGCATTCAGCACCCCCACAAAAGTAACAGAGTCTGGTTGCACACCCTCCTGTTGCATTTCTTGGAATAGTTCCAGTGCCTTCTGCCCTTGGCCACATTTCACATGTCCCAATATCATGGTGGTCCAAGTGACCACATCTCGAAATGGCATCTTGTTGAACACTTGCCAAGCATCCTCCATGCTCCCACATTTTGCATACATGTCAACCAAGCTATTCGCCACAAAGACATCAGTCTCCAAACCACTTTGAATGATCTGCTGATGAACAAACCTGCCCTCTTCAAGCACAATCATGCTGGCACATGCATTCAGCACCCCCAGAAAAGTAATAGAGTTTGGTCGCACATGCTCCTGTTGCATTTGTCGAAATAGTTCTAGTGCCTTCTGCCCTTGGCCGCATTTCACATGTCCCAATACTATGGCATTCCAAGTGACCACATCTCGAGATGGCATCCTGTTGAACACTCTCCAAGCATCCTCAATGCTCCCACATTTTGCATACATGTCAACCAAACTACTCCCCACAAAGACATCAGACTCGAAACCACTTTGAATGAGCTGTTTATGAACAAACCTGCCATCTTCAAGTGCTCCTAAACCAGCACATGCCTTAATCACCTGAACAAAAGTGAATTTGTCAGGACTCGTTCCTTCTTGTTGCATTTGCTGGAAAAGCTGCATTGCCTTCTCAGGTTGCCCATCCTTCACATATTTTGTAAGCTTCTGATTCCATGCAAAAGGGTGCAATTGCACAATGCCTGGTGCCATTGCAGACATCTCTGCCACCACCCATGGTGGGTTTTTTCTGTCTTCAAGCCAGAGAGCTTCCCCTGTCTTCTTATGTTTGAAATCTGGGTACCTTTCATTTGTCTACAACCAGAAATCCTGATCAAGGTAATCAGTCATGTATTCTCCAACAACCCACACATAATTGGTATCATAAGAACAGGGAAACCTGCACTGACCTTCTCCATAAGCATATTGCATTTACCTACCTTTCTTCAGCCTTTGACTAATATCCCACCATTGCAAAGGACATGAAAAGTATTTCTGACAAGTTCAGACAATGGGAAGGTATCAACCAAGAGAGAGAAACAGGAATATTGACACCTTCAAGAGCTATGGCTCCATTGACATGTGAACTATGAGAGGATTGATGTTCAGTCACCTTCTCGGGTCTGTGATCCCACCATTGTGAAGGATCCAAAAAGAACTCCCGCCACAGTTTCTCTCTGTGAATTGCAGGGACTGCATTCAAAACTTCCTTTAAAATCACGTAGTTTGATCACATAGAAATCACGATGAGGTACTTGCGTCTGGCATAGAATGTATCAAGTCTTTGGGTTTCCTTCAGAAGATATCAGGTCAATATTTTTCAGCAAACAAAACCCATGAGAAGAAGGCAGTAGTAGACAGACAAGGAGAGAGAGGAAGAACACAAGAAAACTTACAATTGCCGTGATCTCTGAGTGCTGCCTGTGTTTCTATCCGGTGTTGCGCTCTAGGAAGGAGTAGTGCGGTACTGTACTGCAAAAGACGCTGATGGGTGAAATGCAATTGTGGGTGCACATAGATATGCAGTAGCAAGCTCCTCCTCTTGGTCGACCCCCCTCTTCTTCTCCATGTAGCGGTGGAGCTGCTGCTACTGCTGCTGCTTTTGTGGTCTAGAAAAGAGTTAGGACTTGCAAGTTTCAATGCCTGTACTGATAATGATGAAGAAGACATTGATGCTTCGCAAAAACAAAACCCTTGGAAAATTGTGTTCTCTCTCTCTCTCTCTCCCACTCCTCACAATCCAAGAGTATCCCAAGTTTACCCAATTGCAATCTCTTTCCCACTACCACCACCACCACCACCAAATGCGCATTTCTTGGTGGGACAGACTGAACGTTATCTGTCCGCTTGCAAAACCCTAAAACACACAAAAATCCTAAACCCCTAAAAAAAACCCTAGACCCTAAACCCTCCAAAACCCCGGCACCCTAAAAGGATAATTATATAATACATAATGGCTACTTGAGACATAATCGACACTTGGGAAAGATTCTGCCACATAATTAGGAACTTTAAAGATAATTTACTAGACCTTTATGGTGTTCCATGTGCGGGTCACAATGTGTAGGGTAAAGCTCGAGGGCAAGTGCATTACTGGAATAAGGGCCCCTGGGAAGAAGCAGTAGTCCAGCATGGTCTCAATTCTGGTGGTGATGCCCTCGTTCCAGAGTTACCCGGCATTAAGAATACAGCAGTAATTTTGAAATCAAATATAAAGAAACTTAGAACAAAAACACACGAATATTTTGAATTCATAATGTCCGCTCCTCAAATGAAAAGTTCTGACTCTTTGCGGACACAAAATTATGCAATAAAATAGAGTTATCCTCAAAGTAACCTTGTCTTCACCCTGTCTTTGGGCCCCCTTTCATCCCCTATCTCCTCTTTCAGTGGTATCCGCAAAGTAAAGACGTTTTATTAAATCTCAGTATGAAATGCTGGAACTCAGCATTTAATGCACGAGGTTCGAGATTAATTATAGTAGTTGTGCAATTAGGAGCAGTGAAAATATATGTAGCAGCAAGTGGAGGCGCTCACGAAAAATGAAAGACAGGATGAGACTCAGTTTACCACCAAAATTGATGGTTTTTTGAGTTTCATCCCCGTTGAATGCTAATGTACTTTTTTGCAGGTTTTTCTCGAATCTCACCCGGCGTATGACCAAACTCAGGGTTCTGGTGCTATGTTTTTCTTACTTTATGGAAAACACTAATGTATCCTCCAAATAAACTGGGAAATTTCTGCGCTGTCTTTTACACATTTGAAAGAGGACTTGACCCTGAAAAGCTTAGGGTGAAGGGTAGAATCCAAGTTGAACCAGTGTTTTGTGAATAAAAATGGCCCAAGCCAAACTCATTAAATTTTGAGGATTTGTTTTTCGAAATCACCATATATATAAGACAATAGGTTCCAACATCTCGCCAAATATAGTAGGATTCTTATAATTTTCAACAACTTCCTCTTTGACTTCTAAGCCAAATTTGACTAGTTCCTCTTGTGGATACACAAAATTGGAAACAAGTATCCCACCAAAAAAATTCCCTGAATCCAACCCAAAAATATCTTTTTTATTTTTTATTTTAAAATTTTAAAAGAAAAAATATTAAAATTAATTATTTTTTCTTCCTCTTCATAGGCGAAAATGGGACTTGTTGCCCGTGCTCGATTTGCTGCTTTCCATGTTCCCTCGGCTTCAAGAGTGTGATTATTATTTTGATTTCTATTCATTCATTTTTAAAATGCAATTTGGATGTTATTGATTTAGTTTGAAAAAAAAGTATTATTATTATTATTAAAAAAATTTATGTTTATTTTTAGTATGTTAATGTTTTATATTAATATGGATCTATGTCATGTGATAGTAATTCAATTTACAATTTTTCATAATTTTATTTTGTATATAATGATGATCTAGTGCCCAACAACCCTTTTATTCCTTTTTTTACTAAGTTTAAATTTTGTTATCTCTTAATGTTTTGATAAATTGAAGCTTTTACAAGTTCTACCACTTGTGGTCATTAGGTAATCCCATCAAATGTATGAAAATTATTTTCAAATGTTTAGATTGTAAGGTTGCAAATTTTAATCCTCTTTTTTTATTAAGTCCAAATTGTGTTATCATTTAATGTTTTGATAAATTGAAGCTTTTATAAGTTTTATTAGGTGGCCACTAAGCAATCCCATCAAACGTATGAAAATTGCTTTCAAATGTCCATATTTTAAGGTTGCAAGTTTTAATCCTCTTCTTTTATTAAGTCCAAATTGTGTTATTTCTTATTGTTTTGATCAATTGAAACTTTTTATAAGTTCTACCAAGTGGTCACCAAATATTTGCGTGAAAGGTAAGAACATTGTTTTGAAATTTCAAGATTTTAAAATAGTAAGTTTTTGGTCATTAGTTTTGTATTTGGTTTCTTTTTGCAAAATTTGAATATTTATGTTAGACTAGGATTATATATTGATGATACTTATGTGTGTGTGTGATTATATTGTGGTTGGCATAAACATATACACTCACGTATTTAAATTTACCCAAATGTAGCACATAAGATTGTAATATAAAAATGCCAATAAATTTGCAAGTTTTATTCAAAATTGTTTGAATTTGGTGGCCACCAAGTGGTCCTCCTTACATTCACCATGTTGAGTTAAGTTCGAAATTAACATTTTAGTTTGAAATTAATTCTAATGATGATGATAATCGAAATTGGTTTATGTAGACTAGGTATAGGGTCCTTTTTCGTCACTAAGACAATCACACCATGGTCATCAACCATGACGAATATAAATGGTCATTTGGGGAACAATTATGTGCCAAAATGACCAAAGTTTGACAATTTGAAGGCGTTTTGGTTTTGGAATGTTTGAGATCTTATGATGAGAGGAGAAGAAAAACGACATCAAAATAAAGGAGATTCGTGAGATTTTGTTTATGTTTGTTTTCTTTTTTGGATGTGTTGTTGCATCTCCTTTCTTGCTAGTTGGTTTGTCAGGATGATTCTTGGCAGAAGAAGTTTTCGTATTTTATTTCATTTGGTTTTGGTATTTTGAAAGTAAGTAGTGGAAGGGAAGAGGTATTGGAATATGAATTTCTTAGTCAAGAAATTTCTAGTAATCTAGTTTGGTGCACTACTTTAGATAGGCTAATGGCAAGGTATGCTTGTTTTGGGAGGAAGCTTACATGAAATGAGAAAAAATGGTGTTACAATTGTAGTGTTTTATAGAAAATCAGTTCGACTTTTTCAATGTGTGTTTTCTATTGCTGTCAGTGTGGCAAGTTTTTTAGGTCTAAGTTGATGTGCTAACAAAGTTTTCATGCACGGTTTGGTGGCGTGGCACTTTGCAATCCCACATGACTCCAACATGGAAGAAGACCCTAGATGGATGTGTTTTAAATACGATTTTGGCAGAATTTGCTCTTCTTGTTTTTACTTATTTTTCCAAATGATGAGATTGGATGTCATGATGGCTGGACTTATTTCTTAGTCCATTTTTCTACATGGGATTGATAAGCAACATTGAGAATGCAATAGAATGTGACATTGATCAACCTAAGCATCAAACCTTAAATGTTTGTTTAATTGGAATTTCTTAGCTATGGGGTTTGTAAATTGCTAAACAAGGTGATGGAACAATAGATCTAGTTTGTGATCTCTAGGTATCTGATATTTTCCCTTTCTAACAAAGTTGGAGTTTGGTTGTGCAGTTCATAACTGGGTACTTGGGGTTTAGAAATGTAATATAAACTTTGCACTAAAGATTGAACTTATTGGTGGCAATATTATGGGGGCAACACACACATAGCCTGAGTATGGACAAAAAAAGGGAAGGAACATCCATATAAAAAGGTAGCAAAGTGAGATGAGGAATAATGTTAATGTCCTTGCACGTGGTCCCCACGGGGGTAGAGGTAGTTTTTTCCCTTCTTCATTCTTCATTATCTTTTTATAAATGCAGGGTACATTATTGCATCAACTATGCGCCATGCTACAGTCTCAATTGTTTCAAATGGTGTGCTATATGAAGATGATCGATAGGGTGAACAAATAAACAATTTTACTAACTTGGTGTTATTTTTATTGTGATGTTTTTCATGAATTCCAATCGATTTATAAGGTTTTTTGTGATGTCTTGTTACAAGGCAATGGGTTTGCAATATTGGTGAAGGAACATGACACACTACAAATAAAAGTGCAAAGGAAGACATTGTCATGGAGGCTTTGGCTCTATTGGACATAGACTAGGATGATGATAACTTGTTCATTGCCTTGAATCTGAAGGAGAATGAGTCAAATGTGGAGGAAGAACCTTTATTAATTCTTAACGTTTTTTTGCCTTTTCCTACTTTCGTGAATTACAAGAAGAAATGGCTTGAAGCTTTTGGAGAGTTGTAAAACTATCAAGGTGTTGATTTTTTTCTTCCTTGTTTTGTGCATTTTCAACTTCAACATTTTTTTTTTCTATTTGAACATGCATAATAATTATATCTTAACAATCAAAGATGTTATACAACGCATGTAATGTGCCAACAAATGAATATGCCATGATTCTTGTCAATTATATAATAGGCTCAAAGGTTGGAGATCCACATGGGGGAACAATAGAACATACAAAAGTCGTGATAATTCAAGGATCATTGTTGCATTAGATTCCATTTTCATATTGTTTGCATTGGATTTGAATGTAATCAACAACACAAATACACTAATACGCTAGGATCATGGATTTGATTCAATTGGCATGTCCAAGAAAACACAATGTGTAAAGAGGAAAAATTGTAGAAAGGAGCTCCTACCCAATAGTGTTAATAGATTTGTCGTAATTACTTGGAAGAGTGGGTGGTTGGAGCCTAAGAAACAAAAAAGAAAATACAAAACTTCAATGTTGCTACCACATGTTCAAGATTTTTTGGTTATGGGTTCTTGTGGCAAGCCATGTTTCAAATGGTTCTGCATTGATATTCTTCAATGGGTTGTTAATTTGAAGTGAAATTTGTAACCATGCACACATGGAATCTTTTTTGAAAAGAGAGGTGGTTGAAACTTGAAATCTCATTTGTAGGGCTTTTCTATGTAACCTATTTTGCGTTTCAAGCTATTTAACATAACTACTTGTGTCAGAATTATGATATTAACATATGGTAATCTAACACAAAGCTTTTTTATGTTCCTCAATATCATGTGGCCTACACAAATTTGATGAAAGAAGATGGTACTATGCTAGCAATGTCATTTATGAGCAAAGGAACAAATGCACCAACATCTAGCAATTACATTCATAGTGCAAGGCAACAAAGGCAAGACATCTATTTAATTGTTTGGGCTTGCCATTAGATGTTGTAGCCATCCTTTTGTTGTCTAACTAGTTTTTTTCCTTTGTGCCCCCACCATGGTGATTTAGTTGGGCTTTCTTTATGATTTAGAATAATGCCCTTGGTATCTTGGTTGTTTGGATCTTTAATCATGTTTCCAAATCCCAAGTTGTTTAAATTTTTTTTCTCATACAAAAAGTTGCTTCATGGAGAAACCTTATGCTACAATACTGCATTAAGGAATTTATTTATGTTGTCATTCTATCCAACTTCTTTCACATTTTTGTACGAGGCTAATTTCCTTTTGAAACAAAAGGGCATCCTATGTTATTATTTTGGCATATGAATCACTAGCACTGAAGTTAGTGGTGTTTTCAAATTTTTCCTTCTTGTTTGTGTCTTATTGTCAACATTGTGCACACATTTTAATTTATTTTCAAAGTTTATTTCTTTCTTGTTGTTGGTAGGACTCTAAAAAATTTCATGATTCAAGTGCAGCTTCAAGTCCATCATTTAAAACAATCAAACTTGAAAGGTACATTAAATTTCCTTTCTGCTTGTTTACTTAATTTCCTCACCTTGGATGCTATAGACATTTTTAAAAAAAAGGTTGATCATCACTAGTAATGCGCAATAGTGCAAAACTCAATTTAAATATATGTTATTATGAAAATGGCTGACATGCTTGCTTCCCAAGTTTCTCCAAGTTTTGCAATGTTAATATGTAAACAAAAAGGTACATAATTTACCAATCTTTATCTTCTATCCCAATGGCAATCATTATACACATAAATGCAAGGTGCAAGGTTCCATTTCTTGCACATTTGGTTATATCTTTTCTTTGCCCCTCTCCTTATGTAGTTTTATGGTATTTTTTGTGCTTTAGGTGGATATCAATTGAACTTAAAAGTTTCATTTCCAAACAGAACATACTTTCCCTCACAAATTATCAAGTATTTAAACAAAATCAATATTTGACAAGTTCAACATTTTTGTATATAATACATTGAAATGAAAATGTCAAGTTTGTGGAGGTTTTCTTTTCAAACTTTTATTTAAAGTTATTACTTTATTTATCTATTTAGTTTTGGTGTTGATGTTTGCAACTTGGGGAGGAATAATTAGTGCGAAACGTACAAATGGTCTTGTTGGGAAAAAGAAAATGAACCCAAGTGAAAGAAGAGTACTCTTGCAAAAACTTTGGTCCTACAAGATGCCAAAGACACTACAATAAACCACATATCATGATTTTTACACTATGAAAAAATATTTTAATGCAAATCACAAGATCTCAACCCAAATCTCATATATGGGGTGAATATTTGTGTATTAGTAGTGCAAATTGACTTTGGACATAGTTCTAGGAGGCCCTTTTGATAGTGCTAAAATCCAAGGTGTTCCAAGTCAATGCATGTACTAAAAAAACATGAGTCATTATTATAAGATTTTCATTAGGTCCTTTAAATAATAGGACATAAAAAATACACTACAAAATATTACACTAGTTGCAGATATCACAAAACTAAAAGTATGTCCCAAACTTCTAATACAATGATGTTTTATTAGCATTGAAGTTCACATCACTAAGTTAAACCCATATCATAACAAATTCCAAATCATATGGGTACCTTAGAACATGCTAGAACATAATTTAAATATATTCAGGGTGTGTATGGCACTAAACTCTCATATATGGGATGTGTATGGCAATGGGATAGGAATTATCATGCACCTAGGGTGTCAATTTGGATATTCTATCCAATGACAATATTTTTTTCTAAGCTTCCTTGCAAGTTACCTCTTGCAAAGGTGAGTTGAGTGGTCCAATTGTTTGATCCACTCCTTCAACAAAAAATCAAATGTTAAGGTAGAAGTGTAATTTGGTTGTCTATTGCTTTTGCCTAGGAAAGGTAGAGATTATGAAATGGTGATGTCTTTTGGAGGTTTATTTTGTTAGGATAGCTAAATATTATATACATGTGCATAGATGTCATGAATACAATCAAAGGCGTGTATTGGTTTCAAAAGGCAAAGGAAAACAAATAACGGTTGGAATTTTGGTTTTGTAAGGTTAAAGGCTTTAGTGTTTTTCTTTTATTAGTGTAATCTAACCTAATTGCCTATGGGGAAAATATGTTGTAGCCCTAAAAATGTCATGATTTTCAGTGGTTCCAATTGCCGAAAATGAGGAAAATGAAGATGGGAAGATTATCAATAGGTTTTATATGTGTTTTTCACTATAGGTGAAAATCCAAAAATTGGATGTAAAAGTTAGTTTGACATTTTTTATGGTTGAGATTTGGCTAAACCTTTTCAAGGATGATTGCCATTCTTTATTCATTTTTAATGGATGATAGCCACTTCGGATACACTAAATTATAAACATGATAACCAAACATGTCCATGATTGATGTAAGAGCTATCTTTAATAAAAATCACACACAATCCAAAATGAGTCACCTAACTCCATTAGATTTGGGTTTGGATTTGGTTATTTGATTTTGTCATCAAATTTGACACAAAATGAATTTTGTTTTTTGGCAATGGTATGTATATGTACCTATTGCACTTGTTCATATCCCCTTTCATTTCAACTACATGAAAGTGATGCAAAACCCTAAATGTTTGATGGTAAAATGTTTTAGTTTTTAATATCAACAACAATGTCGTCGTGGGAAAGGAACCCATGCAATTTTAGTTGAAGACTAATTTTTCAATGTTTGGTACTATTCATGTAGGTTAAGCTTCCAAAGAACAATTGTGGCATGAGTTTTTCCATGATCTTATATAGAATGGTTGGGTAATTGAGTTGAAACAATAAGGTTATTTTTGTTCCAAGAGGCATGTAAGAAGTTGGTTAAATGGGTATTAGGTCTTCAAGTTTCAATAACCTTCTTGTTGTCTAATTTATAAAAAACTTTGCAGTTCGTCTATTGTTATTTATGTTGTTCAATAAACAGTTGTGGTTGCGCAAATAACTACTTTCCATTGGCTTTAAATGCAAGTTCCAATTTTTATATAATTATTTTTTTAATAATTGTTTCATTAGGTTGTAGAGATGTTCTTCTAAAATAGTCTATTCCATAAACAAATCTCATTGACTCCAAACCTTGCACATGAGCATACCACATTGGGTGGATGGTTGGTCAATCCCACTATGGGTCAAAGTAAAATTGGTTACATTTTGGTGTTAGTTATGTTTTCAACATTCAAAATGGGAAACTTGGAAAACAATCCACTAGGTAAGGTTTGCTAATAGACAGGGAACCATTGTTATGTCATGGCAAACTCCAAAGGAATTATTTGACAAAAGGCCAACCTTGAAAGTATTTTTGGAATTTTTGTAGGACTTTTGTGGCAACAACTTGGTCTTTGTTTTTAGAGCTGTTGTTTGCACCCCTTTTTGCAATATTAAGATAAAGTAGTTCAACTCTACTAAAAGTCAAGATTTTCCTCTTGTTATTTAATTTTTTAAGCATTGATTCTTTTGTTATTGTTAATTAACCATATTTTCATAGGTATGATGTTATCTTTCTCTTTATAAAAAATGCAATACAATTATTCCATATTGATTAGTGATGAAAGGTGCAACAATGGCAATCATATTGTGTTAGTCTTAAACCTTTGGATGGATGTATCCCCATTTAAGTCTACAAGTTTTAAATTAGGGCCCCAAATCTAGTAGATTGGTTTCACCATTTGATTATTATAGAGGTGCTTAAGAAATGTAGCCTTTTAGATTCAAATATAGGTTGAAGGAATGTCTTATTTGATTCGAGAAGACTAATTAGTACTCTAAATGGACATTTCTAGTTGTTTTAAAGGTGAGACTTATAAGGATGAACCGAGTGAATTCATTATTCTAAGGAAGTTTCAATTATATAATCCCTTATTACTTGGTTAGTATTGCTTGCATCAAATTGTGATTGATCATCTTAACTTTAATTATTTTTAAGGCACTTAAAGCCATTAGTGTTTATAGTTTTGCAAGCCTAACATATTTTTGAGTAGGTTCACAATAAATGGAGCCACTAGCAACAAGGCCAGGGTCCTTTCCAAGCAAAAGGCACTGTCATTATTAACATGTGGCTCTTCTATACTGGTCAGGGCTGGATAGGCTAGTTTGGATGATAATATGTCAATTTCAAATTAAGTTCATTTCCTTCCCGCGTTCGACCTACCTTACTTTAGCTATACATGTGCGCCCAACTTATTTAACTCTACCTATGCACATGTTAGCTATGCTACTGTGATTTTGTCATCTCTCATTTTTTAGTTGATGCAGTCCAAGTACTTGCAATCAAGTTTGAGCATACTTGCAGTTGTTTTATGGTGCCAAAGCTCTTCCTTATGCCCTAAGGTGTAATCTTTTATCCATAGATTACGTAAACTATTTGTGTTTCCCTCTTCAACATGAATATTCGGTGAGTCAAATCAACTTCAAAAAAATAAAAAGCTTATGTGTACATCAGAACGCTTGAAGATCACATTGTAGTTTAAATGAAGTTTCGACTTCTAGAAGTTAGCCGTTCATGCCCAGCTTTCAGGGACACGAGGACTACAAAGGCAATATCATGCACGGCAGTTTGTATCGAAATGGCAAAGACTTCTGTGCTAAGAAGGTGCTCGTGGTCGGATG
>Ga0209611_10005289_pt1 | contig 21694 bp, 12 predicted proteins | sample S1TSphgellanicum_3_FD_187693 | JGI IMG/M metagenome (GOLD analysis project Ga0209611, IMG submission 187693) | Host-associated microbial communities from peat moss isolated from Minnesota, USA - S1T2_Fc - Sphagnum magellanicum MG (SPAdes) (version 2) | ecosystem: Host-associated > Plants > Peat... | reverse complement strand
AGAAGCGGGAGACATTTTGTGAGATCTATTAAGGATGTGGCAAACCTGTTTAAATAAATCAATTTTAAGGGGTTTGTTTTTTAGGTGTAGATGTGTGAGAAGCTTTGTAAGGTAAGTTGGGAAAACACCTTGTATGATTCAATAACAACATACCCAATTTTATGGAGACTTGGGACTATTTGGACATTTTTTCACCTTACTAATCCATTTGGGAATTGATTTCAAGAACCAAAATGTAATCAATTTCAGGATTTTCTTTTGAGGTACAAATGTGTGAGAGGCATTGTAAGGTACAGTAGGAAAACATTTTGTATGATTCAATGCAAACAAACCCATATGATGGAGATTTTGGTTTGTTTTGTCAAATTTTCACCTTTCAAGGTCATTTGGGAACAAATTTTCAAAAACCAAAATAGAGTCAAATTTAGGATTTTCTTAAATGTGCAAATGTGGGAGATGGTTTGTGGGGTTGTTGGGAAGGCATTTTTTATGATTTGATGAAAATGAACCCTATTTGATGGAGATTTGGGTTTGTTTTGACATTTTTTCACCTTGTGGGTTCATTTTGGAACAAGTTTTCAAAAACCAAAACAAAATTGATTTTAAGGTTTTTTTCATGAAGTGCGTATGTGGGAGAGGTTCTTTAAGGTATGTTGGGAAGGCACCTTGTGTGATTAAATGGAAAATGATCCAATTTTATGAATCTACAATTTTGTTCTAACCTCTTTTGACCTTTAGGGTCCATATTAGTGTTGGCTAGTTCTAGTTTTGATTGTAATTCCTAGATCAATTTATTAGGTACTTGAACTATTAGTTTAAAATTTTGAATTTTTTCATGATTAGAATTGGAACTAGGAACCAAAAAAAAATTAAAACCAAAACTACAACCAACAATTGGCTTCAACTAGAACCAAACTTGGAATTGGAATTCGTCCCAAAACCTAATTGATCTAGGCTTCAATTTTGAAAATTAAAAAAATTAAATTAAAAAATGCAATGAAAAAATTTTAAGTTTTTTTTTTCCAAGGTTAAATGTGTTGTTAATTTGAGAAAAAAAATTCAAGGTTTTGAATAATAATTTGGGGGGTGGGTGGGACGGACATTAAACATGTAATTTTTTACTTTTGGAACATGTTTCAAATGTGGAATTTTTTTAAAAATAGGTTTAAGCATGTGCTTAATATAGGTGGTCACATTTATTGGTGGTATAATGCTAGTAAAAAAGGAAAAAATCAATTAAAAATTTATGTGTAGGTAAATAAAACCGGGTATAATTTGGAGTTATATTTGCTTAGGAGTTTTTATTAAATAACTTGGAACTTGGGATCTTAAGATGTGAAGAACCAAGTTTGAAACTAGATTACATTCATTCAATGATGGATCACGTTCATTCAATATAAAAACATGGATGTTCATGGATGAACTTTATGTATGAATCACAAACTAAATACAAATGAAATATCTTATTTCTTTTATAAATGATGAGAATCATACATTGGGGTATATTGTACAAAATGTCACATGGGACACCTTTTGGCGTTGAGGCTTCAATCCGCAACAAAATCCATTTTCATTAGTTTTAATAATAAATAAAAATGTGCATAACCTTTCGCATAATTCATATAATGATTAATCGACCTTAGAAAATGCCCTCACATTTGTGACAAAACTTGGAATAGGAAAATTAGTGACATCCAATAATATTTTTGGGGTTAGGATGTGCATTTTTAAAAATACAATGTTTATTGTTACAAACCAAAACTTTCTAGGACTAAATTAGATATATTTATTGTCAAACATTGAAATGCATAACAATTGTGTTCCAAATGTTCCAACAAAATTATATTGTGAATATTTAAGGCATATCTAAATGTTGATATTACTCTAATAAATGCATAAAATTTTATAGATACCAAGGCTATACATGGATTTCTTTTGCACTATGATGAAGCACAAATTGTGTTGTGGATTCATCCTCACAAAACTTTTAAGAACTTCATCATAGATCTTATGTCATTTATGCCCAAAACAAGGAGAGAATTAATTTTATGCAAAATACAAGTTGAATAAAATTAGGGAGAACAAATAAATACAAGGTGTAATAAAAGATGACTTGACAAGGGGAGGGACAAATAAAACCACCAAAATGGACATGATCAAAACAAAAAGAGACCAAGGGTGGAAGAAAAGAAGCCACTCAAGTTCATGTTTTTTTAACTAAAATACAATACCACTCATGTAGCTATTGAAGCCTGTCATTTGCAAGGCATTTGTTGTACTTATAATGTTTAGTGTCAAAATATTTAAACCATAAACCCTAAACTATGACCATGAATATCAATGAAATTATTTATATATATAATTTTCTCCATGGCCCTTGCAATAACACAAATAAATGGAAACTTCACAAATGCAATAGATTTTGCTATAATTAACACATGCTAAAATAGATTTCCGAAAATTGTGTTCACAATGTTTTAGATATCCAAGCAAGCATGTATATTATCCAAAGTCCATTGTCACAATTGAAACTTTCAAAAGAATCTTCACAAATAATGCCACCAAAATCTAAAAGTATATTGAAAGATTTAGAGACTATGAATAACCAAACATTGATGAAGAACTAATATAAAATAAGTCTTCCACTTGACCCAACTTTGAAGTGTTTAATCACCATCTTGCATTTCTAAAAATGACATGCATCCCAACTATATCAATAAAAAACATAAATAATTTAATGAACTTCTAATGAATATCTAAATAAATAACTTACATTTTTTTCTACGTAATGTTTCTTATACTTGGTATTTTTAAAAAACTCAAGTACAACTTTATTTATAGGTATAAATGGGCCATTTTGAATATAGAAGAGTTGTAAATGGTTATGTATAATTAGTCATATTATCTAGTGATCTAAAAATCATTTAAAATTTCAAGCATTAATTACACGCGTTACAATTCCTATCAAGGTGCAATCACACTAATAAGAGCCACATCAAATGTAACCAATGCTTGGTTTCAAAATTTTTGTGTCAATTTTTATATTAATTAATGTTGAGAATTTTTAATATGTTAGGATGACAATATTTTTAATATCAAAGAAGTCATTTTGTATATTTCATGAAACACCTAAGATAAAATGATCTCTTTTAGTATATGGAATAATGGAATATTCAAAGAATAATTCATCAAAATTGAAAATTTTAAAAGTGTATTTGCATCTTAATGAATTAATTGCACCTTTTTTTGGCACACCATTTGGGGAAAAAATGGAAATGATTTCCCTAGGTTTATAATATATTATGAAAACATGTATGTGAAAAAAAGTAGAATGAATTTATTGAGTATAAAATATTCAAGATTGATTTAAAAGCATTATAACAAGTGCTTGAATAATCAATGTTTTTCTTCAAATTTTAAAGGACTTAAAATACATTAAAAATGCATGATCATGAACAATAATTATCCTCATAATTACATAATAGTATAATGTGTCTTTTTTTTTGTCATGAATCATTTTTATCGCTATTAAAAATCATGGATTTTTAATCCATGCCCTTTTGTAATCGATACTAGTATGTCATAAAATCTAAACAAACTCATTTTTAAAAAAATAAATCACTTAAATGGTACATGTGATTCCTTTTATCTTGTTTATATCCACCAACCATTAAGGGATCACAATTCTAATTTTAAAATGATTAAATTTCAGTTAAAAATGTTGCATTGAATTGTGAATACTTTTGGTAATTGAACTTTTTGGCATGATACTCGTAAGAAACTTCAATTATTGTATTGTTGATGTATCATTCTTAAGTAATGCCTTATATAAACAATTCAATGGTTCTTTAGTGATGAAAATGTTTAAATATTTTATTTATAAATGAACACGTTCTATGAGCTCTAGTAAATCAACCATTGGAATTTTATAATCCTACGTTACTATCATTGTTAAAACATGAACTTGCTTTTGGAAAAAAGAAAAAAGAAATAATTTAAAGCGCTACTAGTTCCAAACTTTGTTCACACATGAAATGTTTTATGTTTGTAACTAATAATTGCAACCCTTCATGATCTTCTAGGGGTGTTTTTTAAAGGTTTAACATTAAAATCTCAATATTTACAAATATACTCATTTAAATTGTAGTATTCAATTTCTAAGTTAAGATTATGAACAAAGTTAATGATGTGTTTTCTTTAATTTTCTTCTCAAGGAAAAGTAACTTTGTTGTTGAAGTTTTTCATTGTGAATGATATTTTGGATTATGAAATTAGATAAAACCACAAGTTTTTAGTTAAAGAGATCAACCCTCTCATGCCATGCCCTAGGTGACTATTTAAGTCCATATATAGAACCTTTTATATTTTGCAAACTTTATGTAGATATCAAGTTTGATAAAAAAAAAATTCCAATTGTTCCATGTATATATTTTTTTGAAAAAATTGTTTTTGACTAATCCATTTTATGCACATCATAATTCTTGTTTGATATTAAACTTAATAACACTCTTATTGATGCAATTTCACTTTTAAAGTTAACGCTTTATAAAAATCCAATTCATGAACTTGCAAATAGCACCTAGTCACTAGTTTAGCCTTATATTCATCAACGATACCATCTACTATCTAATTTCAATTTCCTTTTGAAAACCCATTTACACCCTATTTTATTCTTGCCTTTTGGCAAGTGGATTAACTCTCACATATCATTTTGAACTAATGATTTGTATTATTTAATATTAGATTTTTTTTTGATACTAAACATGGTTTTTTATAATATCATTGGCTCAATCAGTTGAGTTGTTATAGACAATGTTCTAATGGCTATCATGTAGTCAATGAATTTATTTAAAAGTTTACATGTTGTCTTTGAAATCTCATGGGGGTAATTTTTTTATTCATTTGATCTTCTTCTTCAAAGTAGGTTTTTCCTTTGTGATCTTCAACTTCATCAAATTAATTTAACACAATTTGTTCAACTTTAAAAGGTGTTGTTCAAGTTGGAATTATATTAATGGGTTTATGTTGTTCATTTTATTCAATGTTTGAATCTCTGCCATATTGAATACAAGTAAAAAAAAAATTCATAAGATTTTCATATCAAATTATTATTTCCTTCTTCATGAAAAACTATGTTTTGACTATGAAATACCCTTATGTTTTTAGTATTGAACAATTTTTATCCCTTAGCCCTTTTTGTGAATGAATCAAAACACATTCATGTGGGGGGGTAAATGCATGGTAAGGTGTAGACAACTTTAAGGAAAATTGGGACTACATATAATATAAAAAATAACATGTAAGATTTCACTCACTTTGAAATTTTCTAAAGATCTCCATCAATATGCAATTGATTGGTAGTTGTATTAGTGTGTGAAAATATTAAAATAATTTTATAAACATTGATTTAAAATCCTTATTTGACATCAAATTATATTTTTTTATTAATTTTAAAAATCCATTATTTTTATGTAAAATTGTGAAAACAACCTTTATGACACGCTCCCAAGTCCCTAGTTAGCCCCAAGTTGGGGCTAAGTCACTCAAATTGTGGAAATGCGGGGGACTCGGGGCACGCTCCTAGCTTCCAACACTAAAGGGGGTAAAAGGGGCATGCTGAAAACTCCGGGATTAGATTAAGAAGAGGGACAAGCTACTTAGTTATTCGGTCCTGTATCCAAAACCAACCAACAAGTTGGTTAGTACTCATTCCGAACATTTTTGGTGTTAAGACAAGCCACGAACAACCTTGGATTCACTTGACTCACCACGGCCTGGGCTCGGGGGAAGCCACCATCTTCCCCCATATAGTATTCTCTATGTCTCACTACCGCACTTGCATCCGAATGACACTTTTTCCCGGGACTCCCAAAGTGGAGTCCCGAAATTATCCCGGTTTGGACTCCCAGGACTTTGGACGTTCATAACTTCTCGCTTCGACCTCTGATTGGGATGAAGTCTGAAGCAAAGTTATAGCTCTCCTTGAGAGCTTTCCAATGGTGTGTTGCATGCACTTCACCTGCACACACCGAGATCGAGTCGATTCCCGACTTTTAGTGGTCGGGAGTCAAACTGTCAGTTTGACTCCTGGCCCTTCTTTCGACCATAACTCATGCTTTAGATGTTCAAATGGCTCATGCGAGGCCATTTTGGACATCTACAATTCAAGACCTTTCTAATGATATAAAGAACACCTCAGTGCAAGGTGTTTTGATCCCTGCAATCGTGTTCTGAGTTTTTGAGAGTCTCGGAGGACTCCCAAGACCCATTTTTGGGTGTGAGTGGCGACCTCACACTTCCTTCAAAGTGAGGTTGCGACACTTTAACCCATTACATTTTCAATGGAAAAATATTTTACAACTTTAAAAGATCGTGTAATCTTCATCATTATTATAACATAATGCATTAACAAATGTTTTTAAAACATTTGATATGAACTTCACAACTTGAAAAGAAACTAAGAATTTAAATGAAAAATATTTTTCTTCATGGTTGTATTTTTGTATGTGCAAAATTTAGTCCTTTGTAGTTTTTAAAATATTATTGCAGCATTTTCACAGGGCTATTGCAATGTGAAAATGTATTCCAATTAATAATGAATTTGTTCATATTTTCATGTTATAATGATATATGGGGATGTAAACCACCATTAATCAAAAATTTGAGTTACAAAATGTTTTCCAAACATCCACCACGATATATCAAAGTTCCACAATTATTAAAAATTGTCAAACTATGACAATTTGGCAGTCTACATCATAGCATGCATTCACCCTAGGCTCCAACTTTTTTCTTGTTTTTGTAGGGATGTGATTATAAGCATGCACCCATAGATTTTTAATTCAAAAATTGAGGGCTTCTCTCCATTCCAAACTTCTTTTAGGACCTTTCTAAGAATTCATTTTGTTGATAACATATTTTGAATGTATTTGTTGTAATTGCAATTGTTTTTGCTTAGTACTTGTGTGGTAAATTAACATATTCTAGCATACTAAATGCACTTCATATATTGTTCTTTTATTTCTTTTTGAAAAACCATTTTATTTGAGATTGAAATGTAAGGTTAATTTTTTTCTTATTAATTTTTTTCTTTACAAAACTAATTGAACCATATATTAACTTCCATTGTCAAATTTGAAGGTTTTTAATTGTATATAAATTTCCTTTTCTACCAACATTATGAATTCTTTGAAATTTTCAAAAACTTGATTTTGAAGTGAAAGCACACTACATGGGACTCCTTTTGTGAATCATTGTATATTATTTTTCTAGGTGGTGCCCTTTTGAATTTTAACAATTTCATTATTAGAAATGATTTTCACAATGTTTTTGAATATTATGATAGCCCGTGACATGAAGGAATCACTTGATTTCATAATATGTGATCAATTTTATAGTATATTTTTTCGAAAATAATATTTATAAAATTGTGTTAAACAAAAAATATGCTCCAAAAATGATTTAAATGGTTTATAACCTTTGTGAAAGTTGAGGATATATCGAAGTTGTGGTCATAGAAAAACAAAATATAATCTTACTTTCAGCTTATGCAAACTCATTTTATTGGTGGCTTACACCTTCCATTCCTAACCCACGTTATTGCCCATGCCCCTTGTTTGACTCCGGCCCTTTTTATTAGTCCAGTGAACCAGCACCCACCAACACACCCTGAAGGATGAGTGGTAAGTGGTCAGGAAACAGTTTTCTGTTGGGTTCCAGTTCCCTAACTAACCATGGTGGTTAGCTCATTTACTTTGTTTTCTACCTACCTACTGACAACCCCATATGAGGAGCTCCTAACCTTTTGTCAAACTGAAGATTTTATTTCCAAAGAACTGGAATATGATAACCAAACTTTGATGAAACAGTTAGATCAAGTGCTTAACGCTAGAACACATTGCCTATGTCTAGATATATTTAACAAGAAACCTAAGGAAGATTTGGAATTAGCAAACTACTTGTTGCATAGATTAAGGAAAATGTGTCAATCCAATATAGATGCCCCATGGAAGCCATCTGTAGTGTACACTACCCAAAATTATTTAGGGGATGGTTCTTTTTCTACAATTTGGGAAGCCCCATGGTTGGGACAAGACTTTGCTTTGAAGCGAAGTAAATTGTTAATTCAAAGGCGGTTGCAAACTACTAATATTACCCTTGCCAATGAAGCCAACATTCATGCTAGGAGTTGCCATCCACATATTGTCCAATTGATGTGTTATTGGGAGGAAGGAACAAACAACAACAACATGGCCTTCAGTAAATGTTTGTTGATGGAAAAAATGATAGGTGACCTTCATCGACTCATGACCCAACGTCAAAATGTCCTTCCATTTTCTATGCTTGAGGTTGTTGACATAATGCTTCAAATTGCTAAGGCCATGTGGTTCCTCCACAACAAAGGAGTGGCACATCATGATTTGAAGTGCGGGAATATTCTTTAGAAAGAGGGGCCTTGGCAACTTGGTAGCAAATTGGTTGTGAAACTAGGAGACTTTGGCACAGCTAAAGAAAATGTTAGAAATTTTACTGAAAACCAAAACCAAACATGGATGGTGGGAACACTAGGATACAGAGCTCCTGAACTTAGTGGAAAAAACATGTCTACATCACAAAGATTTCCACCAATGGCAGATGTGTTTCGTTTTGGATGACTTTTTTTGAAGTTCTCACTGGGCAACCACCCTTCAGTGACCTAGATGATCTTCAAAAAAAATAAAATGAAGGTGAGAGGCCAAAACTACCACAGACATGCCCACCCATGTTGGAATTTATTATTCAAAATTGTTGGGACAAGAAGCCACAAGCAAGACCTACCTTCACACAGATCTGTAGGATGCTTTTACATGCAAATAATTTGATGTTGGGAATGCGACCTTATGAAGACCTTGAATTCTTCTTTTCTTATAGAAGCTTAGAGGGTGATTTGAAGCAACTATCTAAGAGTGTTATTTCTTAGAGGGTGATTTGAAGCAACTTAGTTACATGGTAGAGAGGAGGATTTACTAATAGTATACATGAGAAGGATAACTAGTTAATTACTAATTATTAATGTATAATTATGTTTTGAAGGGAACTTTTCCTACTTTCTTCTTGGACCATTTCATTTTGGAACATTGAATTGTATTTTTTTAAAGTTCCTCTTGAACTTTGTGTGTTACATGTTTGGAGTAAGAATTGTGCATGGATTTTGGATAATGTGTATTAGTATCTCATCAGAAAATTGAATTGCAAATTATGTGCTTGTAAGAATAATATTTGTTAATAATATTTGTGTGTAAATTTGTAGGTCTAAACATGTTAATTCAAAAGTAAATCTAGGTGAACAAAAAGCTTTGAAATATGAATTACCATTTGGTGACCATCCCCATGAAAAATTTGGAAAACATCCTATTTATATTTAAGTTTGTGTGTGTGTGTGTTTTCGTTGTTTTTGTATTCAAGTAGTACAAGATTTTAAATAATTGTTTTGATTCATAAGAACCAATGTGTGAGATTTGAAAGGATTAGAACTTAAATGGTGGTTGTTCTTAGGGTTTAAATATTTGAAATTTGGTGAAAAGGTTCAAAATGTTCAAAATTGTAACCAAAAATCTGCAACAACAATTGAATCAAGCAATTGACTAATATGGAAATATTACAAACCAAATACCACAAGAGGTAGTTTAGAGTTGAAAGATAAAATTAACATGTGAAGATCCAATGATGTGTGTGGAAAACTAAAGAACAACCTACAAGATAGAACGTGTTTCAAATGTGGAATTTTTTTTTGATAGGTTTAAGCATGTGCTTAATATAGGTGGTCACATTTATTGGTGGTATAATGCTAGTAAAAAAAGGAATAAATCAATTTAAAAATTATGTGTAGGTAAATAAAACTAGGTATAATTTGGAGTTATATTTGCCTAGGAGTTTTTATTAAAGAACTTGGAACTTGGGATCTTAAGATGTGAAGAACCAAGTTTGAAACTAGATTAAGGGTTTTATAAAAAAATTCAAGAAAATACTTGAACCAAAATCAAAGGTTATTTCAAAAAATTTAAAAAGTTAAAATTAAAACCAAAGGTTTTGTTGAAAAATAAAAACTAGCCAACATGAATCCATACACCATAAACTCAATTAGGATAATCTAAAGATTCATTCCAAAACTTGAAGTTAAAGTCAATTTTTAATTCATTCCTAGTAGGGTTTTTATTGGCGAATTTTTGTATTGTGGCAAAAATTTTAATGCCCATGCAACAACCCTATAGGAAATTAGGGTTGCAAAAGTTGAACATGTCACCATACATCGATGGCATAAAAAGGCCTCATTGCCATATGCGTGATGGGTAGCTCTCATTTGTCACTAATAGCCATGAAACACCTTGGACATTGATTGTTACATCACCCCCTTCCGCCTTTGATCTTTCGCACATCCACCTCTTGCACACACAATGCCTTTGCCTCCTGTTATGCAAGCACAAAAAAAACCATTGCCACCTAATGTGGAAGCTCAAAACCTTCTATCACGTTTTTTATTATGCATAATTCAAAATTTACATTGCCACTTGCAATGAATAAGGGAATTTGATAGGGGGACCATTAGTAGGATGAGTTATGCAATTGAACTTAGGATCCTAGAATGCAAGGGGACTCAATATGACAAATTTGGATTTTGGAAGTTGAAATATTTTAAGATTTCATCTTCATTTTTTTCAAGTGCATATTATGTTCATTGCTCTATCTTTGGTTGATTTTGAATGCAAATGAGGCACAAATTGGAGAATCAATGGGTCCCAACTCCCATCCAATACATTGAGTTCCAAAATCTAATGCATCTTTAGTTTTGTGTTTTGGACATTATGTGAAAAAACTCTATTGTTTTGTTCTTGTACCATCGCAATGGGCTTCAATAAGGTTCGATTTGGACAATGTGAAATGCTCTAACATCAATTTTCAATTTTGGTTCTTATATTTAAACTATTTTTGTATGCACTTTCGTGTGTTTCAAATTGTTGGGACATCAAATTTCAGGTTGTGCATTTATTGGAGCGTTGGAAGAATTTGATTTTGTCCTAAAAGCTTCATTGCTTGTTGTTGGTGGTTATGGCACCACTTCAACCACCTCCTAGTTTTAAATTTCAACTTTTTTTCTGAAACCAACCTTTTGTAGGGGTTGATGTACATGAAGTTAGCAGTGCTTCTTTTGACATTATTTTCGAAAATGTCGCATTGCCTTTGCCACCTACTTCATTATCTGCCAACCATGGTTTGTCTATGGACCTTCATCTTTCAATAGGTGAAACAACATCCCAAGCTATTGTAGTTGTTGGAGATCATGTAGAACTTAGTGAGCTTAAGAAGAAAACTTATAAAAGTTGAGTGGGAAATTAATCAAATTTACTAGGATTGATGGGTTGCTAGGTTTGTTTGGTCTAAGCCTATGTGTGAAGCGAATAATAAAATGGGGATGGTGCAATGTAAGATTTATTCTCAGATAGAGGGGAGAGAAAAAATGTTAGTGCTCAAGTTGGATTCATTAATCAAATAATCAAGCCTTAGGAAATGTCTTCTTGCTAGACCAAGAATTACAGTTGGGGAATATTTTTGTCTCCTTTTAAGCTTCATGTGAAAAATGAAAAGGTTTATGAAACTACATGGTAATCCAATGTTATTGATCAACTACAAAATGGTGGGAAGTTAGGCAAAGAAGAAAAAAAAAAAAAAAAAAAAAAAAAATTGTTACACTATGGCACATGTTCAAATAAGGTCATTTGATGATAGATTTTGAAGGTGGAGAACTACCCTCGAAAGCATTAGAATGATTTGACTAGTTAGATGATGGCCAAGGCTATGCACCGAGTTGTGTTGCGCACCATCAAAATTGAGGTGGATAAATCATTGTTTCTTGTGGTGAGTTGTGATGAAGTGACCAATATTGACAACCAAAGTTAGTTGTCTATGCATGTGTATGTTATTGACAACTATAAACATGTTTATGTATTGTTGAATTTGTAGAAAGTGGATGGAGCCACCTTTGATAAATTAGCAAAGAATATTGTTATTTCACTTGCTGAATATAGAGGTGTGAGAGAGGCCAACCTAGCATAGAAGATCATTTATTTTGGAGCAGACATAATCACTATTTTTCAAAGTGCAAAAATAGGTTTAATTATTCAACTTATGTAAAAAATGCCCCATATTTTAGTGTTGTGCACTGCATGGCACACCACACAAATCTAGTTGTTGCAATGTTGAGTTTTTTGAGGTTAGTTTCCAAGGTGGAAAATCTCCAATTCCAAATCTCTAAAGTCTTGCATCAAGAGTTTTGCAAGCAAATGGAAATTTTGGAATCCAAGGGGAAGAAGTTTTTGAAGAACATCAAAACACAATGGATATCCATGTTATCATCGTGTAGGAGAGTTTTTGCAAAATACAAACTTCTGGTGATGAAGATGGCTGAAGATAATGGCCACTTTGAGAATGCAAAAACTAACTATGAGTTATTATGGGATGTGGAGACGTGTTAGGGTTGGCTTGCATCTTACCTTATTTGGAAACTATGTAAGGGCTATCTAAATTCACACAAGGGCGGGACACCTTCATATGTGATTTCATTTATGCCTTAAAGCTAGCAGAAGCATACCTCTTCATTATGTATTATGATAGTGATAAAAACTACAACCCTCAACACTTTTCTTTGTTGGTTGAACTCATTGAGCACATCAATGATGTGGTGTACTTAACCTAGTGGAAAAAGCCTACTTTTCAAGTTGACTACGCTGTTTTCTTTGTGGGAGGTAAGCTTTACATGTTACATGTTACAAATTCAATCATTGGGTCAGGAGCATGGCAAACAAAGAAGATTGGGTTTGAACTATTGATTATGTGAAAAATAATGCACTAAAGTTGTTGCAGGTTTGATCAATGGGTTTGAAAGGTGGTTCCCAGCTCAAGAGCTATTGAATGCTGCTAGGATAATTTATTTTCAATATTGGCTAGCCCTTGAGGTCAAAACTACATTTTCAAGCCATGTGGCCATAATTCAAACACACATTGGTATCAAAAGCTCTTAGGCAAGCATGGAGGGTTTGTGGGGCCATTATTGGACCCTATCCTTCTTGATAAATAATCCTATTTTTTGAAGTTGACATTGTAGAACAATTGTCAAGTTGCTATACTCCTTCCTCATGATTGCAACCCTATTATGCAATTCTGGGAGAGGCTTGCATGAAGTGTAGTTGTGAGCCATTAGCTTTTATAGTAGTTTAAATTGGTGTAGTTATGCATGGTGATTATTATTGGAAGTGTGGAGGATGAAATGACTTTCTCCAACTTGTCATGAAAAACAAGTTTCATAATCACCTTACAACTCACCTTGATCTTGTTGTGATCAAGATGTATGCTTAAAATGTCTATTCACTATCCAAAACTTTCCATTCTACACAATAATATGTGACTGTAATGAACATTAAACACAGTATGGGCTAAATGTTTAACACATTTTTTTGTGTTTAAGGTTTGGTTTTTTTCAAACTGCTAGCAGAATGCATTATGGTGGGCTAGTTTTGCCATCTCAAATTGCTGGTTTTTATTTAAATTGTGTATCATGATGGTGAAAAACCCATATTCAACAAAATTAGGTCTTTGATGAAGGTTTTACACTTTGTTTTGCATTACATTTGAAGGCACTACCTTTTGTTGGTTATGCACCATAGTGATCTTATATTCATGCATCAATCGAGACATATTGATTATGGTCGTTTTTTGTATGTTTTATAACATGGATGTGGGTGTAATTAAGGCTTGTGTTACAATGGGCAAGATCCCTTTGGGATTGGGGTTTAAATCCTTCTCAAGTCTTTATTTGTAGGTATGTGTATAAATATGTTTAAAGAAAAACATCAGAGGCCAAAAGTTAAAATTGTTTCAGACCATGTTTATTCTGTTGTTGCAAATTAGGTGAAGGAATTCATCTTTATGACCTTTAATTTGTTTGTAAAAACATACTAAATGGAATTGTAATGATGCTTCAAATGCAGAAAAGGAAGCATAATGTGAATAGTGAATTATATGCTTACTCCATCTCTATAGTTTCAACTTTTTTATGTGCAATTCTCCATATGATTATGTGTATAAACCTTGTTCCAACCTTAGCCCAAAGAAAATTTCATGTATTCTTTTAAGTATATAGTTAACTAGATGTCATGTAATTTTGTGCTACTAAGGGCAAATAGTAGTAATTTGGCAATTGTCTCTACCAAAGTTTATGAAAAGTTGGTAAGGTATGAAAGGTTGGAATGGTAGTAATGAGTATGGGTACTTTTACCAAGGTTAGGAGTGGTGTGACTCAGCAGGTACGCTTATCCAAGCCCATGGTGTGGGAGTGATGTATATGGCAAAAATTCAGACTGTTTATTGGTATGGTGAGAACAAGGATGGTGCACCAAAATATTCCCCCAAAAAAATAATAGCTTGAGTACGTTCTTTTAAGTTATACTTGTTTTCCTTTTTTTTGTCCATGTTATGGTGGGTTTGATTGCTCAAGCTATAGGGCTTTGTACACTAGATCTTATTGAAGTTTGCTTGTTTTCTTTTAGCCCTTTGGCAAACCAAGGTTTTGTAAAGTCTTTGAACCTTGAAAAAAAGGAAGGAATAATGTTTGAACACTTTGACAAAAACATTTCAAGGGTTAAAGGGGAATTGAACAAACTACAAAAAGAGAAAGAGTAATCTCAAACCTCGTTATGGAAGACAAAACAATGTGCATATATTGATTTGGGGGCATTTCCTATCAATAACCTCTTAGCAAACATCAAGGATGTACTAACCACAAGTCAACAATATGAAATATTTCATTAAACAACCAATGTTTGTTAAGGAATCTAACATTTTGAATTTCATAAAATCATTTGATTCATAGCCTAATGGTTATGGGCCATTAGTACATTGCATGTGATAATATTTTCAAATCTACATGTAAATTTATTAGATTTCATCCATAACAATCAACCCAATTGTTATGGTTATTGATTTAACACATGGGATCCTAATGATTTATTAGTTCACAAAGGGCTTAGGTATCCACTTAAACCTAATTATGATTGGTGATAAGTGTCACCTCCAACAAAAAGACAGAAGTGATAGTTAGTCATTTGTTAATTGACATTTGGTCATTATTTTCTTAGTGAGAATTCAATGGACCCATTGATCTTTTGGGGTTTTAAATGTATGTATGTATCTAACTTTTGTGTTTGTACTATCTCCTTGTCAAGCCAACAAAACATTTGTAACTCTTTCAATCAAAAAATTCATTTCATTGGTCATTATATTGCTAGTGTTCAAACATCACTAGCAAATGTAGATGCTTCACAATCATCTTTCCTTGTTGTCAATTTCCATTTCCAACTATAAAATCAATTTGGATTCACTCTACAAACATTGTTAGTCTCTAGCAACAATGGTAAATTTTTCATCAATCAAATGAACCATGTATGAACAAGTTAGATGTGTTTGTTTCATAATTTCTATTGGCATAACTAAGTAGTCCTAGACTAAAATCAACTTTGTTTCAACTATTGTTTGATTTTGTTTGATCAGCTTCTTGGGTCATTTTTTGCCAATGGGACTAGTAAAATTATTAGAATCTACAATTCAATTTCTTTGAATGGTATCAAATTGTGAAAACTAGATTGATGGGATTTACATTTTATGATTTACATTCACATGTGCTTCTTTTGTACATGCTACTACTTTTGCGGACATGTCAAAATGTTTGTTGGGCAACAAAATTGTGACTACTTGTAGTGTAGATGTTTAACTAATCATGTACATGTGTAGGATCATATGAATTGAAATTTCTTTTTCTTCTCCTCTTTCTTCAAGACCCATCATTAGATTTCATAAGTTTTGGCTTCTTTTATCTTCTCCTTTTCTTTAGAAACAATGAAGTGGTAGTTGTAAACACATAATGACAGTGAAGAAGAAACTTTGCTTGTAGCCTAACACAATAGTTTTATAGAATCTATCCTCACAAGAGATAAGGCTTTAACCAAACTTGTTGATTGCAAAATTGAACAAATGTTATAGACCTATATTTTACCAAGTTATGATTTGGGATGTCCCTAATCTTTTTTATCATGGTTTTTAATTCACAATATTGCATGCTAGGTATATTACTAGTTAAAATGGTAGTAAGGTAGTAATGAGTAGCACTTGAAGACAAACAACAACAACAAAGATGCCATATAAAATTTGTTGGGAAAAAAAAAAAAATTGTAATAAAAAACTACTCCAACCTAGTTAGAGTTATTAGATTAAAAAAATTGTTGTATGCTCACATACGGGTGGCTCCAATACATTATTGACTTAGAAATTTAGAATATTGGGATTTAGTGTGCTCCATATAAATGTAGGTGTGTTGTTAATGGATTTTGGGTGTGTAAGGTTTAAATATAGATTTGTTCAGTTCTTTTGGATTTGTAGAGTAGATGCATGGAATTGTGGTGTGATTTTATATGTTCTATTGTGTGGGAGTCTACCATTTGACGATGAAAATATCACTTACTTTTCAATAGCCACAAAAAACTATTATGGTGAAGCATTTGTTGCCAATTGTTTTACCTTGCCTCACATCTATTAGCCACTTGTATTTACACCAAAAAAAATTGGTAGCCTTATGAACTTACGACCCTCGTTGGGTTTTCACCATTAAGTTATGAACAAAGAAAATTTTATTTAGCCACTTTTAGAACTAAATAAATTTTTTGTAGCTAATTGGAATCACCAACCTAAAAACAAATATCCCACCTAAGCACATCACAATAACACATTGTAGCCATCCACCTAACTTGGAGAAATTGACAAAAATACCTAATTCCTAGTTTGAAAATTTCATCCTTGATTAAGGTGACTTTGAAAATACTTGAAAATAAAGGGTGAACCAATAATTAAAGGACTAAATTGACGACAAATTAGAGTTGTTTGTAAAGTCACCCTATTTTCACCTTTTCTTTAGGCATGTTTTCACCCCTTATCCCCTCTTTCAGTGGTATGCACAAAATAATGAAATTTTATTAAATTTCAGTATGAAATGTTGGAATTCAACATTTAATGCAAAAGGTTTGAAAATAATTATAATAGTTGTACATGTAGGAGTAGTGAAAATACATATAACAATAGTGGATGAGTTCAAGAAAAATGAAAGACCGGATGAAATTTAGTTTGCCACCAAAATTGGTGGAAAAATTAATTTGGGTCCCAATTATTTTGTTTGTGTAAAATTTTCATCCTCAATCATGTGTTTGATGCACTATTATGCCGAAACTGGCCATTCTCACCCCCCAATCGCTTAACTTTATAGATAAATTTCATTGAATATTATTTTAAGAAAAACTTTAGTTTATCACCATAGTTCATAGCTTACTAGCTTTGTTTAAAATAAGCTTTGCATTCTAAAAGTATGAGGTATATGCTCTAAAGAAAAAAAAAATGAGGTTTTAGGGTTTACAGACAAGTAAAAAACCAATTCATCAATGATAGTTGCGTTTTAGATTCAAGTTCAAGCTTTATTTCTTGAAAAAAAATTCGCTTTACACAAATTGTTTTGGGTTTGGAGGTTAACGATTATTGTTAGAAATCTTTTGTTTTGTACTTTGTGCAAAGCTTATGTGTTTACTTGATCAAAAATAGACATCCAACCCAAAAAAAAAAAGGTCACATAAAGGATTGTATTTTCCTTTAAAGGCATTATATCCAAGGTAATTAGTCCATTAAAGGGATAAATTAAGGTGGTTTTTTTAAAACATTTTTTCCCTTTTGTATTTGGTCTATGACATAGGTGGATTATGGGACCCATGCAATAGGGGAAAGTAATTGAAAGTAATAACATTTGGTATTAGAGGGTCCTTACAAAACAAATAAAGACCAATGTAACGTAAAATACACACTTCGTTAGGTCACCCAACCAACTAGCCAAACAAGAGCACCATGGTGCATTCGACAAACATGTGAAGTCACAACAAGCTTTCCACTACAAAATTAGGTATCATTTGAAACTTTGTTGTGCATAGTTTCTGAAATGGATTGGGACCTTTGTGAAGAGGGCAACTAATCCTTTACATTCATTTTTTAGGAAATTTTTGTGTGGCGTTATTTGTTTTCAAGGAGTGAAACATGTAGTATTTTGGAATTAAAGTGTTTTGGTCATGTTGAACCTAATAGAATAGTGATTGTGACACCCAAACCTATAATGAAATTAGGGTTTGGCTTTAGCATAATGCCTTAGCTAAGGACCCTTAGGAGGTTTCTTATTTTTTTCCTTTCATTTCATTTAATCTTATGTGGTTGGTTTTGTAGATTTAGGATTACCTTGTAGAAATAAGCAGTCTTTAAAAAGTAGAGCCTTTGATTTTAGTAGGCCTCTTTCTTCATGGGCACCAAACATCCCACGTCTTTTAATTCATCATGTCTCACCAAACCTCATGGTTCCCATCACCCATATGTTTTATCATGCACCACCACAAACTTATTCCTTAAACACCCCATCTCCCATGTAAACCATGAACCACCCATTAATTCTCCTTTCCATTTTAATAAACCACCACCTACTCTAAGTTCCTCTTACCAACCCCTAGCCTTTCATATGAATATGGGGCCACAACCCTACATTTTCCCAAAACCCTCGATCATGCACATATAAGACCTTTTCCCCCTTCTAGTCTATTGACCTATATATATAGTTGTCCATGATTAGAACCCCCAACCTACCCCATTTCCTCAACACATTCACAACCTTCGTGCCTAAAGTCTCTTGCCCCATTTTACTAGTCAAGGGTTAACTTGTCATTAGTGTTCCTATCAAACACCAATTCATTTAACCCAAACCTTTATGACCATATCGGCTTAATACCTTCCCTTGTTCCCACCCCACCTGCATAAGCTTATACTTGGGTTTTATCATTAAATGTCCTTAGTTTCTTTCATTTGGGCTTTCATCGTTTTCGATTATATAATTGCATCCATACCGCTTTATGGCGTAATGTACAAATGGTGTTTCATTTTCCATTCAATAAGCTGACACATGACTTTTATGATGCAACATCTTAACATTTGTTCCTTTTGTTACCCTAATGGTGTTTCGTTTTACTCCATCATAGTGCGGCAATAGGGCATAAGGAAACATGGGTTTGACTCAAGTGCTTTTTAGTAAGTGATTAGGAAAACTTGCAAGAGGTGTTTTTTGTAGGCTCAAGTTTTATCAATAAGTCCAAGCTTAGTGTCTCTTCCCCAACATGATCTTCCAACTCATAAACGCCTTCTCTATAGTTTAGTTTTTGGACATGTAAAGGAATACTTTTAAGCAACTCGTGTTTTGGCACCATTTTCCCCTACACCCATGTCTTTTAACACCACCTTAATTTTCACCGTAGTACACCTTGAATCAGATAGCTATTTCCCACTTTTCTTAAAAAACTACGAGCCAAACCAGGACCTTAAGTTTTCTTATGATTCATTCAAACTAACATTCTAATGCATGCCACATTTATTGGTAAGTGGTCCTTATGAGATGATTTTTGAACACTATTGGGACTATTTTCACCCAAAAAATTTAGAGAATGGATTCTTTCAATTGTTTCAACTTTGTTTTCATATCACATAGAATCACATTCCATTTTAAATTGCATGTGTTTTTGGAATAGTTTGCCTTTTAGCCATGACTAAACCTTTGGGGGGAGTTTGTTCCATTGCAGTGTGGGAAACATTATATCAACTTATAAGTCACATTTTATGCTTTCAATTTTGTGACGCTTTGCAACACATTTCTCCTCGCATTAATTCAGAGTTGCAATATAGGGCAGTTATGAAATAGTAATCCACACCAAGTGCACTCTAGACCTTCACCCTGGAACTAAGTGGTTTTCTAGTTGGACATGGCAAACACTTTCAATTTAGTGTTAAGAGAATTTTGTGTAGCATGTGGAAACATCATACAACTCATCCCCTTTGTTTGTGCATTTTATGCATTTGAGTTTCCCTTGTTTTATAATCACCATAATTGTGAAGGTGATGTCACATTCATCCCATTTGCCATGGGAACCCATCAAGATGATCCTTTGGGAAGAACATTATTCGCTTTAGCTCACTTTACGGCTTTATGTTCTATAGTTAATCATTTCCCTTTTTGTTTATTTCCATCCATTGTAGATGACATTCACATCATAGGTCCCCCTTCAATTGTATCATCTATACATGAACATTTTAAAATCAAATTCCATGCAATAGGTTTTTCTATCCAATTTCAAAAATATGTAACATGGTCACCCTTTGGCTTACCATTTGATTTTAACACCCCATTTTAGTTTACCACCCCATAAGCAAGAATTGGAATTTTGGGGGTTCCATTGGGTACCTCATCATTCATATCATTTTTTATCAAAGATGCCCTACTATAAGATGTTTGACATGTGGACCTTTTCCTTGGAATGGGTGATGTTTAGTTAACCTTTGGAATTTTAATTCATTATTTTGTGTAACAGTCATCATGTCTCTTACAATGTACATTTCCCTCCTCCACTTTCCTAGAGTCCCTTATTTTTTTTATTCATCCTTCTTTCAAACGTTTGGGCGCCTCTTGGGCCAATGATCTTTTGATAGCCTATAAAGACTTCTAACCCATAAACAAGTTTTTTTTCGAGTAACTTTTGGTGGCATTGAGTTCATACTAACATCCACCATCACCCCAATAGTTTATTTATGGAATTGGGCCCTTGTAGCTTTAATCATAGCTATTAAATTTATGGTCAATCAACGTCCCTTCCTTTTTAAAGCCTTAACATGAATCAATTTAACACCTTCCCTTTTTAGTAACACTAGCAACATGTGATCTTTTATTGCCCTTAGTTCGCATGTGTTTTGTTCTGTTTGAATAACTTATTGGGCAACAAATGGTTTGATTTCAAGATTCCATTTTAAAACATTTACACCATCATACATTTTCCAACATGTTTTTCAACAAGATATTTAAGGTTCATCATACTCATGTTTTGACCTAAGGCCGGGCACTTGGTTTACAATTCGACCAATTTTCCTAGCCTTTTGATTATCTTCTTTAGTGTTTTTCATCGAATGTGACTTGGACTATCCCATCCTTCAATTGTAGGTATCCTTTGATGCATGTGCACACATGCCATTGACCTTATGGGTATCCACCTTTTACATTGTGTTCATGGCAACGAACACATGGGAACCTATGATGTAGTTCATGACACCTTTGTTACCATTGTGCAAGATGTTGGCTTTCACATGGGACGAGAACAATTACATGTGCTTCTTTTAATCATGTTCAATTCATCTCGTTGACGAGTCAACATTGTGCTCACCAAAGATGGCATTTGCACCCTAGCCAATGTTGTCATTGTCGACTCAATGTGAGTGAATTTATTTTCCCGATCTTGCATAGCTAAAAATTTTATTGCCTTCGATGTAACTCAAGTTAGAGAACAGAATTATTGCAACCAACACCCCATTAACCAAATCCTCCGTTTAGCAATTGAAGGATTTGGATGTCTACACAAACATGCTTATGTGTTTTTACATGATTATGCCAATACCATTTGGGGCTTGAAAGGGTCGGAAGGCCTTCATCTTTTTATTTTGATTATTTTTTTTGGTCAAAAATTTTCAATCACATTACAAAGGATGCAAGCATCTTCCA
>Ga0209611_10005288_pt1 | contig 21695 bp, 20 predicted proteins | sample S1TSphgellanicum_3_FD_187693 | JGI IMG/M metagenome (GOLD analysis project Ga0209611, IMG submission 187693) | Host-associated microbial communities from peat moss isolated from Minnesota, USA - S1T2_Fc - Sphagnum magellanicum MG (SPAdes) (version 2) | ecosystem: Host-associated > Plants > Peat... | reverse complement strand
CCCCACCCCCCAAAACCCCTGTCAGACTGACTGACTGACTAACAGACTGACGTAGTGAATTAATATATTAGATTTAAACTCAACTGAATTTAAATTTTGATATTCAATTGTTATTAAATTGAATGAAATGGAAATACATTCAATTGAATTGAAATTTAATAAGAATTAAACAAAATTTTAACCACAATGAACTCAAATTAAACCAAGCTCAGATTCAATTAAATCAATTTCAGATTTCTAAATTGAAATTGAATGGAATTGAACTTCAAATCATGAAATAAACCCAAATTCTTAATTTGGATTCAATTTCAATTTCATTCAAATATTATTAAATTACATGCAAACATATTTGATTGCATCCATAAACATTAAATGAAATTTAAATATGATTCAATCAAATTCAAATTCAATCAAGTTCACATTCTATAAAGTGATTCCAAATTTCTAAGTTCAATTGAATTAATTAAGTACAATTTGATGAAATTGACATTCTATTCATTTGAATTCAATGTTATTTATAATCAATTTAATTGAATCTTTTACATTCTATTGTATTGAAACTTGATTCCTAATTTGAAATTTAAATTTAAATAAATTCAAATTCAAATATTTGGAGTGTAATTATATTCATCTTGTTATGCAACATAAACAAACTCAAATATAAACACATACATAATCATAATGGACACACCTATGAATTGGTGATAATAATAAACAATAAGTAGATACACTTGTAATGTAGAACTTGCGTTCATTTCAGCATTTTGTTATACATCTTTCATATTTCACAATGTGCAAACCTTGAACCAATGAATATTTTTTTTTTCACAAATTAAAATAAAACATTTATAGAAACATTATAAATCATAACAACAATAATCAAACAAAACACATACTACCAAAATGGATTAATACATACATATTATACATGTCAAAGTTTAAATGATCTTTTAGAAGTGTTTTCTTCATGTCTTTCAACCTAAACTCCAAAATTTAACTTGTTACAACACATTAGTTTGACTAAACTTTTATATAAAAGGTAACCAAATACATCACATAAACATCAAACATTTAATCACAAAAATCACAAAACATCAAAAAAAATTTGATAAAATAGTACACAAATACACAAACAAAACATTTCATAAAAAAACTAAACATATTTATCATGTGCTCACCTTTAACACATGAAGCACAAAAAATCTATGACACAAAAATAAAAATAAAATAACATAACTAGTTAAATAAATTGAAAAATATGTAAGTAAATGAATAAATGGGTAATACATAAATAAGCAAGTGCATAAGTACGTAGACAAATATGAAAATAAATAGGTAAGCATATACATATATAAATACATACATACATACATAAATACATAGGTACATCAACACAAACAAGGAGGCAAGGCTTGCGTATCGTGATGCCTTGTTGAAGTTAACTTTTCAAAACAATTTAAAGCTCCCATTCCAACATTTGATTGGCCATATAAACTTTGTTTTCATCCCTAGGCACAAGCCTATTCCATAGAACCCATATAGTTGTGCATATTTTCCTACACTAATAATCATATAACCCTTGTTTGTACATTTATATAGACATGGTTAAAAAGCAAGTGTTAGTAAATTGAAATCAGCTTTTGATATTTTCCACATCTTGATTGCTATCCAAAATATGATTAGTAATGTTTCATTTGTATCATACATATTTAATACACTTATTAAAGACTAAGGAAAATTTGAATACCAACCATAATCAAATAGTTGATAACTTGTGTATATGAAAGAACATTCAACAAGTTTGTGCATAACACATGGCATTAAGCCCGTCACTAAATAGTTAGTGAGTTTGCAAAAAATGTGTTGATGTGCAAATTCAAATGTGATCCTCATTTCTTCATGATGTTTGAAGGTGAATTTGTTGTGGATTAAACATTTCAACCCTCTTGTTTACCCTAAATGATTTTATTATAACTGCGATTCTATTGTTACAACTTGTAAGAACAAATCCAAACACCAAAGCCAAGCAAAAACCATTTAACATCACATAAGCCATATGAATTTCATATCTTAGTAAGATTTACAATGAGCGTATATCATCCCCTCTTGCAATTATCAAAATTGTATTTACTTTGTTCTATATTAAGTTGTTAATCATGTTTAGCTTCACTTTATTTTTAAGAGTTGCATGAAAATAACCACTATCATTGTCTTGTCACACAATTCCAGCACTCGAGAGACATAGACAAACCCACATTTGACCAATTCTATGTCATAATAATTCCCAAAAAGAGAACAACAAATGCATATTAAGAGATTGCAAAATGAACTCCACAACACTCTGAAGGCAACTATCATATTAAGTACAGTGACACCAAAACAGACAGGAGAAGGATAAGTGCAGTCATTAAATCTTGTGAGTCACTTGGATCATCACCTTCACCAGTATCAGACCATCACCTTCATCACAAATGGCAACTACTCCCCCACTGACTTCATGAGCTTCTGATGCTAGCTGTAAATAAGAATAAAATGATCTATTCAAATTCTCGTGCAGAAATTCATACAAAAGTCTGTGTCCTGAGAAATTAACATTGTCATTCAAGCTTGTGATGTGTTACCTTCATTTTATTTTAGCTTGCCTTTGTACAAAACAAGCATCTAAGCTTTCTAAAGGCATAGAAAGGCTTACAAATAGGGTGGTAGTTGCGGCATCCTGTAAATTGAACATATCCTTCAAACACACCACAATAGACAAATGCATCATTAACCATGTACATCTCCTTTAGCTTCCTTGTTGGTCTAATACACCAAATCCTATTTGAACTTTGAAGTTAAATACCTTGGGCTTATAAATAGGCCTGGCTTCTAGTAGCTTGTACTAAACTTACGTGCTAGCAATTGGGTCATGATCACAACTAACAATTGGGTGATTGAGGTTGCCCAACAGAAAGATCTGGAGCTCAAACCAAATGCAATTATCAATCTGCAACCATATTCCACTGACATCTCATATGAGGTCTGCAAGGCCCACATGCATCAAACTTGATTTGACAGTTGGCATTGCTTGAACTCACCACTATCTCCATGCCAGAGCTGTCACAGCTGCTTTGTGGAGATTTGCACTCCCTGCTGCAATCACTTCAAATACTTTACTTCCTGTCATCACACTCCAAGGGAAAGAAGTTCAATAAAGGGAAGGACCATTGTGCCTGGATTAGCAGAAGATGATCATCAAAGAGCAACAATATTTGTTTCTTTCCAGGCTGTTTTCAGACACTTGTCACAGCAGAGCTGATGCGAAAGAATGAGTTCAGCCAGTGTCAAGGCTAGATATCCCAATTCCTAAATTCCCTCAAATTCACCACAAAAAAGAATATATACTTGAAAAGGAGCCAAAAAACATGACTTCCATTTGGCAGTGACATTTTGTACTCCATTTCAGCAAACTATAGTTTCAGTTTGGCAACAATGGGTGCAGGCACTCCACCTGTTCAACAACTAGAGAGAGTAGGTGCAGAAAGAAATTGTACCAGCAGAAGGCAGGTCTGTATCAGGAAACCATTGAAGTCTTTGGCCATGCCAGTCAGTGATCACCCCGCCTGCTCCTTCAACAACAGGTACTAGGGCCAGAAAATCATACGGCTGAAAAGACAAGCACGATTGACACCAATTTAACAATTACCATAAATTTTCTTGTTACTATGCTCTCTCTGTTTCTCTAGCTCTATCTCTCCAGTGCAGCTGGTTCTGCTTTGCATTCACTATCTAGGGATATGAGTTGTAAATGAGACAAATACACTCAAAAGGGGAGTTCAAGCAAGGAATCTGAAAAAACAGTGACACTAGCTCCATAGGGCAAGTGTGCTGAGAACCACTTCCCCTAGTGACACTGAGGGGTATATGCATCATTGCAGCACTATAATCTAGAGAGGTCACCATTCCAACACTCTTTCCAGACTAGGGTGCTTATCTCTGGGTTTTCATGAGATCCTCTGTGTCAACCCTAGCCAGGGTGCACCTGGCAAGGAAACAGACTAATTGAAATGACAATGACATGTGTGCTCACAAGATCTTTCCTTGAAAATGTATCAATCATGCAAGAAGGAAATTCTAAGCAGTCATCTGCACTAGAGTTCATCTGTCTCCCACATGTCTTCTTCCCCATTCCAACCCCACCTTGTCCTGAAAACCCTAAGCCCTAACATCAGCAAAGCAGCCAACATTTGGCTCAGTTGTTCTGCAAAGTGGGGTCAAGATGGTAAATGGTTTCAGAGCACAAGAAGAATGTCAAGGCAGTGGATCTCTCTCCTACAAGAACATTATATGCATCTCAAGCACCATCTTATGGGATGGTAAAACATATGACTACTAATAAGCATATGACATTGCATTTGTCATTTCTTGCAGGTTGGTTCAGTGTAAAATGTAGAGTGATATAGGTACACAGCTCTAGTACATAAAGGGTGACATGTAGTGCACCTTCAACCCAGATTCAACCACAAGGTCCACGAATCCAGCTGCCAGAAGTCCATATGCATAACAATCACACCCATACAATGGTATTTTCACCTGGTAGACAGTTTCACCATTTTGTAATATCAAAGTAGTTTAAAGACCCAGTCCTCTATGTAAAAAATACCCAGATAGCATGCAACAGCACATCAGATGATTTGACCACACTCCCCAAATGACCTTGCCATTCATAGGTGTCTTGTGTACAAACAAGCCCTGCAAGACCTAATTTCTGTGAGGCACACAAGTTGCTTGGAGGATGCATTAACTAATAATTCCCAAAGATAATCTCCTGGTGACTACACAGCTGACTAAAAACTCAAAGAAACAATCAAGAACTACCTGTCTATCAGCAATACCTGGTTCCGAACTCGTATGAAAGCCTCCTCTGCAGACTTGCCAAATAGATGTGGACTAGTTGTATACCTGGATCAAACACACCAACCAGATTGAGGACATCCCTTCAAGTGACCTGCTACTTTTAAATTTCCTGATTACTATCAGTCACCAATTGGATATTTTCTGGATGCAACAACACAACCTTACAGGATACCATTCCCAGCCATTCCATATAACAAGAGGTGAAAGTTTTCAGATTAGGAGAAGCAAGAAAAGATCAGGATGGAGATAGCAGCAAGAGATTGCAGCAGATAATGCGGGAAGGTTCAATGAGACTGAAGTGCAACGTGGAAGAACATACAGGTAAGCATTCTCAAGGGCAGTACAAGATGAACGTGAATGGATGTTGTTGCCATTCATTGTGGTAGCATGCCCTTGTCTTCCAATCCATCGCTCTCGCAGGACTGGTTGGTCTATGACCCCAAGCACCTGAGCATCTCTCCATTAAAGCAAAAGCCTAAGATCACCTCTTCAAAGCAGCCATGATAGATAATAACAAACAGGCAGAAAAAGGACATGGAATCTGTCACAAAGAAGTTCAATTCTGGGTGACAAGAGAAAGCAACAAATTTATAAAGAAGGAAGTGTGATATTTTACAGCAACCTAAGAAATTGCTGCCAATGCTAACTGGATGATCCTCACCGGTACTCCTTCCCGTACTAGAGCAATAAGGGTGCCAAAAACTGGTTTCCCTGCCATTCACATTCCTCTTGTAATCAGTTCATGTTCCATAGAGAAGGTTATGGAGCTTCAAGTCCTCCAAACATGCACGGCTCTTTTACAATCTCTGCTTGAGCAGATACTAAAAGCTGACAGCAAGATGATTGCTGCACAATTCTCTAACAAATTTTCCATCACCCAGAAGCATTAACACAAACCTGTAATGAAGCTCTTGGTGCCATCAATGGGGTCTAACACCCATGTATACTTCGCACCTCCTTCAGGCAACTTCAATCCTCCTTCCTCACCATATCTGCACAGTTAGCATGTAGTCACAAAACTCCTCTCTCTCTCTCTCTCTCTCTCTCTCTCTCTCTCTCTCTCTCTCTCTCTCTCTGTGTCCCTCTAAACCCTAAACCCTGGGCTCTTTCATGGGTGTCTCTCTCTGTTTCTGTCTCTCTATCTCTCCCTCAAATGCTCATAAGCTCTTTCAGATCGCTGCCACATTCAAACAGATGTGATGCAATGCCAACTACTGAATCTTAAGATGGGGGTTTCAGAGATCCAAACATGTTGATCTACTGATGGGATGGACAGGGAGTGTTGTTGTTGTTGTTACAATACATTGCATGTGTCGGGAAGCACTCGGCAAGAATCGTCCTCATGGCTTCCTCTGCAGCTCGATCAGCAATTGTAACAGGACCTAGAAAACACACACAAGAGTCACCACCACCAGCAGCAAGCTTGAAAAAACAATCCCTTCACAGACATATCCGATCATCATCTTCTTTCTTCTTCCTCTTCTCTACCATCGCACAGCATGAGGTAATGATACTACAGGCGATCTCAAGACTGATCCTTTCCCTCGCAACACGAAGGTTTAGCAGCATGGAAGAGGGACTGCACCTACTCGTGTCCGCTTTGTCAATGATGTCGAAGCGCGTCCGGAAGTATTTCCTGATGATTGTTCCCGCAGCATCCGCCAGCTTGTTTGCCACTTCCACAAATTCCTCCATTTCTTCTCTTGTACATTCCCCCTTGTTCTTGTCCTCCTCCTCTCGATCTACCATGGCTGCTGACAAATGCTCAGCTTCCGCACGCACTCGAACCGATTTCGCCCCCTTGATCTTCTTCTCAACAGCAGACTTGCTGCTCCAACATTTTCCTGAATGAGGTACGGGCATTATTGCATCCTGAATCTTCTTCTTCTTCTTCGTCGTCATCACACAAATAGATCCTGATTGCGTTAAGGCGGACATTGGAGCTTGAGTTCTCGGCTTGCTCAATGTGAGCTCCTCGTCAGGACAGGAGCAAATGCAACAATCCCGGGCAATCTCCGACTTTCCTAAACATCCCAGCGATCTCGCAGCTAGGAGTGCTGCCGCTGTTGTTGTTGCTCTATTCTTATTTGCCGATACTTGTACTGGACAACACGACGAGAACTCGCAATGGGAGTGCAGAAGCACCGCGGGACATGAGGAACTACGGATGTCTGCCAGAGCTACGCTGCAGCCGGAGACGAGAGCAAGCGCCATAACTGCAATAGCTTCCCGGTGTAGCTCTTCTCTCTTCTCTCTTCTCTCTGGATGCTCTTTCTCGCACACTCGCGCTCGTCTCGAGTCTGGTCTGGTTGCTCTTCTCTTCTCTCTCTCGTCTGGACGCCGCTCTTCTCTGGAGCTTGTTTGTTGCCTTAGGGTTTACGAACAACGCACACAGGTGAACAGGAAACCTTCACAGAGGTGTTGTCTCTAGTGCTGGAATTGCACTGTTTGCAATTTGATGGCATCATGGAAGGAGAGAGTTAGAAAGGCAGTGGTGCGGATTGCTACAACAACACGACGTGATGAAGAAGAAGAAGACGTGACAAGAATAATAGGAGGGGGTTTGCCGTTGTTAGAGCGCTCCCTGCTTCCCATTCTCACGCTCGCAAGCGCTGTGCATACCTGCGGTATCTTCATCCGACGCCTGCTGTACCAATTCCATGTTCTGCATCAAACAAGGTAAATGTATTGTACCTTCTTCTCCCTTCTCCCTGAAAACTGATTCTTCTTTTTCTGAATCCCTAAACCCTGATCATCACTGAACCCAGAATTTTCTCTTGTCTTTCTCAGAATTCTCTGTTTTGGGTCTGTGTCTGCTCTGAGTTTTGTCGAGGAATAAGCTAGACAGACAGACAGACAGAGAGCTTTTGTGTTCATGTTTTGGTTGTGGTTTAGAAGTTTGGAGAGGAAGAACAAGAGTTTGTGTTTCCATTGTCATCCCACATTTGATGCACTACTGCATCACATGAGGTATTTCTGTTCTGCATTGCAGACACAATCTTGATGAGCTTTTTCCATCAAACCCTAGATGTTCAGCTCTAAATACATACATTCACTGCTTCAGGAGTTCATGTTCTGATCAAGTTCTTCTTTGTTGCATCTGTTTTGAGGCGACAGACTTCCCATCCCAGTCATGAGTGTAGGGAACATGACTTGGGGTGGGACTGGAAAGACACCCATGGTGGAGTATTTGGCACACCGCTTCCTCAGTGTGGGACTCTGTCCTCTCATTCTCACTCGAGTAAGTTTGGCCCCACTCCCTCTCAATCACACCCAATTTCCAAAATCAACATGTATGTGTTATATTGCAGGGATGGATGATGGATCAGACGGTGAAATTTTTTTCAAGGTTCTGCATGCAAGTTTACATGCAGAACCTTGAGTCTGGATGTTTCATTGATTTACTGCTCATAAAATGCAGTGAGCGGGTGAAGCAAACTCCATGCTATGTCTGAATGGAGTTTGCAATTGTGTATATATGTATCATAGCATGGATGTCGGTTGCATTGGAAAGTGGGTTATTGGGTGTCTCGTAACCTCATCAGTCAGCAGAATGCATTGGTATTTGTAAAAGCATATATGATGACATTTGTAAGCATGAGTGATGATGGTCACATTTTATATACAGTGGTGTCTCATTATCTAAGGTAGCAGAATGCAGGGATATGGAGGTGGAGATGAGGTTCGATTGCTTCAAAAGCACTTGCAAGGCACTCCAGCAAAGTTTGGGGTTGGCCCCCATCGAGCATTGCTTGCACTGTCCATACTGCACCAACAGGCTGTGCAAAATGGCAGCACCTTTGGGGCAGACTGGAGCAAGCAGAACAAGTCAAAAGAAGCTGGGGACGATGTTGGGATTGTTATCCTTGATGATGGTATGCAGGTCTGTAGTCCCCTCTTCTTGTCACATTTAGACACCAACCTTAAGTTTTGCTCTTTCTGGGGGTGAGATTGCAGCTTCTGACTGGGGGATCTCTTTACAACATTACTTCTCTAGTTTCTTCTTCTCCATGTGACAGAAGTGAAAGCTTGATAAAATGTCAGGTCATCTTTGTCTATGCAGAAATAGTTGCCAAAATGTGGGGTGTGGTAACATGAAATAATTGCTTTGGCATGTTGCTGTGTGTCAGTTGGTCATGAGCTTTGAAAGCAAATGGTTTTTTTATTGATCTTGCAGCACTTGTCAATGGCAAGAGACATAGACATTGTGATGGTCAATGTGGTCTCGGGCTTGGGAAATGGGAGAATTGTGCCACGAGGGCCCTTACGTGAGCCCCTGCAAGGTTTTAAACGAGCACAGGTGGTGGTTCTCCATCATGCAGATCTGGTATGTTTCTCCCCACCAAAGTAACAGGAGTAAATAAATATTTTGATCACTTCTAGCTCAGTTCTGTACCCTGAATCTCAATATAGAACTGAAAATTGTGGGAACTGTGCTTCCCCAAAGATGGATTGACCTCAAGAATGTAGAGATTGCCTTAGGTGGGAAGGTTTCTTGGCAAATGCTGAAACATCAGAGTGATTACTGTGCACGAGTATTATTCATCAGGAGTGCTTTGGTCTTCAGAAATTCATGGGAAGCTTCAAGATATTGATCCAATTGTCACTGGACAATGCAGTGTTGTGCAGTTTCTCTTGCTGGGAATCATGATGTGGATGCTTTGGTAAGTTCCAAGCTTTAACCTGTGTACTTTGTATTGGGGTAGGTGACAGAGCAGCAGTTGAGGAGTTTGAGAGGTATGCTTGACCATGTGCTAGGATCTGGAACAATTGTTATAGGCAGCCGAATGCGTCCACATAACTTTTACAAGGTGGACGGCAACTCAAATTTGAAGATTTCCCTTGAAGCAATGCAAGATGCTGTGGTGCTCTGTGTGTCTGGGATTGGTTGTCCAGAATCTCTCGCTTTAATTCTCCAGCAGGTTGGCATCCAATTCTGCTGCAGACTTCTGTATAGACTATGCAGGTGAACTTTTGTGCAGCAATAGTGTTATGCCCTGTTTGTAGTGGTTGGTTGCAGAAGTCATATCATAATGTGGGTGAGTCTACTGTGCTTTGAACCACAGGAAGGAGCGCTGCATGTAGAGCGTTTGGATTTTAGTGACCACCATTGGTTTGATGCAGAGGTATATTAGTTCTTTCCACATTCCAACAGCTGCTTCTAGTTTACAAGTTGCTTTCAAGAAAGAAGCCCAAGAAAGTTCATTAGTTAGAAGCAAGGAGTTAGTCCTGTCTTGCATGGTGTGTTGTCACCTCTTGGGTTCTGTAGTGAGGAGAATTGATATTGCTTGAGGTGGGTGGGATGCACACAGGATCTGAAGGAAATTCGTACTAGGCTGTGGCAATTGCATCACAGATTCAAGGAGCACAATGTGCTTCTTGTTATGACTGAGAAGGTAAATTGTTCACAGCACACACAGATTTTGAAATGTTCAGAAATTCAACTGTGGAACCAAAGATAAGAAGTGGAGAATTTTATTATTGCTTCATGGGTTCTGTCAACCATTCTTTTTACTTGCACTATCTGATCTGTCTAGTTTATGTATGCTCCTGTGAAGGACTATATGCGGGATTCAGCTACAATGGCACAGCTGTCTGATGTGGGTGCCCTGGTACTCCAATCAAGCCTAGAGATCATAAGTGGCTACGGTGATGAATATGCCTTTGATGAGTTGCTGGTGTCTGTTGCAGCCAAATGTGTCAGTGTTGTGACAAAGACTCATGAACCTGTCCACATCTGCTCAGACTTGAAGGCAATCATTCTTCAGTTCATCAGCAAATGTTTCCGAAGAGTACAGATACAAGTCTCATAGTGGGGTTTATGGTCTGCCAGAATTTGCACTTTTCACTATTCAGTTGAGCCAATTGAGGCAGGATATCTTGCTGGATCTAGGGTTTAGGGTTTAGACCCAGCTGAGAAGTTCAATTTGTGAGGCAGGATCATCTTGCTGGATTTAGGATTTAGGGTTTAGACCACAAGAACATTACCATTGGTGCAGAGTCAGGAGATCCCAATAATTGCATGTATTTCCATACAGAGTGGGCATTAATTGGTGGCATGGAATGGTTGGATGCAAGAGATGAAGCAACATCATGGGGTAAAAGGATATATAAGGCCACTAGGGTACAAGAGATGATATGTGATGCAGTTTACTGTGTAATGGACAGCAGTTGCATTAACAATTGTTAGGAGTTTCCTCACCTCTGCCTGGAGAGAATGCAGAAAGGATATGTATGGACCGCCCGCCCAGGTCAGGGTGTCAACTCTCTTGAAATCCTCATGGCCAGAAGAAGCCATGGATGCAAGCAATTGTGAGGCCGAGTACACTTTACTTGCTACAAAGGACCTAAGGTTCCCAATTCCAACACCTAACTGAATGATGTCATTCTTGTCAAGCACAGGATGGCAGGTGACTAACTGATTTATCTTGCTAAGGGGGCCCTTGACAAACAGGGAGCTCATGTCTTCCATATTCATATACTTCTGCTGAGTTTGTCCTCACAAAATTTTCAATTATATACTTGCTAGAATTGTTCTTCCAAGATTCCAGATGAGTTTTGTTATTGATGAAATGCAGTCAATTCCAGGATGGTACTTGCTTCTATTTCAGATGATCCTGGGTGCAGAATCAAAGATCAGAGTTTAAACCAAGAGTTGCAAGTGAGCAAATTACCACAATAACAGCTGCAAACTATCATGACAATACATGAAGCTTAAGGGCAAGACTGGAAAGCTTGGTGGTTGCTGTTCCATAACATAAGGAGGTGCATCAGGACCCATCCCATTCCCAGCACTGCCTCCATGGCTCCACCCCTCCCTTTCTTTCTTGTAAAGGAGACAAAGGGTTTACGGGTTCAGGGTTTTTCCAGCAACAGCAGATTTGGTGTTCAAGACTCATACACTCCCCGTCACCACACCACAATTTGTAAAGTTATCTATTGTTTTCTCGTTGAGAACGCAGTTAGTAAGCACCACATGCACCTACCTTCAATTGAATACAACACCATAAGCAACATAGGCACTGGTCGTGCAGCAAATAATTGAGCACCTGTTGCCAGTACAAGGGTTCAGGGTTTCAGAGGGTTATTTTTCACATTTGGTACCTTGAACTAATATGGGTAATGTTACATAAAATTCCAATTCAATTTCCAGCTGTGCTAATTCTTCCCATAAACAAATAACCATATCATTTTTAGGAAAATTTTGATTTTCATCAACTTCTCTGTTTTCTCCCCCCTTTCTAACTACAGAAAGCTCATTTGTAATCATGTTGCAGGTGCTGAAATGGCTTTAGACATGTCAAGGTTCGAAAGCCTGCAGGTTCCCAGAATATTCTCGGGAAGTTCTTCCTCTGTGTTTGCCTGATTTCAAATGACAACACAAACCCAAAACTATGTAAATACCCCATTCTCTTACCACATCTTCTTTTCCTGATTTGGGTATTATACGCTGTGGCACTTTGTAGTATTTCGCTTGCTATTGATCACTGATTTGAATGTCTTGGTGGGACATACATTTCTGGCATGACAGAAACCCTAAACCCTAAGAATATGGTTGCAAGAACTGTTGATAAAAATTGACACTTATACTTTTATCTTGACACAGAATTGACAAGACTCTTCAGGTCAACATTGGAAGATAACAAGCAGCACACACTTTGTGAGTTACTGGGAGTACAAGATACCTGAATGAGAAAGGCCATCTCAATGACCAATTTACTTAGGTAACCGATCACCAAGTTTACAACTCCTTTGGCAACTGATGATGATCCAATGTCCACATCCAGCTGCATCCAGTAATTTGAACACAATCCACAACTCATTCAACACTCCTGGTATGTTTTCATCCAGAAAAGAAAAAAGAAAGCTCTCTCCATTGAATTCCCCATCATCAAAGAGTTGAAACAGTTGGTTAGTAGTAACACCTCCAAGTAGTTGTGACCCGAGAAGTAAGTAATTTCCAAAGCTTCACCAACCAAGCAGGCTGTCTTCCCAACACTTTGCTTCACAATCCATGATCCCTACAATTCCATCACCAAAGTAGTGTACCCACATACCCACTCCCCAACACTCAACAGTTTTGTTTGAACACAATTCAATCCTTCCCCCAAAAAAACAAACCCCAACAGAGGTTTTGCAGCATCAACAACAGACATACAAACCTAGAATGAATGTGCTTTGTGAAGAAAATGCACAGATTGAAATCACCAAAGTTTGACTTTCTTTACCTTTGCAATATGTGGGATAAGCTTGAAGCGGCTGTTTCGATATCTGTCGTCTTCATGAACAAAACTTTCCAGGAGTGGAAACCTTGAGAGAGGTTGGCTAACCATGTAGTAGAGAACCAGGGAGTGGGTAGGAGTTCCAGGAACCTGTAGTACAAACAAGACCCATGACACGTTTCTTGAATAAATGGGTGTCCTTCATGTGTATGTATGTAAGCACCCAGGTTCAAGAGATTTAAAAGTCTTCAAAATGCCATGCAAAACTTTTGATGCCAAGCTCTGGATTTGTTGATAAAATTGCATATTTCAGCAGAGAATGGTAATACAGGTTTCCAGCTAGAATCTGTGTGATTTGCAACTCACTTGAAGATTGATGACAAAGAAGAAAAGATCCTCCACTTCAGCAGCACTCTTCTGCATCCATCCACAGCGGTAGCAGTTGATTGATCTTAGTATGACAGACTAATGAACATATGATACAAACATGAAGAGAGCTTCAAATCCAAATTCATGGAGGAACCAGGTGCATGATCTGGATTCCCATTGACCACAGATTTCCTAGGGAACACAGAACTGAGTGCAAGATCTGGACTCCCATTGACCAACAATTTTTTTCCCCAGGAACATGTAATCAATGCAATTCCATATGCTTTGATGTACCCAAAGATAGAGCAACAAAAGCTTGGATTAGGTATTTATCTTAGTGAAACCATTTGAGTCAGATTTATTTTCATATGGACCTGTTGAGCTTCTAGTTTCTGAAGGACGCAACCAGATCGACTGGCGACATGGTCCTCACGCTTGTCAGACTTGAACCAATCAGCTGCTACAAACTGCATGATTGGATTCCCAGCCTTCACCTGCAACAACCCACATGTAGAACTATCAAAACACTAACCACTCTGAACCACATTTACGTATCTCACACAATTTGGTGGGTTGGTTTGTGTCACAGAATCGGAAGTTGTTGTAATATTAGGTTTTGAATTCACTCTAATTTCCTTCACAGTAGTCATTCTTGGGTGGTGGGCAGAAGTTACAAGTTGCCATGCATGTCAAATGTGAATGGGGAGCCAATAAAAAAAAGCCAGGACATGATGAACACAATCATGAAGGAAAAGAACACACCCACCTTTTTCTGATTTTTCAAGTATTGCTTTCCCCGAATGAGGAAGGTACTTGCATCCGCTGTGCTCCAAGAGCTGCAAGAACTTGAGCTTGTACCCATTGGCAATGATCCTTCTTGATTCAAAAAGCTGACAGCATCTAGACCAATTCCACGAGATGAGCGTTGCCTTTGAGTCTCTCTTTGAGCTGGCAAAAAAGCAAAAAATCACCAAAAGAAACAGTCAGCAATTTGCCTAAAGCCTTCACATTGAGTGTAGGAAATCTTTTGATCTGTAAAGAAGAGACTCTAGTCCACTCTCAAGTCTGCAACATGATGGATAGATAGCTTGCAACATGATAGGTGAGTCTAGAAATCCTTCAAATCTCTAGAGATTGGACTCTGTCTACTCTACAATTACATTCCAGAGCTGCTGCTGCTGCTACTGATCCCATTCACAATATACTCAAAGAAGCTACTACAAAGCACAATTGATAGAAAATGGATGCTGGAAAAAAGACAGCTTGCTTTTACACAATACCAGAAGCAAGATCATGAAGACGCTTCCTGAAGGTTGCAGCTGCAAGTATCTTCTGACCTCCACCTCCAACCTAGGTTCAGAATCAAAGAGAGTTTTGCATCAGTTTTAGTGTCCAGAATGAAGTGGAAACTAAACCCTAAACCCAGATAACATCTCAAAGGCTGGGAGAGAGGCACACAGAGAGAGAGTCCAACCTGCTTTTTCTGGTCAGTTTCATCAAAAGTTCCTTCACTCTCAGAAGAGTATTGCAATTCCGAATCCAGCTCGTGTTCCCGCGAAGATTCCTCCGCATCAAAGAACTCATCATCGGCCCCCTGAAGAAATGTGCTATGGCTCTCTTCTATGAATGCTTGTGGTCCTTTCCCCTCCTGCTGCTGCAAGCTGCTAACCTTGCTGACATCCCTACTCTTGGCCTGTACAACTGTGCTGAGGCTTTCATCATTCAATTCTGTTGGTTCTTGGTTGATGACCGGCTTTTCCTTCACCTTGTACAATTCTCTGATTGCTGCAACATGATGATGAGCAGCAATTGTCTCAGATCTACTACTACAGTTCCACTTCTTCAAAACCAAACACAATGCACAAATCAAAATTCTCGAATAACCCATTCATTACCTGCAATACGCTCCAGCATACAAAGTGTCATGTCTCTGTTCCGAGAAGGAACCCAGAATGCCTTCCAGTCCTTCCAGTCTACCATCAGCATATGCTTTACAAGAGACCGTTCGTGGAAACCCCCTTGTGGCTGCAAAGGTGAAATCACATAACCTCCACCTGCACAACAATGATGCCAACAATGGTGCCACCCACCATCTCTTGTCAATCATATCATCACCTTCCTACCAACAAAATGCCACAACACCTGCCACAGATGGAACATCATTACCTAGAGAGTGTTTAATTCTGTTCCATTTTTCAAAACCAGGGTATCTCTAAGCATCCACAGAGACACACAATGCCTCTTTTTGGAGGTGGATTTTCTTATGGCCAAACACAATACACTAAGGAAAGAAGAGAATCCAACAAGAGATACTAACATTCTAGCTGGCACACTTGAAGAAATTCTCACTTTTTAGCCAAGCACGCCGGAAACCTGAACGTGTTGGACACTTCTCATGAGTCACTGAGTGATAGAGTATCACTGCAAGAGAAAAAGACCACAAAGTGAAAGCTAAGAGCATGGTGAAGAGATTACAAAACACCAGTGTAAAATCTCCATGAATCCAACAGAACATTGCACAGAAAAACCAAACCCCAATTGCAGATTATGTCTCTTTGCCTTATCAAACAAACTATAGCAAATGCATGACATACCATAAGATCCATCATCCTCACGGCGCCAGTAACGATGCAATAGCAAATCCCGTGGATCCATACGCCTGCACTACATCATACACAAACTTTTACATCTGCTGGTAGATGAGTATCATCAAATCTACAAAATCACAGACAAAATTCTCCACATCAACACTTTGAGTGAATGTTTTAACATGAAGACCAAAATGAGTGGCAGTTGGTCATAACCTTGACAGAGTTTTTCTTTCTCACAAAATATCAGACCATCCCCGCCTTCATCACAAAAATTAGCAGTCCATGAGCTGCCATGACTGACTGCACACTTTGACTTCATCAGCACCACAACAGTGGATGTAGATAAGAATATAAAATGGAAAATGCACACACACACACACACACACACATAAAATGTCTATTGAAATTGTGTTGCAATGGGAGGGAAAAGAATACTCAACAGGAAGAAGACAAAGACATGATGTTGGCTAGTACTCAAGAGACATAACTGCATTCATATAGGGTTTAGGGTTTAGGGTACCAAGGGAGCCAATGTGTATGTAACTGTTTGTGGACAATATCCGTATGTCCATCCACATACTCAATCACTCTCCCCTTCCAAAAGCAAAAATCCCACCTGCATCCACAGAGTTTTGGAAGATGTAAGAGTCTGGATGGGTGAGCATACCTGGCCATCAACTGAAATGCATGAATTTTGTGATACAGAGAGAGAGTGGGTGAGTTTTTTGTCATGGAATGAATGAATAAGTGGATCCAACTGTGGACATTGCAAAAAAAGCCATACATTCTGGCTTGAGACCGGAATGGACTTACTCTGCTCGTGAGGGACCAAGTGACATGACTGTCTCAAAAATAGCCTCAGAAGTTGCATGCACAACACCGACAGACATCAGTGCTGGTGGATCTTCTCCTCGCTGCAAGAAAAAGATGTTTGTTTTACTTTGCCAGAAAAAAACCAATTTGGGAAAAAACACAATAAGAATTCATCATAGGGCTGGGCCAGAGAACCCATTTGGAAAAATACAAAATAAGAATCCATAATGGGCCAGAAAACCCATTTGGAGAAAAACATAATAATATTTCCTAATAGGGTCAGAAAACCCATTTGGAAAAAATACAATAAGAATTCATAACAGAGCCAAAAAACCTATTTGGACAGAAACCCACTGAGAATTCATAATAAGACCAGAAAACCCATTGGAAAAAAACCACTAAGAATTCAAAAAAGGGCTGGAGAACCCATTTCAAGAAAATACACAAAGAATTCATACTAGGGCAACTTCAAAGACCAAGATATGAGTTATGGACTGAACCTTGTGTTTTCTCCAATCAAATTTGGAAATTTGTTTTCAAATTTGGGAAGAAAATCATGTTGGCTAAAACAATACCTTGTCCTTGAGATTGCCCTTATCATCAGTGGTTTCTTTGAACAGACGCAATCCTGAACACCATTCAAAGAAAAATAGTGAAGGTAAGCTCGAAGTGGGTCCATATCAAATTGGGGAGAATATCAATCAGCCAATGCAGCAAGATACAGAAATATACTTAATTTGCATAATTTCAATCAATTAGCAAGTTTGCCAGCTACATAAAAAAAATGTGTTCATAAGTAGTGATTTTTAAATTACAAAAGGGTTTAAGATTTTACCATTTTTACAGCCAAAAATTTGCCAGGGAGAAGTTGCAACTACATCTGGAGAGGCGTCCTTAGCTAGCAAGGGTCCAGTCCAGTCCCGACTATCTGCAGGGTGGACTAGATCAATTACTAATTTTCACAATGTAATTGAAAGAGCTGTTGACCCTAAGAAGCTTATGGTGAAGGATGGAATCTCTCCTCAGTGCCAATTACATCCGATAATGGCCATATCACCCACACATACACCCACCCACCCACCTGCAAAGTTACTAGTTGAATCCTCTCTGTGCATGCTATCTCCTCCTGCACCAGATGTGTCATGCACATGTCCACTTCCTTTCCGCCCAGAGAGCCTGAAACAACAACAACAACATCTGCGAATTCATATAACAAAAAACCTGGAAACAAAACCCATCTGCAAATTCACATACAAACAAAAGGCCCCAGACAAAACCCATCTGTGAATTCAAATAAAAGCAAAACCCCTAAAACAAAACCTGTCCATCTGTGAATTCATATTAACAAAAACCCCTGAAACAAAGACTGTCTGTCTGTGAGTTCACAATCGCACAAAAACCCTTGAAACAAAATGCATCTCATGTGAATTCAAATAAAACAAAAACCCCCAAAAGAACAACACCATCTTTATGTGAATTTGCATAAAACCCCGAAGAGAAAACCCTCAAACAAAACCCATATGTGAAGTTCTTGTAATGAAAGAATCCTCACCCAACTCATGAGTTCCATAATTATCTTAATTGTCATTGCATCAACAACCCTAATTAGTCCTAATCATCATGGCATCAAAAATCCCAATTGGCCTTAATCATCATCTGTCACATAGTAGCATTTATAAGAGCAGTAAATTGTGAGAAAATTGCAATAAAAAAACCCAAAGGAACTACCTACTCTGTTGCATTTGCAGTACCTAAATGGATGCCATTTCTTTCCAGGACCTGGTACAAAAGGCCTGTCATTCCCAGGTTCATGTTCCTGCATAAAAACCAAACCTTTGCTCTTTGTGTTATGACAAAAGAAAAAAAATTGTAATGCAAACCCTACAAACTGCAAATCAAACTCTTTTCTTGGAATCTTACTTTGAAATCCCTGTCACAAAATCGAAACTGGGTGCAGCACCAACGATTCACTTCAAAGCAAAAAACTTGATTTCAAACTGACATTGTTGTATAATGTGCAAAAAGAAACCAAAAAAGAAGAAATGCTGGAGTTGCATAGTCAAAAAGCTTCAGTCTTCTTCGTCTGGAAGAATTTGGTCTTCTTGTTTTTTTCTTTCTTTACTATAGAATTGAGCATTTATTATACCTCCTCAGCAGCTTCTCGAAAAGCTTGCATCCATTTGGCTGCTTCCTCTGCACTTCTTGTTCCAAACTGTCACATGCATATACCATCAGTGAGTATGTTATCAGTATCAATCCCTCCTGCTGCTCAACATCCCCTGGCAGTGGTGCCACATCAAAATGAAAATGGGATCAGATCTCGAATTTCATTACAAAAAAAAATCTTGGTAATCATGTGTTTAGTGATTCAGTCAGAAAAAAATCTTCACCAAAATGGGTCTCAAATTCACTTTGAAATTTCTTCACCAAAATGGGTTTCGATGATTTCACTCATGCAGAAACCATTTAGACAATCTTCTTCACCAGATGATAGTTTAGATTAATTCATTCATGCAGGATTGATTCTTCACCCAAAGTAGGTTTTGATTCTCTAAGAATCAATCCTTCTTCCTTGACCAAATCAGTTGTTTGATTCCCACAGAATTCATTCTTCAACAAAAAAATAAAATGGGTTTTGATTCTCTCAGAATCCTAACCTTCTTCCCCACAAAATTAGGTTTTGATTCTCTCAGAATCCTATCCTTCTTCTCCACAAAATGGGGTTTTGATTCTCTCAGAATCCCATCATTTATTCCCACCAAATGGGCTTTTGAGTCTCTCAGATTCCTTCCTTCTTCACCGAATGGGTTTTGATTAACTCAGGATTCTTTCTTAATCCAATGGGTTTTGATTAACTCAGGATTCTTTCTTCTTCACCAAATAAATGGGTTTGATTTCTTCTCACAAATTTTTTTTGTTTTTTGTTTTTTGTTTTTGGTTATTGTTGCAGGAATCGCAGAAAGGATTTTCTGCCTGAAGAAAGAAAAACTTCACAGATCCTTGAAAAAAACTATGTTACTTACCTTGAGATGATCTTCATATTTTTCAGGATGATGGAGTGAAAATGTGAAGAAAACCTGCAAAAGCAGCAAAAACACACACACAATACCCACAAGTTTTTGTTTTTATTTTTAAAAGCAAACAGTCAGAGATCGATGAAACAGACACATAGCATTTCTACTTGTAGGAAATCAATCACGACTTCAAGTCAGACCAGCAAAAAATTATAATTCCGGAGGACTTGTCAATGTACATCATCGAGCTTCTTAACATCATACCCGGGAATGAATCACTTCACGGCCATGATCTATCACGCGTGTGTAGAGCTCGATGGGTCCACTCCTCACTGGCGTCTGCGAAAATAAAAAATCTCTCATCAAACTCACTCTCTCTCTCTCTCTCTCTCTCTCTCTCTCTCTCGCACACACATTTCAATTCCTCCTCAAAGAAAAAACAAGAAAAACTGTGTAGAATAAGAAGAAGAAGAAGAAGACGATGATGATGATTTTGTAGCTACCCATTTTGTGGATCTAAATGGGTAGAAAACAAAACAACCGGAACTACAAAGAATACCCATGTGTGTGTATTTTTTCCCTCTAGACTTTGTACCTACCTCGTCTTTGCTGGCGGGTTTGTCTTTGTAAGAAGAAGCTCGATTCCCTACCAACACCACGTAACGCTTGCGCGGATGGTTCAAACGTAGCTTATGGGAGTGTATATAGTACAAGTAGCCTTCCATCGCGCCTTGCTTGTCCCCTTCCCTCGCTCTTCCCTCCTCTTCTTTTTCTTCTTCCTCCTCCTCCTCCTTCTCCTTCTCCCGACACTTTCTGCTGCAGAATTTTTACTCAGCTACTGCCGAGCTTTCTTAGCTTAAGGAAAAACAGTCCTGGTGTCATGGGTCAGCAGCAAACAACAACAAGAAGAGCGAGTGCTGGGAGTCCCCGACCAGAAACTACACGATCTGGAACAGAAAAATGTATTTTTTGGGGGTGGGTAGAGGGGTTTCTGCATTGATTTGTGCAGCGATTGCACTACTCTCCCACAAGTAGTGAGTGTGGATTGAAGGAAGAGCATTTTGAGAGTTGACAAATCGGCAGGCGAAGATTGCACCTCTGGAAGTGGATGCACATCGCAAACACGCTGTACGTGTCCCGGGAAGCGCGCCGCTCGCGACGTGTGTCGCGGAGACGTGGCCACCAGGAGACGGCCGGGTGTCGTTGTGGTGGTGGTGGTGGTGGTGGTGTTGGGGTCCCCCATTTCTTTTAGGATTATGTAAAAGATGGAAAACTGCCAAAATGGGACACGAAACAGAATAGAGGAAAATCAAATTCGATGTGCCCACGAAATTTACTTACAGGCGAAGGTTTCGGATACAGGGTCTTCTGGAATTGAGGTCCCTTACCGAGGCACCTAAATTGCCAAATTTTAAGAGCATCACCAGCGGTGCTCACTATGTGATCGTGCGAAAATATATTTCACTTCCAATTCTAGTTATGTACTCTTTTGCAACCCCACCCATAAAACTGAAACTTGGACAACAAATAAGTGGGGGACTACTAATAGCAAACCACCTGGACCAATCATTATGATGAGCCAATCAGAAACACTGAGCAGCAAGTTAGATCATATTTATTATGCTCTTTTTTTATGGAGGTGCACAGCACCTTTTACCAGCCACGGCAACATGCCGAATTATGGGGAGCCAAAACCATTTTCTTGAGCCAAACCGGCATATGGTGGATTTTCTTCATCTAATTGCCTCCCTAGAATTTGATAAATTTTCCAAATAAGAAGAGACACCTCA
>Ga0209611_10005287_pt1 | contig 21696 bp, 9 predicted proteins | sample S1TSphgellanicum_3_FD_187693 | JGI IMG/M metagenome (GOLD analysis project Ga0209611, IMG submission 187693) | Host-associated microbial communities from peat moss isolated from Minnesota, USA - S1T2_Fc - Sphagnum magellanicum MG (SPAdes) (version 2) | ecosystem: Host-associated > Plants > Peat... | reverse complement strand
GGGGGGGGGGGGGGGGGGGGGGGGGGGGGGGGGGGGGGGTGGTGTGTGTACATGGGGAACGAAACTTAATGGGAACGTGAGAGCATGGGCATCTTTTACTTTTCTTTCTTTTCTTTCCTTTTTCTTTTTGGGGCTTTTGGCTCTTTTCTTTACATGGATATACCAAAAGAGGCATCCGGATAAGAAGGGGCACGTACGTAACGTACGTGAACGTCAGTTGCGCACGTGCATTTTCCTTCTTTTGGCATTTTGGGCCAGGATTTTAGGCTAATTCAGCTTCTCGACCAATACAAATACGCGCCCCTTCAAACTGTTAAAGGCCATGGGAGCCATGGGAATAGCCAACTAATTTCCCAATTTCAAAAAATTTACTTCTTTTTTTTGGCCCCCCCCCCCCTAATTTTGTGATGTAGTCAAGGTTGCAATTCCGCCAATAACTCTTTTGAAAATATTGCCATTAATAATGTATGTTTTAATCCACAATCAGATCTTAGCCAAATTTATTTGAATACAAACACAAAATATGAAAGTACAGAAATTGTTTTTTGAGCATCTTTCTACATTATATTGTTTGCCAATTTTACTAGAACCTAAAATTTTATTTAAAAAAGAAAAAAGAAAACACCCTTTTTCCAATTCTTTTTCTTTGGAAAATCTGGCAAATTGTAAACCCAAAAAATATTAGAATTTGCTTAAGAATTAAATTTCCTCTTTTAAATTTTTTTTTCCCAATAAAAATCCAACTATTTGGGAAATTGCAAATTGGAAAAATTCCTAAGACCATAAAACAAAAATCAGGCATACTTACAAATGAGCCAATTTATTGTCATTTGCCTATAAATCCCAATATATTATGTCTTTTTTGTATTTTCCCCCCCAAAAAAATTATGTTTAGGAGATAATAATGGATCTCAATTTTCAAACATCTTTTTTTTAATTTTTGGGGAATATTTAACAACTCATAAGATGATGTATCTTCTTGTTCTTAGGGTTCCCTAAACAGCAATAATTGGAGAAATTTCCTAAGTATATTTGGAGGGCATCTTACATGCCTCCTACAAATGAGTATGGATATATCAATATTTACCTTTGAATATTAGTAACAAATATATGCCTAAGCCCAAACATGCCCCACCCTCAAATTTATTATTAATAAAAAAAAATACTTGTAAGTTTCAAACTTTTTCCACAAAATAATAGCATGTTTAACCCCAAGTGCAAAATAATAACAATAGTAATGATAATAATATTTAAAAATCAAATCCAATAAAGAACCAAAACTTGTACAAAACATGTATAAAGGTTAGGCTTGGTTTTATTTTTCCTCAAAATTTTAAAAGGACACTAAAAATTGGACCCATGACTAGCCTAACACCAAAAAACTAAATAACATTGGTATTAACTAATGTTGACCGGATATGTCTTTTTGGCTAGTCATCAACATGCACATTAGCTCGATATGCATGAAGACATATCCGTAGGTTATACTATCTGCCATCAATGGATGTATTTGAAGCATGATAATGTTATTGAATTCATATTTGAATGGATTTGTTTCATATGTATGTGTATTCACTTGTTAGGGTTGAAAGAAGTTTGGATATGACTTTTATTTAGAAATAGGTTTAGGGTTGGAGAAACAAAGTCTAGAGCTTTCTTTCATTTTTTGGGATTTTCAATGGTAATATCTATCATTGTCAAGCTCCAAAATGATTTACTTCAAAATGCTTAACCATAGATTGACAATTAAGAGGAAAAAAAAGGTTAGGCATCTAGATTAAAACCCATCACATTTTTTGGCTCAACAACAAATCCTTACAAGCATGGTGATGAATCACAATAGAGGTTTCTTAAAAACTTTGTTTGTAATATTCGCCAAGGGTGTAGGTCTCTTTCCACATGTGAAAACATATGGTTATGCAAGGTAGTCTTACACCAATGTCCTCCCTTTGTTTTCATGTCTCTCATGGAAAAGGTTCTATTTGAAATGGTCCAAAAGACCATGGACTTGCATGTGTTGTCTAACCTTGAAAATGTAACCATAGATATTGCTAGCTTTGATTTCTTAATGTTTAAATGTGGTGTAAACACATTTTTGTTCATCATAATTATTTGGATGAAGGTTGAATCCCTAGGGATGTTATTGTGGGATTGTTTGAAATGTGTGAAACTGTCGACAACACCATGGTTTTACAACTCCAAGCATTGTTGGAAAAAATTAAATGAATTCATAGTGTGATTGCTTTTAAGAAAGATGAAGGCAAGAACTTAAGATCTATGGTTACAACATTATGGTTTATTATTGATTATGAGTCTTTGAAGTTGCTACAAGTTTATGAGGGGACTTACTTTGGGCATGGGATGTTTAAAGTGGGTTAGTATACAACAAATGACGATAAAAGTTTTGTGGGTTTGACTTTGGTGAGTGTGAAAGAAACTTAAACTAGTTTGTAATAAAAAATTGCATGGACAAAAAAATTAGGGAAAAGGAAGTAGGAGTGGAAAAAAGCTTACATTGAAAGTGGGAAGAGGCATCAAAAATTGGAAACTCATGTCAAGATAATAATTGCCAACAGACCTATAATGTTTGAAGTGATGTTGGAATTCAAACAAGTTGTTTTTATGTTACAAGAGGCAAAAGACATTAAGTTTGCAATATTGAGTTTTGAAGGCCCAAGTGTGGATCATTGCTAAAACTATCACTACATGTTTCAATATTGTGGTGGTTGCATGTCATGTTTGATGCCTTGATTAATGTAATTAACTTGATTGTGCTTATCAAATCTAAGTTAGATCCCCTTATTAAGGGGGTGAAACATTTTATTAATTTAATGTTGAATTCCACCTCTTGAACATAAACATACAAAAAGAAGTTGTGAAGGCAATTAGACCTTTCTTGCATTTTTGAAATCATTTGATTCCTATCAAGTTCAAAAAATGTTGGCCTTAATGTTGGATCTGTGTTTCAAATCCTTGTGGGTTGAAAATTATGTGAGGCATGAAAATGTAATCCACTTCACAATTAAATATGATGTGAAACAAGTCATAAACCTTTAATGACAAATTTTGAATGATTAAACCCAATAATACAAGCCCAAGTAATTGCTCCAATTGATGGATTTGCTTTCAACAGTGAAAATGAAAAAACTAATATGTTTGGTGTTGGGGCATTCATGGAATAATCTTCATGAACATTGGTTATTAATGAATTATCTTTATTTCAAAGATCATTTATCTTTTCATCTATGTCTACAAATCCAATTGGCTGATAGCAAACCCCAGGAAGGTCAATTTTTAAATGTAAGTTTTCTTCCCAATTTTTTTTTTCAAATTCTCGAATTTCAAATTGAAATAAAATGAATCTTTCATTTGTTTGATGTTTTGTCAACTTTGAAGTACTATCATTTAGAAATGAAAAATTTGGATCAAATTATCAAAGTGGTAAAAAAATGGGCTTATGACCCTTGTTTGAATTGTACACCAAATGCAGACATAAAAGACTATACCAAGATTAAATATATTTTGATCAAGAAAAATTATGAATTAATAATTGAAGAATTTGAAAACTTTGAAGAGCTGCAAGTTGATGAGACTTTGGTGATTCAATTAAACCCTAAATTATAAGTTTTAAAGTCTTACCATTTTTTCCTTGTCCAATTAACCTTGACCTTGATTTTTTGGCCCAAGTTTGATCAATAGGTGCTATTTAAATACTAGTTTATTCACAACAACAAAACTTGTTAATCAAGTTGCTTGTTGATCAAGTTGCTTCTTGGGTTCTAGTTGTGTGGGGTTGGGGAGTCAGTGTGGTTTTGTGTTGGTGTCGATTTTTATTTATTTTTGTTTAAGGCAACTTGTGCTACAATGGGTAGAGATTTTATAAGAACTTAGAGTCAATCCCCCCTAAATTACTTGTTTTTCAATGTTTGAATGCTTTTGTATTTGCACAATCAAAATGTGAAATTTTCTATAGGTAACATGTAAATACATAATCAATAATTAGTGAAAAAAATAACCAATAACGAATCAGCAACTAACCGATAAGTATATGACCAAACCCTAAACCCTAAACCTTTTTTTGGTTTTCCCTGGGGCTTGGTGGGCCTGGAATCAGCCTTAGGTGACCCATTCTTAGTTTCTTTCTTTCTTTTCTCTCTGAAAATGGAGGAGGGGGTGCTTCTCCTACAAGGCATGGATAGTCAGAGGGGTGGGGTTGGACTCGGCTTCAGCATACCCCATTTCTTTCTACTATATTAAGCCTTTCCTCATGGGCATGTGCATTGACAAGCAAATTAAATTGGTAATCATCTTCCAAGCAAAGCACATTGACAAAGCAAATTCAAGCTATCATCATTTTTTCCAAGCCAAAAAACACATGGATGACTTAAATACTCAAAGCCTTAGACATTGAGTTTAATTATGTGTTGATTAATTAATTAAATTAGCCCTTCAAGTTCCTATTCACCTTTCACATTGTCATCATATTTATGTTTATAAAGATATTTCCTTTAAATGCTCCTGTCATAAAACATACGACCCTAATGCCTTACCTATGTACACAATGTGAGATGCATTGCATCACCCATGGGTGCACCTCATGGTCTTCACAAAATATGTAAAAGCCCATCTAGGAGAATGTACATGGCTCGAGTGAGAGAGATGAAAGGCTTGCCCATATTGGTCTTCTTTGGTTAATCCCATACCTAGATCATTTCATCCACCTACATTTCATACCACCCATTCTTCAATATTTTGCATTTTTTTGACTTTTTGGGATGATGGTGGTGGTGGTATACACAATCTTGGACAATCTCATACTTTTGCTTTCCTCTTTATTTGGAGAATATGTCTCAAGAAAAGTAGAGTGGCAAGCATGCTTTAGATATGATGGACTCCCGTGTGCCTTTGTTATTTATTCTTTGAAACTTTATACCTTCATGCACGAATGTAATTGCACAAGTTACTCTTTGGATAATCACCACACCTCCCCCAATTGCATGAGTTGCTCTTTGGATAATCGCACCTCCCCAACCCAATTTGGACCTTTGCTTTGTTGAAAATTTGTAAAAAGCACGGTGCATAAAGTTGTGGTTTAGGGTTTAAGGTTTAGGGTTTTGTCAACTATTGTGGAAGGTTTTTTTTGCTTTGTGCCAAAAGGTCTCCTCCTTGAACATGACAACATCCCCCCCCCTTTGTGGTGGTCCTAGAGCATATTTGGAAATTGAAAAGCCCATCCAAATCATTTCATCCACCTACATTCCTTCCATAATGGGTGGATGAAATGATCTCCAACTAATGGCATCATCCATTTCTCTTTAAAGCCCAAATTATGCAGCCACTTAAGCTTACACTTCACTTGAAGTGTACCAAAAAAACAGCCTCCATGAAGAAGCCCATGCTAACTCCATTCATCCAGGTACACTCATTCAATGGGATGTATGTAGCCACCACCACTATAGGCATCCATTGATTTTGAGCAACCTTAATAAGAAGAGCCTTTATTGTTCAGATAATTTGTGGTTTGAATTTAATAACATTTAACCCCTAAATTAATTTCTAATTTTTTTTGTGGTCAATTGAATATTTAAAATAAAAAATCATTGTTAAAATTGAAAATAGTGGTGAAATATTGCATAAGAAGGGGCAATTTTTTTCCTTTTTAATTTGGAGGTCCCTTTTTGGACAGAATATTAGCCAGGCATCTTACACGGTGGATGAATTCTTACATGTGAAAGGGTTCGTGCTCTTATTAGTTTTCGTTGATGAAGAAAGAAAAAGATGGATGACTTTATTTTTGGATATTCGAAAATCAGAAAAAATGACTTTTTTTTGGCATTTTTTGACCTGAAAAAATAGGAATTTGACACATACAAAGGATTTTGATGAAAAGAAATTTCCCTAATTCACCAGAGTGCGGGGAAAAAAAAAAGGGTTAATTAAATAGGGTTAATTCTAAAGCCATTTCTGTTTTTCAAATATCCAAAATTCTAGTTTTAACCAGGTTCCTTTTTTCTTTTTTTCTTCTTTCCAATTTTGTGATGTAGCCAAACTGGTGAATATCCACATGAAGATTTTGCCAAATTTGGCTATAGACCAGATATGAAAGTAAAAAAACATTTAAGAGTCCTTTTTTTGTATTATGGTGACAAGTGTGACTTATGCCACCTAGCCTAAGTGGGAACAAGACTATGTAACTATTCCTTGTGTGAACAAGATTATGTAATTATCTCAAGTGTGAACAGGACTTGACAATAGAGTCAAATTGTGGAAAATTTATTCTTAGTTTTAAATTAATTTTCAATGACAAAATTTACCCCAAAAATTCAATATCTCCGGCCCACCTTAAGTCTAAATTAATTACACAATCATATTCACAAAATTCACTCATCAATGGCCTTCCAATTGTATATCAAGAGCTCTTTCCAAAGTTTGTACAAGTTTTTAGTTTTGATTTTGCCAAATTTTCGTTAAAACAAATGGTTCAATATTGAACAACTCTTGCACCATAGGTCCAAACATTTTGAAACCACCTTGCAACAATACAAAGCACAATGGGGAGCGGGAGGGGATGGAGGGGACAAGGGGGGGTTTGGGAGAAGATCTCAACATGACAAACAAAACAAACAAATTTACCCTCCTTTATAGATCGATTATAACTTACCTAAGGAATAAATAAAAGTCACTAACCTTTCATTCACTAAATTATCATGAAGACTTCGCACTAGTGATTTTTTTTGTAGGAATTGTTTTGCCACTATGTGAAATTAAATTGAGAAGAACACGGAAAAAATAAAATAAAATTCTTAGTGTAAAATGTTTTTTTTTCCCTCCAAAAGTGCACTTTTTTGATAAAATTAAAGATGATGAAAATTTAAAACTACATTGTATAGATTGAAATTATTGTGGTCCTTTTGGTGATGCTATGAAACTCCAATCCATCATCAAAAAACTTGAAAATGTCGCCAAAATTACTTGGTAAAAAATCGCTATTTTTTTGTAAACTTTAATTCAAATGTTGATTTTCTTTTGTTAAATGTGAATTTGTGGGACCATGTGGAAGCATAGAAGTCCTTTTGGCCCCTACGTTTTCAACATTCACAAATCGCCAATTTTTTCAAAATATGACAAATTGTTGAATTCAAAATATGAAAAATTGTTGAATTCAAAATATGAAAAAATGTTGAATTCAGGGAGCCTTCCAAAATCGCCAAACTTTTCTACATTTTGTTCTTTCAGAGCCCACACCAGTGTTGGGCGGGTACCCGATCTGGTGGGTTAAAGACCAGTGTTGGGTGCTTCTTTGAGACAGCCAGCCATATATGTATATAACCGGCGGTTCCCATATTTGAAACCCCTGCCCTTGGAACTGAACTGGAAAGTAATATTTTTGTGGTACCCGCCCCTGGAACCCACCTGGAAACAAGTTTTATAGTCAAAGAACCTGGCAAAGAACCGAGAAAGAACTGCCAGCTTTGCATGAAAACCATAGATTTCTTAGGGTTTTGAAATATCCGGAACCAGAACCAGAATTAGATTCCGGGTTGTGGAATTGGAAGCAAAACCTAAACTGTTCTAATTTATAATTAGAACTGGAAACCTGAGGTTCTCCATAAAAGTAAAGAACCATGCGCAACAATGATCATCACCCATACTACGAGTATTTTCAGTTTAAGGTGCTTAGCTTCCATGGTGATGAGACTCTTGCAATGATTTGGCTTCCTACCACTGCTGGACAGTAGTTCTATAGGTATGAGTAGTGAAAATATATGTAGCAGCAGTGGAGACGCTCAGGAAAAACGAAAGAGGGGTCAAAACAGGATGAAAAAAACTCAATTTATCACCAAAAATGGAAATTGGTCATAAATTGGAACTGGTAACTGATGATTCTCTGTGCAGTTCTCAAAGATATGGAATCATGATACCCCAAAAGTTATCTATGAAATGGATCATAGATAGACATGCAATATAGCAAGTAGAGACACGAAGGAAATGAGAGAATCAGCAAATTTTGGCATTAGATAAGATATGACTCAATCAGCCATGACTGCAGATTCTGCCATGTAAAACACTTGAGAAACCTGCAGAAAGTGGCTATCAATGATCCTTTACACAAGTTATATAATATGTCCACTATGATCTCTACAACTAACACAAACTTCATTTTCATGTTTAGTTTTGACAGCACATTTTAGTGTAATTCTATCAATTATGCATACATTCTGGTGGACTCTGAGACATGGGTTACTTCTATCTGGACGAAAGGTGTGTTTTGAGACCTTTGCCTTGAAGCAAGCAAGAAGGAAGGGAAACTATCTTTCCATTCCAAACTAGTGTTGGGCAGTTTTTTAATTTTGTTACAATAGTCGTGCTGTTACTTGCTTTGGCGTGTAATATTTCAGTTCTGGTTCCAGTTAGTAAGAACTGGATGATGAACTGAATGTTGGAATTCAAACCAGAATTTTTGTTTTTGGAAAAAAAACACCTAGAGTCAGAATCAGCTTCCCACTTCGATTTTGACTGTGTGAAACCAAAACTAGAACCAAGGTATATTTGAAAAAGTATGAAAGCTATTGGAACGAGTGTTAATTGACAGGTAACTGCCAGTGCCAGTTCCACTTCAAGTTAGTAAAGAACTGGATCCAAACTGGGACTTCTTTTACAGGAACAGAACCCAAACATCATAATTTTACATTTACAAACCTGAATCAGAAATGTGACATGCTTTCATTACTTTTCAAAACCACGACCAAGACAACAGAGTTTTCTGTAAAGTCACCCTGTCTTCACCTTGGGCCTTATTTCACCCCCTATCCCCTCTTTGAGTGAGGTCCGCAAAGTAAGAAAATTTTATTAAATCTGGGTATGAAATGCTGAAACTCAGTATCCAATGGTTTGAGAGTAATTATAGTAGTTATACAGGTATGAGCAGTGAAAATATATGAATCAGCAGTGGAGATGCTGCTCAGGAAAAACGAAAGAGGCGTCAAAACAGGGTGAAACTCAATTTACCACAAAAGCTGGTGCTTTTAAAAGTTTCAGCCCCCTTGAATGCTAATGTACTTTGTTGCAGGTTTTTTTTAAAAATCTAACCCGGTTTTGGACCAAATCCGGGTTCTAGTGCTGTGTTTCCCTGAGTTTACGAAAAGCTCTATTTCCAATTTATTATTTTCCAAAACTGATGTTCTTCGTATAAGTACAAGAACCAGCCAACAGTCCTAAGTACTAGGAAATCTAACTAAAAGGAGCATTTAGTTAGTCAGTTAGTGAGTGTGTTGGCCATCGAGGCCAGCGTAGAAAACGAAAGCGAGGGCGACAGGGAAACAGCGCCGCCACACTGACGAAACGCTCGAGACTCTTTGTTCCCAAAGAGAGACTTCAGGCTCCGCAATCGAGCGAGCCCGACCGCCCACCCGCGAGCTTCTCAAGGGTACTCGAGATTTGTGTAGCAAATCGGCCTCGTTTTTACGTTCCTCGCAGCATGAAACTACTCGAAGCTGCATTGATAATTGATCCACCGGCATGAAACAGTTAGAAAAAGCCGCCGTCCGTCGTCGACTTGGTGTGGAGGAAGCTTGGTGAACAATCAACAAGCTGATGACGTTCTTCTGGGAGCTGTTGTAGAGTAGGCCCGGTGACACTTGAGCCTGCTGTAATTAGACCCACCTAATTTCCATGGCTCGACTCCCGACATGAGACAAAATCAAAAACACTTTGCAGGAGCTGGCTCAGTAATCGATGTACAAGATGAGCAGATCGACTCTTTCCATTAGGTTGTTGTGATCATAGTTATACACAGTGTACTGACAGTGTTCTGCAATGTTTCTTGCTCCATGGACAGACGCTTTTCATCGCAGAACTACAAATGCTTTGTTGAAAATATGTAGGTAATCGATTCTAAGAAATTTTAGCAACTCTGAGCTTCTTAGACTAGCATGAGCACAATTGTGCTGCATGAGATAGATTCGGCCCCATTCAGTACTTGGGATCTTCAAGCTGCACGTGCATGGACAAATGCTCTCGATTGGACAGCTGCAACTGCGTTGTTGAAAATATGTAGTTAATCAATTTTAAGAACTTCTAACAGCTTTGAGCTTCTAAGACTAGCATGAGTCCAGTTGTGCTGCATTGCATGGGATAGATTTGGGACTCTTCAGTAGTTGAGATCTTCAAGCTGCGCTTTCCAATGGGGAGTAGCAACGCGAATATGTAATTTAATCAATTTTAAGAACTTCTAGCAAATTTGAGCTTCCAAGATTAGCATGAGTATAGTTGTGCTACATGATGAGATAGATCTGGCGTACTTTAATAGTTGAGATCCTCAAGTTACACGGGGCATGGACAAATGCTTTCCATTGGAGAGCTGGAACTGCGTTGTTGAAAATATGTAATTAATCAATTTTAAGAACTTCTAGCAGATTTGAGCTTCTAAGATTAGCATGAGTATAGTTGTGCTACAAGATGAGATAGATCTGGCGCACTTTAATAGTTGAGATCTTCAAGCTACACGGGGCATGGACAGATGCTTTCCATTGGAGAGCTGCAACTGCGTTTTTGAAAATATGTAATTAATCAATGTTAAGAACTTCTCAGTAGCTTTGAGCTTCTATGATTAGCTGGCAACGTTGTTCATGTCGAGCTTGTGAGGACAACTGGTAGAGGATATAGCAAGCTTGTCGCAACGTCTAGCGGCCAGCCGTTCTGAGCGACGTTCATCGGATGTCGCGAATCTCGTACACACGGCCAAGTTCTTACAAGCCTTTGTCAAAGAAGAATTCCAAGTGCAAACCAAGCCTGGAATATAATTTGCGAGCGGAAGCCGCGACTCGTGGTGGAGGGTCGATGGCGTTCTTGCTCAGAGCAATCAGCTCGAGAAGCGAGAACGACCACAACAGCCTGAGGCTCAAAGCTGACACGGAGAACGCGCGAAGAGCCTTCCGAATCGAACAGGTTTGTGCCCCCTAGCTGATCCTCTAGCAAATTTCTTTCAAGAGCTACGGGACTCACTAAATCTGCTTTCTTTCGCAGAGAGAAGATGCAACAAAGTTCCAGATATGATCCTGGGCTTTTATTCTTGCAGTTCTTGAGCTGATGATCTTGTCTCCCTTGTGTGAGATGGAGCTGCACAGGAGAATATTCTGAGGAGACTGGAGGCAGAAGATAAAGACCTTCAGTCCCTTGTCGAAAGGATCTATGACACATCCTTTCCTGAATCCCAGGTCAGCCGTGCAGCTTTACACCCCATCATCAGGTCCTTCTTTGCAAGCGGGGTCTGAACTTGCTGCAGCTTTCTTGAGCTCAGGAACTTCATGAATTCACTAGAACTGTGCAGCAGATCAGAGTGCAATGCTGATCAGTTAATGTTGCAAGATTGTGTAGTCCCATGAAGAGCTCTCAAGAAGCTGATTCCCAGGATCTCACGAACCTCAATCAACTCTTCAACATGACCAGCTTGTTGCAACATGAGATAAGATCTTGATGGATTGCATAAGGGAAAATTTCTGCTGAATTTGAAGATGAGCTGGGATTTTACGATTGAACTCTGGAATTCTTTTTGGCTGCAGAAGTTTTTGAAGAACCCAACAAAAGAAAGAGTGACGGCACACACAGACACAGTTTGCAGGCTCTTGTCTGGTCTCTCGTCTCAAGGTAGGTACCACCACGAGCTCTTGAAACCAAAGTTACAGGATTCAACTCCTTCTTCCGTGGATGCCCAGTTTGCACGAATATTGTTGAAAGCTACTGCATTTTACTTGATCTCAATCAAGCTCCTGGATTTGGATTTGACAGGACCATGGTCAGAGCTCAGGGACTCAGAGCTGCTGCTGTTACAGTTTAGGGCTTTAGGGTTTAGGATAATTGTGTAGTGATCAAGGTCATGGATTGAACTCATGTGTGTCATGGAGAGACTTGTGGGAGTAAAAATTCTGTAGTTTGTCAAAGCTCATAGTATGATTTGACAATTTTCTTTTGGTTTAACTTGCTTTTGCAGATGTGCCAGTGACACGCTTGCTGCTTGAAGTTGTAACAAAGCATGGAATTACAGACAGAGTGCATGAGCCCCTGATAACACTACTGGAGATGGTTCGGCCGCTTCTGAGCAACAAAGACATTCCTGATTTCACAAGCGATGATCTGCTTGATGCAATTGACAACCAGTGGCACTCTGGTATAAATTCAGTAAAATCAAGTCCTGCAATTATATGGGGTACATCTGCTAGCTCCCATCTGAGTCAAAGCTGTGTCCACTGTCGTACTTCCAAGGCTGCTTTGAGCCCCAGAAGTTGTGCATTGAGGAAGACTGTCTCTTCCGCATCTCTGCCTGTCAGCAAAGCTGTAGAGGAAAAGACTCATGGTGAATTTTTTGAAGCTGAAACCAGTGCAAGTCCCACCACCATTGCCCACAAAACACAGCCTCTGACTCTTCCCTTATTGCGGAGTTTCTCAGATGAAAACTTTGCTTCTTCTTCTTACAAACCACTTGGATCTTTAGCTACACATGGGTCCCGTGGTACAGATGATTTGGAAAATTATACACAATCAGTTGATGCAGAGTGTAGAGAAAGGCCAGATGTGATGCTCACATTTAAAGCTTGTGGAATTCCAGAAGTTTTGCAACCATTAGAGGACCACTCAGGGGAAGAACATGGGTTCAAGGATCTTGAAACCTCACCTGGAATTCCCAAAGATATGCAACCAGTACCAGTCCCTGTCTCAGAAGAACAGGGGTTGGATCAAACCTCATCTGGAATGATCCCTGAAGTTTTGCAAGGTCCAGTACCAGATCATGGGGAAGAGGATGAGGGGTTGGATCAAACCTCATCATCTGGAATTCCAGAACTTTTGCAACCAGTACCACTAGAGAACCAAGGAGTTCTACAGGGGTTAGATCAAAGTTCCTTGACATCTTTGCTGCATGGCTTCAGTGGGGGTGTGAAAATCCTACCCTTTGTGGAGGAAGCCAAGGATCATCAGGAGAATATTTCTACCGAGAGTCCAGGTTTGGGTGCTGCCTCCAATTTGGAGATTTCTTCCCCACAAATTCCCCAAGTTTTGGATTGTGCAGTGGCATCAACCTGTAATGGTGAAGCTCATGGTGCAGTGGACCAATATGCAACTGAAGTGCCTGGTGCAGTGGACCATGCAACTGGAGGCAAGGGCAAATTACCTAAGGAGCCCAATGGGAAATTAGAGTTTGCGACTGAATGGAGTGTGTCAAGGTTTGGCACACAAGATAGTTGTTGTAAGGGGATTGAGCAGGCAGGCCAGGGTGCTAGAATTCATGATTCACCCTCAATGAATTCTGAGCAGCTGTTGCTCAATGATCCTCAACTGATCGGTCCAAGTGCAATTTCACCTGAACGAATCCAACATAACTTTGAGGATTCTGGAGAAATGTGTACCAACCCATTTGTGCAGGTTCCTCAATGTGAGGTTAAATCTTCACCAACTGCTGCCAACAGAGAAGAAGAAGAAGAATCATTACCATCTCTTAGTTCTTGTGTTCAAGAGCTAGGAGCTGGTGATGGTGATGCTGGCATGTTAAATCCAACTGATGTTGAAGGCATGGCAGAATTGTTGTCATCCTCTTCAATGCATTCTGGAATTGATGATGTAGCTGCAGCCAACATGGGAACTGGAGAGGAAACAGGCCCGTTTAAAGCTGAGGAATCCAATTCCAACTCTCCATCAATGGTGGTGCCCACATCCAATTCTGCAAGAGAAGAAATAGAACTAGAGAGTCTGAGATTCTACAAGATGAAGCAGAAACTAAAGACTTGCTGCTGGTGGTGTTGTTTCTGTCCTTCAGCTAATTCTTAATCAAATAATGATTATGATGTAACTAAGACATATAAACGCAAGACGGGCATATGTAGAACAAATCACAGATGCATATTCAAAAAGCTTATATATCCAGATCACTCCGAAGTGTGACTTGTTGCAACAGCATGTAAATGTGTATCAACTCCAAGTGTGTACCCCCAAGAGCTTTGTAGTCACATGTGTATCCATCAATCCATGAAGTTAATTACACTCACAAAATCCCCCAAAGAATCCAGCCAACTACAAACATGAATGAATCCTGGGTATTGCTAGATTGGTATAATTGCAAGTATCACATGATAACATAGGCCAGTGTCTAGATAATGAGCCAGTGCATCCCAATGGTGCAAATGATTGTGCTATATCAAAATTTGTATGTGTGCCATTTTGATACATTCAATACCCCAACCGAGAGATTATATAATTATTTTTCTGTTTCAATTTTCCTACCCTTCCCAGAGCAACTGTGTGCCAATCATCCAAAACTATTCAGGATAGGTGTGATGCAAATTTCATCTCTTCTCATGGAGGTGATGCACACCCCATGCAGATGGCACAAATGGGTGTGTGCCTGGTTGTGGTGCAAAAAGAGAAAGAAGATATCACCACTGACAGCAGAATGAGGCCTCTTTGAAGAAGATGGAAGAGACCATTCATCAGCACAAGTTCCTAAACCCTAAGCCCTAAACCCTAAACCCCATGCAATGGCTAGATTGAAGGGCTATGAGAACATCTAGTCGGAGTGAGCTTTGCTATTAACCCACTAAAAGCCCCCCTAGTAACCCCACAAATCCACTAAGTACCCCTAAATGAACCCCTTAATAGTACCTCCTAAAGCTCTCAAATAGTCCCTAGATAACCACTAAACAACTCAACCCCTAAGTAGACCCTAAAATATAGCTCCCTAAATAACCCCTAAATAGCCATGGGTAGTTAAGTAGGTAACCTCTATGTAGGTATGTATGGAGCCCATGGCAATGTAAGTAGGTAGGTAGTAGTGCCCATAGGCACCTTTGTAGGTAGGCCCAACATATTTAGCACCTCCCCCACTAAGCAACCCTCAAGCCATGTTTTGGCATAGGGATGGCAATTTTGGAATAAATTAAACTAATTTATAAAATGTTGAATTTATTTGGAAATATTATAGAGTTACTATAAAGCTTCTATTTGTAGAGAATGTTGGAATGTTGTAGAACATTTTATATCTTGAAATAACATCTTCAATTTTTAAAATTTTTGATAATATTATCATTAGTATTATGATATTATGTTTTTTTTTTTTGTAAAGTTGGTTGTCAACAGATGTTAATAGTGTCTAAAATATATTGACAAATTTTCTTTGGCATAACACATATTTTAATATTGAATGATATTAGCTCTCCAAATGTTCTTCCTAGATTATTCTTTTTATTTGTTTATCACCTTCTCCAACTCCAGAAAACTTGTAGTAATCATCTTCACCTCGTATATTGTCAAAATGACACAATGTCTAGTTGATTGTTACAAAACTTCTCATACACTTCACTTGCTTTATGACACTTGTTCTAAACTTTGTCAAGGTTTTTTATTCTATATAGGGTTACATAGGATGGGTCAAAATCTTCAACTAGGAGCCAAAGGGATTATTTTGAAAAAGGATTGCACATTTTTTTTTCTCAAAAATGTTTTTTTACATGTAAATGAAATTTTTTATAACTTGTTTTGAAAAATATTTAAATGTTACCCAATGCATTTTCACATTTTTTAATCATTATTAAATATATATATAATTTTTAAAAAAGTGTGTAGATTCTTTACAAATTTAATATTTTATCTTGAAAAATGATCAAAATTTTAAGTTATCACCAAATATTTAAATTTTCACATTCTTTAATTTTATTATATTTTAAATTATAACTTTTTTTTTTCCATACATCATGTACATTATAACCCATTTATATGTAGGAAAGCACTCTTGAAGCTTTGACATTATGAAACAATTTTTAAATATTTTTTAAATTTTTGAAGTTTTAAAATTTCATATTTCTAAAAGTATGAATGGTTTTTGAGTCTTCAGGGAATTAACTCTCCCTCTTTCTGTTTTGTTACACTTTTGAAACCCTAATTATTTTGTCTCAGGCCAAAAAGCCGTCCTATTTGATAATCCATAGAATGAAATAGTAATACATGTTATTGCAGGATTTGCATTTGTGGTTTGGAAACTGAACTCTAGTTATCACATTTGTTGTCCCTAAATTGTTGTAGTCGGCATGATCTCCCAACTAGTTCTGGCTCTGGAAAACTGGTAGATTGCCAGCTTCTCCTCTTTACCAATGGTTCCAGCAAAGAAACATGAAATATGTTTCAACCCAAATGTTATCTTGAAATGTCATCAAATTGAGGCTTTGTGTTGCTCTGAAAACCATTTACGCACATTTTATTTTAGAATATTGGATATGACTTCTAGATTTAGATGCTACATGTTGAGCTCAACTTTTGTTAAATTTTGTGACAATGTGATTGGCAGAGATAAATACTAAGTGTTTAGCACATTTGTCAAGTGTGGAAGCTCATGGCGACTTAAATCAAAATTCCTTGTTTTTATTCAGCAGACTTACAAGCTTGTCATGACTTTATAGCGGAACTACTTAGCAGGAAATGTGGTCCAACATCTTCAGCTTTGTAAGATTGGACAATGAGTGAACGTTGTGTATCTAGATTGTCTTTATTTTCTTCAAGGCCTCCGCTTCCTCTTGGCGTTTGATCCTTGGATGCAAGTGTCATGCTTTCCACATTTGCAAATATAGTATTGCTGCTTGATCCACAGGCCCAGGCTCTGATATGCTCCTCACTACTGTTTGATGGCAGCTAACTGTAACTTGCTATTATCCCCATCTCCATATGGCTGTTGATGCTGCTTCTCAACTTATTTCCCACAACAGCATAAGAAGTTGACCCACAACCCCACAACCAGAGATGACTAAAACTTGCATGGCTACAAGCTAACAGAAGACAAATGACATCATCTGGCTGTAATCTTCTTCACACATCCAATCAAAATGTTTAAGAGCTTCTTCAGCATGACCCTGCACATGGCACATCCTCCATGGCAGATCACATTTCCAAATAGCATTCAGTTGAACACTGTCCAAGCAACCTCTAGGCTCCCACTTTTGCAGACATGCCAACCAAGCTATTCCCCACAAAGGCATCTGAATCCCATCCACATTGAATGGTCTGCTCATGAGCACATGTACACTCTTCTATCACAACTATGCTAGCACATGCATTCAGCACCACCATATCTTTAACAGAGTCTGGTCACACACCTTCCTGATGCATTTGGAAAAACCAGCTGCATTGCCTGTTGTCTTTTCTCCCATTTTGCATGTCCCAATATCATGGTGGTCCAATTTAAACTACATCTTGAGATGGCATCTTGCTGAACACTCTCCAAACATCTCTGTGCCGGTGATCTTGAATAAACTGAAGATCATTTGGTGGATTCTCAATAGCCTTCCACATCTCATTCCTTGAGTCATAAACTTCAGTCAATAGTGCAATGCACGCACTGTTGTGTTGGACAGTGGGGAGATGTGGAGCACACACATGGGGTGATAGCCAACACATTTCATGCAATTATGGGTGCAAGAAGACTCATTAACTCTCAGCTCTGATAACCACACCCATTGTAACCTTGCAGACCAAAGCCCTGTCGGGTGTAACCCTGCTTACCATTGCCAAAGCCTATTGTGTCAGTGGTAGTGGCCCCAACTGGTGTGGCCCTGTCTGCTGTGCCAATCGCAAGACATCCCAATGGATCAGTCATCACACAAGTAGGGATCAATAGAGAATGTTAGTGATGTTCATCAAGACATACACATTTCTTATGGGCTAAATCTTGCTCTACGCAGATAATAATCCTGGATTCATGTCACCGCAGAGCAGATCACCTAATGTCCTAGTCGGGCATAGTAACCATATGATCCCTGGGGTACTGGCTGTGAAGCATTGTGTGCATTGATCCCATCCAGATAGCTGTAGCCTGAAGAAGACTACAAGGGACATATGCACCACATGCCTCAGGAAGGCTTTGATACTGCTGTTGACCTGGATATTGAGTGCCCTCCGAATAACCTCCACAGGAAGGAGGTCGAGCAGATGGATGACCCAACTGCTGAGGAAGACCAGAGGGACAGTATCCACCATGATTATGGTAGCTACCCAGCAGGCTCCTAGAGACTTGCTTTTGTTAGGCGTACAAGAGAAGGCACCAAACAACTTCAGCACATGATCAAGGTCCATTGCAGGGTGAAAGAATGTTAGGGGTCAAACCACCTGGCCCAAACACACATTTTCTTCACATCAAGGAAATGACTTACTAGGTAATAAGACAATAAGTCCCCAAGTCAGAACTGGGATAAATTATATACACAGATATAGTTTCCATCACATCACACAACATCATTGACACAATAGAAGCAAGCATTGTGAATTTCTAGAGAAGAGGCCCATACCCAAGACTTCTACTTCATGTCATCAGATCTCAATGCCTGTATCACAAGAGTCAAAGATTCACAAAGGACTGGCTATGGCATGCTAAAACCCAAGTTATTTAATGTGCCTGATGTTGCAGCGGTACTGGTACATAAATCACACCCAATTGTATAATACACTTGTTTTGTCCCATAGAGCTTTGAAACTTCTGGAAAGCAACCATGCCGACATAAAGTGGAATGACAACCAATCTCACGTGCAAAATTTCACCAACAAACAAAATGGAAAATTTGGAACTATTTTGGAGCATTTTGGAGCATTTCCATTATTGGAAGTTTTTTTTTTTAAGTGTAAAATTTACCAAATTTCCTTGTATGGCTCAAAAAATTGCCAAAAATATGAATAGACGATTTAAATTTCCACTTTTATATCTGATTCATAGCCAGATTTGGTTACATCAACTTATATATCATGGCCAAATCTTCCTAACCTCTTGGGACTGCATCACAAAATTCTTTAAATAATGCTCATTACACTAAATCTATCATCCAGCAAGTACTACTACTCAAGGTTTTTTTTTAGGAAATTTTTTAATGTACCCTGAATGGCTATCATCCATAGGAAGATGTAGGAAAAATGGCGATTGTCTATAAAAAAAGATTTAGCCAAATCTGGGTAATACCAAATATTAAGTACAAATATTTAATCAACCTTTTTATATTTGTCACTACGCACTCAGTTTTCACAACAAAGGTCTTCTATCCATGTAAGAGGCAAGCACAAATATAGAAACATAAATTACATTACAATAAAAGTTGTTTTCAATGATATAAGGTCCATTCATATGCACAATTGACACTCGAATTCTAAACTACTATGGTTAAATCATCTAAACTTCCTTGAAGACATTACCATTGTGCAACATGAAAAATTAACATGCTACTACTAGCACATTGAAATATAAGAATTCAAAAAAATAACCATCTTCAATATTCACAAGACTAAACACAAATCATGTTGTTAGTTTTTTTTAACTAACATTTTTGTTATTTAAAAATTGGCATAAATGGTTTTGAGAAGCAACACGGAGATTCTACCCCCCACATTTCATAGAGGAGCCTTGTTACACAACTCTTTGTTTCTTTCATAAGCTTATAGCTAATTGATAAAATGTCGAAAAAATTAGGTTAAACATGGGTTGAATTCAAATGGTTTTTGCCTTCAAGCCACCAATGAGTGTACGTACAAATTCAAAATTTGATATATTCTCTTTGCCAAAGATCTGAATTTATTTCACCGCTCCCTTTTAACATTGATCCATAACCAATACACACTTGTAAGCTGCAGCAAAATAGGATATAGTTAGTGGTTTTTTGTTTAGCAAAATTTTGCCAAATTTTGATTTGAAAAATATGATTTTGACCTATGCAAAGGATTTTCCATGAAAAAAATGGCACAAATTCACCAAATTTTGAAAAATAAAATTTTTACATCTCTAAATTTTTATGATAAGTTCCAGTATGTGGCCAAAAAATTGGAAAGATCCTACTTTCACATTCAGTTTGTAGCCAAATCTGATTAAATCATCTTATGAAATCTTCTAAGTTTGTGATTATGGTCAATCATTAAATTCCTTTACGAAACTCAAGTACTCTCATAACTTTAATTATAATTCAATCTAATTTTCATAAGAGAATCCTTAAAGCTTGTAATATTATTGCAAAAGTGCCCACTTACCATAATGTTTGATCCAAGATGTTCTCTTTCAACCTTCTAGTTTTCCTCTCATTTTTTATGCATTGATTTGATCTTTCATTCCCTGATTTGCTAATCTCCCCACACAATTTCCAACCCCATGCCATCCAATGCTTTAAAAGATTTCAACAATTATTTCATTAAAAAACACATCACCAAAGGCTCAATAACCTTATTACTTCCTTTAACATCACTCTCCCTAAACATACATAGACATCATGCATCCTATACACTTAACTACTTTCAAAATCTTTTGAAAAATCATCAACTCAGGACAATGAAGGTGCATACAAAAGCAAAAACTTTCACATGTACACCTATCTTCAATGTTCAATCTAAAATGCAATATTGTTTTAACTTTCAAAAGTCACTAAGGTCCAAAGTTTCTTGATTGTAAAGACTCAAGTTCTGGCTTTGCTTTTAGAAGGAAAACACCTTGCATCCACAAAGGATTCAAGATAAGATGTTGCTTTGAAGTAGGAACCTTGATGTCTTGAACTTTAATGTGTAAGTGACAATTGGAGACCTAATTGAAATTACTTCATACTTTCTTTAAGTCACCTTACCATCATACATGCTTCCATCATTTTTCATGACTATGCTTGAACTAGTGTTAGTTTTGGTGTCAACTTCTAAACACACCAACATGGTCCTAATATTGGGTCCTTTTAGAACTTTCAAACTCACCTAGGTTTAGTTGTGAATCCTATTGGACATACAATTTATTGTTAAGTTGTCACCTAGTTATTAGGAGTGAAACAACTATTAGTGAACACACAAATTGAATAGATACAAAGTGTAGATACATAATTCTTGGAAAGCTCTATGACCCTTAAATAAAATTAAATATGTTTGGCGGGAGAAACAGATGTGGTCAATAATTTGATTGTGTTTCATGGATGGGTGGTGAGCATAAAAAATGAACCTTATATTTTTAAAATCATGTGCAATGTTTTTTTCCTTTATTATTTCACACGATATCAAAGCAATAGGTTGTTAAACATTAAATTCCTATGGCTAATATAAATCTAGAGAAAATTATAGACATGTTTGATGGTACAAATTTTCAAACTTGGAAAACAGGCATAGAATTGTTTTTCAAACAAGAAGCACATTGAAAATATGTTGATGGATTTAATGTTAGACCAACAACACCCACTAATGAACCTAAGTGGGATTTAGAAGATGTCAAAGAAAGGTTGACATTTTATTATGCATGAAAATGAATCAATTAATTCATGTTAAAAGATTTAAAACTTCAAAAGAAATATGGGATAACTCATCAATAGGTTTCAAACTACTAATGTGGTGGTTAAGAATTTTTTCACGAAGAAATTTTATAATCTGAAAATGGCAAAAAATGAACAAGTACAAACATATTTTAATCGATTTTGTCAAGTCCTTGATGAATCAACTAATGCTCATGCCAAAGTATCAGACAATGAAACTACAACTACTTTCTTGGGTCCATGTCAAGGTCATTTGCAAGTCTAATAGGTCTTTAACAAGTAGAGTAAGTAAGGAACTTGTAATGAAACTTTAAATAGTTCATTATTCTACATGACATAATAAACCTCATGAAGGACGAAGAAAACTTACAAGAGAATTATCAATGGCCAATCCGCTGACTTGTGATCATGGTGA
>Ga0209611_10005286_pt1 | contig 21699 bp, 12 predicted proteins | sample S1TSphgellanicum_3_FD_187693 | JGI IMG/M metagenome (GOLD analysis project Ga0209611, IMG submission 187693) | Host-associated microbial communities from peat moss isolated from Minnesota, USA - S1T2_Fc - Sphagnum magellanicum MG (SPAdes) (version 2) | ecosystem: Host-associated > Plants > Peat... | reverse complement strand
TGACACAATGAAACATTTCCACTTATATGTCCAAGTTCAATTATGGGTAATGATAACTTCATGACAATTTTAAGCCACCTATTATTGTGGTTGTGTAATTTCTTTTTGACTACTTTTTTCAAAAAACTTGGCATATTTGGTCAATAAATTTTCCAAAATTTCAACAAATATAAAAATTATTTAGTTATTGTCAAATTTTTGTACATTTAACATAAAGAAACCTCTCCACTTCATTGGTATAAAAGTTGACCTATGATTGTCCATGACAAATCATGATTAATACATATTCGTATTTTAAAATTGTAAAGAAGATGTAGCATTTGTGGAAAGGTTTTGATTTAACTCCAATGATTGGGTACAATTTCAAATACCCTTTACATATAAAAAGATTGAATATTTGAATTTGAATAATTGTAACTAATGAATTCATGTCATCAGAGTAACCCAAATATGCAAGAAACCTTCTGACCAAGTTGTCATGTTGCTTCCCAAGATGTGATAGAAATTTAGGATGTAGATTTTGTATAATGGGTCTTCGAATTTTTGGGTGGACTATTTTATCCTTCATCTATACCCACCATCAAGAACTAATGAAGGCAATGGGTTAGTCACAACAATGTATCACTACCAATTTGTGATGAAAAAGGTGATGATCTGGTCTTGTAACTTGATGTGTAACTTGATTACACAATTACTTAGGTAATTATTTAATGGGGTAAGTTGGGTGTAAGATTCCATAATTTGGTCATGGTGCATTAACTCATGTCATGTGCACCATGTGATGTTGTTTTCTTATGATTAATTGTGGAATCACATGGTGAACCATGTGATTTTGTTTCCTTTTGATTATTTGGGGAACCATGTGGTGGATAGGTTTTAGGAAGTTTCTTGATTAGTTTCCTTTTGGTTAGTATATAAGGAGGTGTTTGTGACCTTGAGAAACACCTTCATTTGTACAAAGTTATGGTCTGAATACAAAGTTTGTGAGAATTGAAGTTTTGATTTTGGAAAAGCTTTTGGTTTTTGAATAATTTTGGTGTTGTTTATGTGTAGTTCATGGAAGGAGATTGGTGAGGCTTGCATAACCAATAGTAGGTTGGGAGGATAGTTTTACAACCAAAAACATAGATTTCATAACTATGTAGTAATCATACATAATTTTGGTCCTAAACCTGTTCATGTTGTATAGTCTCACACTTTGTGAACAACTCTCATAAGGTTATAAAAACCAAGATATTGATGTTGTTTTACTATGTACTATTTTCTTTTCTATAGTAGGTGGAAAAATATTTATTGCAACTTTTTTCATTATGCAAATGTCTAACAACAAATTTTGTGTCTGGTTTCTTTTCTGAGCAGTGGATGATGTTTTTTTGTTGCAGGAAAAATAGGAGGTGTGGTGTCAAATACCCTACAACCAGAGTGTGTGGAGGGTATGTTATCTTATGTTTGCTTACTTTTACTCAATTTTAGGCAAGTAATGTAATCATCAAATGGATTTTTCTTTCAACAAATTCAAAATCACATACATTGTGGAAAAAAAATCCATGTTGTTTGGCACCTGATAGCCAATGTGCATTGAAAGTTTGAAGAATTTATCATGGGTTAATAAGAAATTATGTTGGTCATTCACCATGAGCATTCTGTTTATAGAATATGTCCGTTGCAAGCTGTCCATTGTTTGGTGCACAAGAGTATATATGTTACAATGTGTATTGAGTTTGGCCATTTTTTGTCTTTGGGCAATTGAATATTCTTGTGCAGCAGGACAACAAGTGCAAAATATTGCCAATTGTATTAATAAATTTGGACCCATATTAATACATTTTCATTTGGGATGAGGAAGTTTTGGATGTGGAGCGAAGGTGTATGTTTGGTCCTTTTGCATTTATCTATATGAGTTTATGTTCTTGGCTAAAAGTAGTGGAATGAGATCCTATTTTCATTTTAGATAATCAACATAATAACACTTAAGTATATGATGATTTGACATTGTTATGTGTATGAAATTGTGGCAATATGGTGCAAATGTTGAGGTTTCAATAGTATCTTTGACTTGGTATCATATTTTTACAAGGTTAGTTATGCTCATGGAGATCAACCAAAATATGTATTTCCCTTCTGTAAGATCTTTCTTTTTCACTTTCAAACCTAGAGCCTTTTAGTAGGTGTTAAAATGTGTATTGAGTTTGGCAAATGGAGGTGGTTCTAATGTGCATTGAAACTTTGCATACTACAATATTGCATTGGAGAAAAAAAAATGTTCAACAAATCTTGGGACTGGAATCCAATATGGCAAATGCTTTCATCCAACCAACAACTCTTGAAGAAGATGCCATAATTACCTTGGTGCCATGATTGTAAATTAAATCATTTAAATTTGCATTACTTTGTACAAATTTTAAATTCCCTAATATTAATCATCTTTATTTACTTATGTAGTTGCGGAAGCACAAATTGTATAAAAACTACTAGTTGGGCTTTAGACTCAAAAGATCCCACCACCAATGCTTGTGCAATTGTTGAAATATTATTTTTTCTTCCTTGCGGGAGGGGAAGAAGTCTCTTTCTATGCCCCTTTAATGGTTTGAAGGAAGAGAATATGCAAAAATGGATGTAGTTTCCACCCCACATAGGTAACTAAATCTTACACCTTTTACTATCAATGTATCATTGTGTCAATGTTTCAATGTATCATTATGCCAATGTTTCAATGTTTCAAGGTGTTAATGTTTAAGTGTATCAAGTAGTTAATCTTTTAATGTGTTAATGTGTCCATGTATTAAGTAGATATTGAATATGTTAATGTTTCAATGTATTAGGAAGTTAATGTTTTAATGTGTCAAGGTGTCAATGATTCATTGTATTAAGTAATTAATGTTTAAGTGTATCAAATAATTATTGTTTCAATCTGTAAATATTTCGATGTATCATGTAATTATTGTAATAATGTTTTAATGTTATAGTGTGTCAACATTTTAATGTTGCATTGTGTGAATGTTATAGTGTTACAATGAATTAATGTTGTAATATGTTAGTGTGGCAATGTATTGATGTATTTTTTGTCCCTACATCTAGGATGGTTAAAAATTACCTTGGATGCCTTCCAAAAGGAATGTCAATATGTTTTTGGGGAATCCATTATCGGTCAAAATATCCATCACCTACAATTACAATTATCTTATCTTATGAATGGGAAGGGAGAGGACATAAGGAATGAAATTTACAATTGGTTACTAGCTTGTCAAGTGCGTGCTTTAAAAGATGTGGCCTTATTCAATCCATGTCTTTTCTATGGTTTATGGCAAACTCAAGCCAGTGATAGATGGGAGGAACACAAGGACAATGTTTTTTATTAGTTTTTACATCATCATGAAATGTTGGACATCTAGTGAATCCCCCTAGTTATTGGCGAGTCTTTTCCAATGTGCATAAAAGAAACAAAATAGGAAACAAGGCTACCATCAAGCCTTTCGAATAATGTGTATTTCTTTTGTTCCACCTTCACTAACCCCTTCCCAAATGGGCTTTCAACAAACCAAAGTTCATGTGAGCATGTAAGCACAAGATTACCCATATGCTACTTTTCCACTTTATACCATGATATAAATTCATCATTTGAAATGAAGGTTCTCCCTATCCATTTCATCAAGATGCTTGATGATATTGATGGGAAGAAAGGAAGTTTTTCATCATCTTTCAAGGAACTATGTTCTTTCTTTACTCAATTAATTTCAACATGGTTTTCACTTTTTTGTTATCATTTTTTGTTGCATTAAATGTTCATGCAAAATTTTTTATGTGTAGGTTTCCATTAACATTCTAACCTTGTCAATGGGAAGAGGCAAAACCATGCAATTGATATGATATTGAGTGTTTGCCTTGATGACAATTGAGTTATTGGTCACCTTGATTCCCAAAGTATTTTAGAATGGAGTGTGATCATGGTCAAAAGAGCCAAAAACCATGTCAAATGACAAAAAAACTATTAGTTTTGTCACACATATTTATGTAATGCCACTTTAATGTCATGTTGATCAAGGACATTTGTGCTAAATGATTTATATGAATGTTGATTATTAATTTAAAATAATTTAATAATTATAATTATAATTTTAGTAAAGGACTTTTGAACTTTTACATTGAAAAGTCGATTTCATAAAGCACTAGGATAAATACTCTTTTAATAATAAAAAATTAATGAAAAAAATTGAAATGATGATGACTTACCATCCAATATTCGAAAAGCGCTCATAATTTAAAAATTGTGGTACTTGAAATTTTTAAAAATTCAAATTATAATTTCAAAATGTTCAAATTTCAAGAGTCATTTACTAGATGTAAATGGGTCATAATGTGTATGACATATGAACAAAGTTGTGGCTTATGATACAAAAAAATTAAAGCTTAAAATAGTTAACATGTTTTAAGATGATTTGAAATTATGATCGTTTTTCAAAACTAAATGTAAAATTTGGTAACTTTTAGACAATTCATATTTATTAAAAAGGAGTTAACAAAAATCATGTGATTTATTGGGGGAATTGTAAATATTTTAAAGAACATGTTTCAAAAAGAATCCTTCCTATGAAAAAATCAAGATGACCATAAAGGGCCCATTTGTGGTTGAGTCTTTTGTCACCATTGATTCATTTGATTATGATTGCAACCAATGGAATATTTTCAAGCTAGAATATTAGAATTATACATTTGGATTTGTAGATTCCCTCCTTGAAGACAATGATTGTATAATTTTCATTCAAGGAACAAATGGAAATTCTATGGCACAACTGAAAGCTTGTGCCAAAGGAAGTTTTAGTTTTGAATTGAAGAAGAAATTCTAATGCATCAATTCCATTCCATTACATACAAAAAAGGGAAAAGTGAAAATCTAACCTCCATGATCATACCATATTTGATGCATGAAGTTCATTTTGTTTCATTTTTCCCGGTGTTTCAATCTAACATGTTACTTTACTTTTGTAGAGGTTGGTGTTTAATCTTTTTGTCTATGCCAAATAAACATCAAAGTTCAATTTCTTTAATATGGGCAAGCAAGTTGATTTGTTTGTAAACCCATATGAAACCGATGTGATCCGGAATAGCCTCTTAAAGATGATATTCTTCCAAAGCAATCCCCATCTCAAGCATGGAGAAGGGCACAAAATAAGAGTCTTGCTTTCATGCAAATCATCCTTGAGACTTGTCCACCACCTAAATCACATGTTCTTGACTTTAATGGGGCGTTGGTATGACTTTTTATCTTTTTTAGCCAGATAGATGCAAAATATTTAAATTAAAAAGAAATTGTTGGTTTTTTTTAATCTTTTTTTCTTATAGATTTTTTAGATTTTACAATCCTCTTGTGTTATGTTTTTTAGGTTTTAGTATCCTTCTTGCTACGAAGTCTAGGCGGCATGTTTTTGGTTTGGAAGGTGATGTGAAATTTTCGCAAAAATGTCTATCCATGCTACAAAAGTCCAAGGAACTTATGTCGACACAAATGCATGACTTTACTAATGGAGACGACAACAATGATGATCCACCTCTTGCAAAATGTCACAAGTTCCAACTTCCATCAATGTCACAGTACATAAATAGAAGCCTTTACTTGTTACAATTCAATGTTGCATAATTTGTATTACTACAAATTTCAAATTAGATTTCATATTTGGATAAGATGACAAAAAGGGAAATTCAACATTGCATGGCTTGTAATATTACATATTAAAAATCAAAATTGAGATTTGGATAAGTTGGCCAAAGAAGGAATTCAACATTGCATACTTTGTACTATTAGGTTTTACAAATCAAATTTCAGATTTGGATAAGTTATAAAAAGAAGAAACTCAACGTTGCTTAATTTGTAATATTATGTATTTACAAATCAAATTTCAGATTTTAATAAGTTAACAAAAGAACAAATTCAGCATTGCATCATTTTAAATATTATATATTACAAATTAGATTTCAGATTTGTATAACTTGCCAATAGATGAAATTCAATTTTGTATAATTTGTATTATTTTTCCATTGTTCCTTCTCTATGTTAATGATTTTTATTTTTTTGTTGTGCATGACGTAGCCCGAGGTTGCAATCCATCATCCATAACACACCAAAAAGTTCACCATCTTCCCCATACCTCCTTCCCCGAGTAGAGGAAGCTATGTAATCCAACGAGTTATTTTCAAATGAATCTTCTCAATATCATGTTTTTTAGAAAGCAAAAGAAGTGTTTTCATAAGCATAATTTGTGTGTTGTTGAGGTTTTTTTGAACTTGCAAGCTTCCATATCATGTGAGGGGATCCATATGGGAAAGGATCAACAAGCATATGCACATGGTGATGATTTGTCCATTGGATGATGTTTGACGATATCATTTTGTATTTTTTGAAATGTGACATAGATTTTTGCTTTCCTATGCCCATATCCTTCAATTGATGCTATATTTTTCAAAATATGACATTAAGAGATTTGTCATCAATGCCTCATTCATCTCCATTAATCCATCGTTCATCCTTGTACAAGCTTATATTGTTTCTTTTGATTATAAATATACTATCCAATGTTCATTGCTCATAGCTCACCATTGATGAACAAGCATTTCCTTGCGCAATATGAAGAGAAATCATAACATTGATAGACATGATTTGTTTGTATTAACTCATAATGCAAAAAGATAGGATGTAAAAAAAGGTTGTTATTGGAAATGCAATCTCAATAAACATCATTACTTAAGTTACACAAACACACATATATATCCATGTACGATGGCCTTGGCATGAATTTTGCCCAAAATTGCCCAAATGGGATATATATGGCGATGGCGATGAGATTTGTGGATTTAGGGTTTGAAGCTCTGCGTTTGTGTATTCAGGCAAAATGTTAGGGTTTTGTGAACTCAGGGTTTGGAGCCCTGCATGTGTGTGTGTGTGTATCTCTATCTCTCCCTGCTACCTTCTCTAGTAAGTGCAGCGAAACCGCGATGGCGATGAGCAGGGCGGCGAGTACATACGCAGTGCCATCCTACAATGCCACGCCGGACCTGAGCGTGAAAGGTGTTCCGCCATCGTTGCTGTCGCCGGAAGGATCGCGTTTAGATGGCCGTCTTCCTCACGAGTGCCGTCCTGCTTGTCTGTGCCCCACCCCCACCCGTCCTGCCCTTGATAGATTAGCACCTTTTTCTCGGGGGTTCTCAATTCCTACAGACTACGGCCTTTTGTTTCACTTTCCTTACCTGTTTCGCATCTTCGGATGACAGAAAGCTAGCTAGGTTGGGGTTTGTGTTGTGAAGCTTTTTTGGATTGCCGAGGGTGTGTGTCAATTTTGATACAAATGTCTCCACAGATATGAAGACAGGGGCGGTGAATGCAGCAGCAGGATCAGCATATGCAGAGTTTGGACAAACAAAGGTCATTGTATCTGTGTAAGTGGTGAATCTAACTTCTTCTTGTTCTTAGTGTTAGTCTCGGTTGCACACCTTTGTTATTTTACTTGTGCGCCTTGCTAGGAACTCTGTCTGAGATGTCGTTGAAATTTTGTATTGTCCTCTCCAGTAGTTCTCTACTTTTTGTTGCATTGGAATTGGAGACAATAATGTCTTGAGGTTGTGGTCAAAGTTGGAAACCCTAATTATTGACAGACAGCCACTGAGATATATGTGGCTCTTTTGGCTTTGCAATGTGTTTTATCCTTTCCAAGTGACTGTTTGACATTTTGTCTTTTGAATCTTTTTGATTTCCCACATAAACTGGCACATATTTTTTTCATGTTTTGTTATTGAATTAGATCCAGGATATAGGGTTATGAACTTGATGCTGGCTTGTGGTGGCTTCTTTTTCTATTGTATTGTCCAGTCCAGCATTTGCCTGTTAAACAATTATTTGATCAATCAGAGTTCTTCAATTTTTATTCCTTGGTGAGTGGGCGGAACTATAATTTCTTGGTGGTAATAGGTGCTCATCATAGCAAGCATTTTGCTCTGCAGGTATGGGCCTCGAGAAAGTAAAAAGGCTCAAGCTTTTAGTGACATTGGACGACTGAATTGTGATGTCAAGTTTGCCTCATTTTCCACTTCTGTGAGAGGAAAAGCTAGCCAGGTGCTTCAATATATAAGCATTTATCCCCTCCCCCCAATACTTCATCTCTCTATTATGTTATGACATGGGGATAATCAAAGTTTTCCACTCCAATTCTCAGTAAAACCCAGCTCTAGAATTCAACAGTCTGTTATATGGGGGGGAGAAAGACATATAACATCTATAGTGGGGATGTGATGAATCCTGATTTAGTGAAGCAGGGCATGGAGGAGAAAGAGTATACAGGCATGCTGCATAAGGCCTTGGAGTGTGCTGTCGCTCTTCATACCTTCCCCAAAACAACTGTGGATGTGTTTGCCCTTATCCTTCAGTCTGGTGGAGGTATGGAGTTGTTTCTCCCACATCTTTATTCTCCTACTTAACCAAATTTACTTATGATGAAGTGGATCAGAAACCTTTGAATAACAGGTGTCCTCCAATCTGGAAGGTTTTCATTGCTGTGCTTAAGTCCCTGTTTATTGGAGTCTCTCATGGGTGTAGAACTGTGAGGATGAGTGTCCTTTGGTTCACATTGACAAGTATTTGATCTGTTATGGAGGCTTCTTGCTACCATCAGCATGTCTTTTCAATGAGTGATGATTTTGTTACCTGATTGAATTGGTGGACAGGTGACCTGGCTGTGGTTATATCATGTGCATCCATGGCATTGGCAGATGCTGGCATTGTTATGTATGACCTTGTACCAGCTGTCTCTTTGGTATGGCCTTTTTCCTGTGTCCTTCAGCGAAGGATATGGCACTTCTTTTGCATTTTCACATGCATTTTGTGTCTTTTCTATTGAGTATGGTTTAGTTGCTGATTGGAATATATGACCAGACTAGCCATCATGCCTGTGGGTGTGGCAGTTCCTCTTTCACAACACCTGGTAAATTGTAACAGTCATTGCAGAAAAAATGTACCCTCTTGCTTTGAAGTGTGGGAACTTCAAATCACTTCTCTAAAATCTCATTCTACACTCAGCAGTTGCTTCATCTTGTCATACAGCCTGTCTAATCATCCAGATACTCTTAATGGAACCTGGGCTGAATTCCCTTTATGGTGGGCTGTTCTTATAAATCAGAGTTGTACAGGATCAGAGGTGCTCTTGGATGCCAGTATGGAGGAGGAGAAGTGGGGTGATGGGGGAATGATTGTAGCAGCAATGACTTCTCGTAATGAGATAACACAGCTCACTATGACTGGGGAATGGCCTAGTACTAAAGTTTCAGAGGTAGTTTCTGAACCCTAAGCTTGGAATTGTACAGTTGGGACTGCTGTTGTGAACCCTGTTAGAGTGGGAACCCAAATACAAGGCCTGTCCATGTTATGCATAGATTGTCTGGTACTTTCATGTCAGGTTATCTTGTTCTGATACTTGCATATTGATGCCATGTGATACAAGGCATTGCAGCTCTGTTTGGATGCATGTTTGAAGCTCGCAGAGTTGATGAGATCTTGCTTGAAAGAGCAAGTGGTTGCTGGAGGTCAATAACAAAGCTTTTGGAGTAGCCAACGGAATGGTTAAAAGGTGATTTGCCCTGAACTGGATTTGCTAGGAATACTGGTTTTATTTCATGTTCATTTTGGACATTGGTACTTTCATGTCCAGCTTTGTCTACCACCTGTCTTCATGAAGGATAGTGCACCATGCAGATTTTGTTGAATGTTTGCTCTCTCTTGCAGTATATACTTGTGACATATAGTTGTATTTTTCTGTTTTCAGGTTTCCAGCAATGTGTACAGCCATTGTGCATGACCATGAATGTGAATGGTAGTAAATTGCAAACAGCCTATGTGTCCTGTGTTGCAAAGACCTTTCTACACTTGCACTGTTTGGTAAATCATGGCATATGAAAAGTGTGTGCAGGAATGTAAGAAACAGCAAGCTGGGACCTGAGCAGTATGTTTTAAGATGCTGCCAGATTAGGCTTAGGGCTTGTCACTTTTGAATTGCACACACAGTTTTATCCCTTTTTCCTACCACCAAATCGGTGAAGAAAATGCCAAGGTTCTGAAGAATATGCTAAAGTTTTCAGGGAGAATGTCAACAGTATCATATGGGACCTTTCCCAAAATATTTCGTCATGGGTTCTCAATGACTAGTTATGCCATCCCACCTCAATGTGCTCCTTCTTTTGCACTTCAGGGGCAGATCTGTCAAATGGATACAACCAGCAGATTGAGGTACCAGGATATATACCAGAACAACACTTTTCTCTTCTAATCTTGTGGGAAGAGTAGAATTGATATTATCCATGTCTATGGAGCATTGTGGATCATGTGGTTCTTGCAAAATGAGAATAAATTACCTATGAATGAAAGAATGACTGAATGAATATCACCTTCCAATGTATAGCTTGGGTCACATTGAACATGAAATGGCAATGAGCTCCAAATACAGCAAATTTGCAAAGAACATTCTAAGCTTTAAATGATTCTAATACTAGTTACCAGTTCATGGACATAAAAGCGGGTGAAAATCTATAACAATGTAATAAGAAATAATGACACATGAAATAGAAAGATTCGCCTTTGATATCTCCCTTTTTGTAGTGTTTATGTGGACTCTGTTGGTGGTTGGTTGCAGTGTGTGTAGACTTTGTATGCCTGTGGGTGTTTGCTATTCAATAAGCAACTGTTATCTTTCAGGACTTTATGGCTCTGACTGCAGTAAGTGTGTGTAAGTCTTTATCTTTTGGAACTCTATGCATTTGACTTAATTTAGTTTAATTTATCCAAGTTTTGTCAAGTCTAGTAAATTTAACCTAAATAGCCTTATTTAACCAAGTTTTGTTTCAAGACCCTAGTTTAACTTGATTTATTCAAGTTTTGTGAAGTTTAACCAAGTTTAACCCAAATAACCATTTTTAGTTAAATTTCGTCAAGTTTTGCCTTAATACCCTAATTTAATCAAAATTTTCTAATTTTTTTTCAATGTAGTTAGGTTTCACCTAAATAGCCAAATTTAACCTCAATATCCAAGTTTAACCAATTTTAGTTAATTTTTACTAAGTTTTGTTTCAATACCTTAATTTTTAACCAAGTTTAACCAATTTTAGCTAATTTTTATTAAATTTTGTTTCAATACCCTAATTTAGCCCAATTTATTTATATGTTGCCAATTTTAGCTTCAATACCTTAATTTAGCCAAATTTATTTAAATTTTGCCAAATGTAACCAAGTTTATTTAAATTTTTCCAAATGTAACCAAGTTTAACCTAAGTAATTAAATTTTGTCAAATTTTACCAAGTCTAGTCAAATTTAACATAAATAACCATGTTTAGTTAAGTTTTGCCAAATTTAACCAAGTTTAACCAAGTTTAACCAAGTTCAACATCTAGAATGATCAAACTAGTGCACTATGAACAATACAATCACCTCAAGCTCAACTTGCTATTTCGTAGATCACATAAAATCACAAGGTACCCTGGTGGGTCCTAGTATGTCACAATATTTTGAACTAGAAAATAAGGATTGCACACAAGTTCTTCTGGTCACAAAATTGTACACTCGAAGTTTGAACGTAATGCCTACACCTATTTGCATCCTATGCAAACTCAATTATTCAGATGTCATATTATAGCTACATATTCATCTTCAAGGTCAAATTTTGTCGTTTTAATTCAAAGTACAATTGTCTCACAAAAAAAATTGAATTATAACTAAATGTGTTATTGCCTGTTTCAAAATTGCCAACATTCTTGGTTTTGCTATGACTACATGAATGGCCTAAGCAAGCAATTTTGACATTGTGTGCAAATTGTTGGAAACTTAATGTTGTACACATCAACCAAAATGACACCAAATAACAACAAAATAAAAAGGGGGGAATCACCAAATGTTCAAGTCATGAAACTATCCAATCAAATTTTGCCACATAGAAATGATTTCACTTTCTTTGTTATGAACATTTTTGCAAAAATGAGTTTTTCCAGGAATTATATTTTGCCATCCTTGCCTAACATTTTACAACAGATTTGATGAAGAAACTTCTATTAGTTTTGATTTTTTCACATTGAAAAAGTCTAGATACATTTGCATAATTTTGAGGATTTAAAAGTATTTAAATGTTTATTCTAACATGCAATCACATCCCCAATAAAAAAATTTCATTTCATTTTAACCATACAACCTATGGTATAATCCATTAAAACATTTTATTTAATATTTCAAAAGTTATGAGTCCATATACAAATTTGTATGGATTATGATGCATGATGAACCAAAAGTTTAAAAGTCCCTTATAAACTCAAAAATGGTCATTTGATTTTTCTTTTTTGGTATTGGCATCTTATAATAATATTGATTATAAATATAGGTCCTTTTTTACACTTTTGTTTACTAGTTGAAGTTAGGTTAAATTGTAATAACTAGAGGTACTAGATTTTTTCCCTTGTGACATCAAAAAATGGATAGTGTAGTCTACAACTACTTTCAACACCTTTCCCAAGGCCTTGAAAAAATATTTTGGTTTTGGGTGCAAACAAGATATAATGAGCCAACATGATTACTAAAAAAAAAGATTGCATGTTGTTTTTCCCAAAAACAAAATATCATATGAATGAATTTGGGAACATTGTTTTTTGCAATTTGTTATAATAAATGTTTATAATTGTCCAAGTACATGACATTTTTTTCTTTGTTATTTTTTAATAAATATGAATTTTTGAAAATGTCCTAATTCCTTGTAAATTCAATGTTTTGTGTTTAAAAATGACAATAATTTCAAATCATAACCAATTTCTTTTTTTTACATTTTTATGTTTTTTTGTATAATAAACTACACCTTTTCTTAACACATCATGTACATTCAAACTCATTTATGTGTGGCAAAGAACTTTTGAAATTCTAAAATTTTTGATCAATTTTGAATTTTTTTTTGAATATTTAAAGTTTTAAATTTCCACATATTTTAGGGTATGAGTGTTTTTTTAATGTGGTTAATAGGTCTTTATCCTCTTAATTTTTTTCCTATCAAATATGTTTTATTATGAGTCCTTTTGATAATCCTTTGCAAAATTAACTCATGTCTAACACATTGAGGTTCAATTTTAAAGGTCCTAAATCAAAACTTAAACTTAAAATTTCATCAAATGGATTTTTGGTTTGATTTCCTTAACATTCATATGAATGAAAAAATAATATTTTTTTGTGATTGCCATGGTTTTAAATGGCAAAATAGAAATATTTATCCAATTTTGATTTTTTTTCTTTGCGGTCTCATGCCTTTTTTGGCTCATTGTAATGTGATTGCACCGTTTTGCTTTGATAAAATGGCATGTTGTGCTAATGGAGTTATGCCAAACTTGAAGCACAACAAACCCTTTCTTTTTGGTGTTTTGTTTATTAACCTAAGCATAAATATTACTGAATGTGAGGTTGATGATTGGGTTGAACAAGGTTTGTTCTTGTTCAGGGTGCATTTCCTTTTACACCAACACTTCAATTTAACGAATTACATATTTTTGCAAGAATTGCCCCTTGTTCAAAATGGATGCAAAATTCATGTGAAACAATGTTTTTTAACAAACATGTTTAAGATGAAAGGTGTTGCCATTGTAAACGTCACATCACAAATTTATAAGCTTCATGGGTTCGTTCCAAATTCGTGCGAATTTTGTTATTTCATGGGTTCATATTGTTTACACACAAATGTCATGCATTATTTAAACATGGAAGTCATTTACATGACTTTCATGTATAAACAACACAAATAAACACATAACATTCATGTATAAACAATACGAACAAGCATATGACATTTGTGTTTAAATAATGCACATGACATCAATGTTCAAATAAGACAAGTAGATTAATGACATTTGTGTCGATTCCATATGAACCTATGAAAAACAAATTTCACATGACTATTATTGCCAAATTATGACCCATGAAGTTTGTGATGCAAGGTTGTCAATGTCACTTTCACATCTCAAAAACATATTTACATTTATAAACTATTGGTTCATGAATTAATTGTCAACATTACCATGCACCTACTTTGCCATAGTTGGTGTCTACCGAAGTTGTATTTGTCCAAATTTTGTTTTCAACACAACAAGTTTTTAACATAATCAGTTCGTATCCTGCAAGCACATGTATTACATTTGTAATGTGCGTTTGAATTTGGTAGGAGACCTCCAAATGCATCAACCATCATTGGATTGTAATGATGTAAAAAACATTTTGAAGTTTGATCCTTTTGTACCTTTTTATGCTACATGATTACATATTTGGGAATACAATTTCAATATCATGGTTTGAAATTTTCCAATGCTAACCAAATGTTCATGGATTTTTGGTTCTCAATTATTTTTCATGTAATATTTTCCAAAAATAAAAATTATGAAAACTTACATAATGAGGTGAAAACATGATAAAGTATACACAAAAAGGTAGTGTGAACAACAAAATACTAAGGTTTATATATAAAAGGATTAACAAGTAGATGATTTTATGAGAATAATAATATTATTTTTGGGTGCATGATTTTTTAATTCTTGTTTGCATGAATTTCAAAAATTAAATTGTTATAATCGTGTTTTTTTACACTATTTATAAGTACTTGAATTAGACCTAAAATTTGTGGCAATTTGAAAAATAAAATTTATGTACTTGAAAGTAGGTGGAATGTTTTTACAAGTATTTCAGTTTTTTTTCATGCACTTCAATATTGATGTGCTAAACATTCCAATATAATTATTTTGGTTAATGGAGTTTGTTTTCATAATTAAAATCATCCCCAACCCCTAAAAAATGACAAAATTATTGGGGATACTTTTCGAGTACTTTTTCAAGTCCAAATGATATGACACAAATTATTTTTAGAAATTAAAAGGAGTTTAAAGATGCCAATGAAAAAAACTAAAAAATTCATTTGTTTTGAAATACTAAAGGAAGGTTAAAAGTTTAAAAAACAATTGTTTTGGTGTTTTCAAGTAGGAAGCAAGGTAGTAAGTATGTACAAAATATCTTGCTTCCACCCAATGCCTATTTATGTGTTGAGGTTCAAATGGGCTAATAAGAGCCACTAATGCCCCCTTTGGTGATTTTTTTTAAGGAATAGTCTTGGAATATTCTTGAAAAATCTTCAAAAAAACTTTTAAAATTTAAAAAATTGTTCTTGTATTATTTTATTGAGGTTTGTGCTAAAAATTTGCTTTAAAAAAAATCATTTTCAAAGTTTTCCAAGTCCTTTTATTACTTAAAATAGTGGTTACAAATCCTTTTACACTACTTTTGAAGGTCCAAATGTTAATGAAATATTATCATATTTTGTACATTTATAAAATAAGATATTAGATTTGGTAATGTGCAAAATTTAAAACTTATTTTCAAGTTAAATTTCTTTTAAAAAAAATTGGTGTAAAAAACACAAAATTAAGTAGTAGTTACACCTACTTTTGGCTCCTATTAACATAACTGCATCCATTGGTGCGCACTTTTTGTGTTTATTTCTATTAGAAAATTATAATTTGTCAAGACAAGATTTCAAGGATTATATACAACAACTAATGGATTGCAATTGTTGAAAAACAAAACAATAGTTTTTTAAATTTGTTTTGTAGATTTTTTATAATTTTGAGTTTCTATATATATTATATGTTTTTGTAGTTTTCTTTTTTTTAAAAATTGCTTGAGGATATTTCATCCATGATAAACATATTAATTCATCCATGGATGGATGACATTGGGTGAAAACACACTAAGGGTGAACCATTTTTTGTTCAAAAAAGTAATGTATAATAAGTATTATAATATGTAGTAAGCTAAAGTTTTGATGACATTCTTTGGTTATTTTAAACATAAGTAAAAACCTTTAAAATTTGAACAACAACAATTTTAAACTCAAAGTTCATTTTGAGTTAAAATTAATTTGATCCAATGTTCAAATGAAGAAGATTGGATCAAATCATTGTACACATAATATATAACTTACATTTTTTCAATGGCCATTATGCTTCATGTCTATGATTCATTAAACATTACCAAACAAAAGAAATTTGAAAAAAATAATGAAATGTCCATTTATAAAATCTCCTCCTCTTTGATATGATAGTGGTTTTTTTCTTAAAAATGAGATATTATTATGTATTCATTACTATACAAATGTTAAAAAAACATATTTTTTGAATGGAATTTCATCCAAAACTTTAAATTTCTAAATTGTCCTAGATCTAATTAATATATATTAATATCATACATAATCAAAAAATTCAGCCAAGAATTCCATTCATAACCCTAGTTTTGAAATATATATTTGAATTTTCAAGCTTTGTGACGGATATTATTTTGTCAAAAATATACTCCATATGCTCAAATTTTTCAATGTTTATTAAAATTTTAAAAATAATTGATTAAATAAAGTCTAAAGTTAATTAAATATACTTAAAACAAATAAAAATAATTCAAAATGTGATGTCCATATATTACCAAAAAATATAATTATAGAAAGATTATACATTTGATTACAATATAAGGATGACTTTCATTTGTGGTATTAGTCTACTATGACCTCCTGTAAGGGGGTCATTCTATGAAATCACACTCCCAACAACAATCCCCAGGGTCATAGGGTGTTTGTGGTTAAACAAGGTTTAGTCATGGGCCAATTTTTATTCTAATCAAACCCTCCATGTTCACCTATGTTAGCCATTACTAATGTAATCTACATTGTTGACTTAAATGTGAATTGGTTATGGACAACTAATTTTTCCTTTCAAAAGCATTTGTTGTAATTGAATGATTGAGTTTTCATTGACAAAAAGACCCTAAAACTTATTGACAAATGAATAATAATTGCATATTTCTTTTGTGATTGAATTATAATATTCGAAATCGAAGTTGTGAGAGCAATTGGTCAAAGCCATAACAAGGGGAGGTTGGGTTTTTTGAAGAGTCAAGATTGGCCAATTACTATCCCTCACACATCAGGTGTAGAAATTTTCAAGCACATAAGTTGTTAAATCCTACTCATCAAGGGTTTTTCAATAATATCAACAGTGTGACCAAATTCCCTTATAACTTCTAGTTTTCATTTAAATGAATTTTTAATGAAAATTTTGTTCATTCAATAACTTCTCCACCCCATTTCAAAACATTATGAAACCAACTTGGTGTACCCATACTCATTAAGGGCTTCCCAACAATACCAAGAGTGCAACAAGAGAGTCTTGGTTTGGGATATCTCAACATGCAAAATAAACAAAACAAACAAATTACCTTCCTTCATAGATAGATTGGTCTTACAAAATTGGAAGGACCTAGAAATTAGGTCTACTAAATAGGCACCCCTTTTGAAAGACCCAATTCTCTATGAGAATCAGGCCATTGAAAAGGGAGAATAAGACTTCATAACACCTGTTACTTGGAGATGCCATAAATACTAAAATGCTACACTTGACAGCATATGCTTGCCAAGCTATTGGTTGTGTTTGAGAATTTGAATATACAGGCTTTGTGATCAGACTTTAGGTGGTATTAAAATTTGCTCCCTAATTATAAATGGGATAGATTTTTTTATTTACCTTAGTTTGCTTATAAGTATGGTAGTTTTGGTCATTTGTGAATATTTTAAGTTACTTGTATAAATTATGGAATAAACATGTTTAACTAAAATTTCGAAATTCCTTTTTAACTTTTAAAAAAAATTAAAGATTTATTTAGAGGGTCTAATTAATTAATTTTCTAAATGTTTATAAAATTTTACCTCCGAAGTAATATAAAGAAACGCTTCTTTTGAACTGCTCAATGTCATTTTTGTAAAAAAACTAAGTGACTCCCCATGAACAAAAAGCAACTCGTTCTTTAGCAGCACAAATTTCCTATTTTCTTGGACGTATAATATCCATTCTAAAAGAAGCCTACACGAAATTCTGTCTGCTCTCACATATCTTAATTTCTTACGTACATCAAGGTGGTTAAATACATATACTATACTAATTAGAACTCGCTAAGCATGTTTTGTAATTCATTTAGCACCTTGGCCTGCCCAGATGGAATTCCATGTGGAAACTATCGAAATTGAAACCACTTGGTGCACGACCACGCACCAAAATTATTTAAAGAGAAGTCAATTATTCCACAGGTAGATCATGCATTGGCTTCAGGAACTAGGTACCTCATATATATAGTATCAATCCCAAAGGAACTACCTCATACAAGGTATTGATCCCAAAGGAACTAGACATCACATACTGTATTCATCCCACAGGAAATACCTCATCTACAGTATTCATTCCTAATATTTTTATGGGCAGAACACCACTTCATAGTTACTGCCAGTGGGGCACGCGTACACATGATTGGCGTCGTCCTGAGAGTAGGAGTAGGCATCGGGACAAGCGTTTGCGAATTGTTCAGTTCCAGGCGTGGCAACCGGTCCTGGGCCATCAACGTTGCTACAACCGTAGCCAACTGCGCCGGTTAGAAAGTTGGGAGACTGGCAAAAGCTGTAAATGTTGCCGATGGAACAAATAGGAGTGCCACACTCCAGTCCTTGCCTTTGTCCCGGAGATGCAATGGTTGTTGGGTTGATCAGCAAAGGCAAGTTGTAAGCGTTCTGCGAATATCAGAAAAATGCAGAGTAGTTAGTTCTACATTGAAAGAGATCTAAGTTCTATATTGAAACAACTCGTGGGACCAAAACAAAAAACAATGAAAACAAAAAAGAAGATCAGGATTCAGCAGCCACCAAAATTATACTCGTGATCAGCATGATCAGCTGCTAACTAGCTACCCGCGTGCTCTAGCACTAACCTAAACTATAGTTCCATTCATTGAAAGTCAGGGGCTAGGGGATAACAGCTAACTATGCTTAATTTAAACAAACGTATCTGTCAGATCAATTGTCAACCACATGGATGATGCGAAAGTCTAGGTCTGCATATTGATCAATTAACCATAAGGTGATCTGAAAGTCTAGCTATGTTGTAGATCATAATCTTAGTTGAATAAAGACAGAATAGGTCTAATAATAATAATAATAAGGTCCGAATTTGCTTCAGATTCGTTCTAGGATTTTTTTATCTGGACGTGTGTTATACGTGATCAAGACTGTGTTTTCTACAAAGGCTATTCGAAGTCCGGCTAGAACGAAGAAGGACGTACCACGTTACTGATATCGTAGTAATCTTCGCCACCGGCACCGATGGTCATCTCCGCAAGGTCTGCCTGAGGCTTGGCATTATTTCCATCTATTGGATTTGCACTGCCTCCTGGATAGCCCCAAATCACGCCACCGGGCCAGTTCGGCCCCACGTTGATCACTTGGAATCCGTTGTAGGGAGCTAGAGCGTAACAATTCACTTGTCCACCACAGATGTTACAGGTTGCGCATGCTGAGATCGTTTCTGAGCATTGATTTCTGATGTTGATTGACGCAGCTGCACAAGTAATGATACATAACTTGTGCAGGGTGAGATCGTGTTATAACTCTAGAACATTTAGAGAGTAGTACATAACCCAGAAGAATAAACCGTCCATGACGGGGATTTGCATGCCTTAGACATACACAATCCAAAAATTCAAAAAATTCAACCAAGAATTCCATTCACAACTCTAGTTTTGAAATATATATTCTAATTTTTAAACTCTGTGACGAATATTATTTTGTCACAAATATATTTCATACGTTCAAATTTTTTAATGTTTGTTGAATTTTTTTAAATAATTGATTAAATGAAGTCTAAAACTAATTAAATATACTTAAAACAAAACAAGTTAAAATAATTGAGTTTTCATTGACAAAAAGACCGTAAAATTCACTATCCCTCACACATCAGGTCTAGAAATTTTCAAGCACCGAAGTTATTAAATCCTACTCATCAAGGGTTTTTCAATAATATCAAGATATACGATTATATTGTCCCCGTTTCTATCACGTCACTATCAAATGCAGACGTCTGGAATCCCCGATATGTATACGAATAGATCAGAATGCCGGAATTACAGAAGTATGAGTTTCAGGTCAACTGCATATTTCCAATTCATAAAGATGTAATGTGCGCGCCTAGTCTAATCCTGCAAACAATCTGCAGGTACACAAATATGACCCTCATCGATCCTGAATGCAACACGAGGAGTCAGTCTAGGGAAGTAATTAACCGTTGATGGAATCCGTGGCAAGCGAAATGACCACAGCCATCAGCAACGCCTGAAGGGCCATAATCCTCACAGAGTTCTTCATTGCAGTCACAGATGAAATGCACCAGCTGCAGGCAGGGCGAAAGAAGGTTATAAGAGTAAGAAAGTGTGAGCTGGGTACAACAGATCTAACTAGCTAGCTAGATCAAGTGCACTACAAAGTGGCTTCCTATAAGAGCATAAGAAGTATGAGCTGGGTACAAATCTAGCTAGATCAACTGCAGTAACAAATAACATTGGACTGTGTATGCTCAGAATGAAGTTGAATGGGACTTGTTGGGAGTAGCTAGACACCATAACATATTTATGTGCAGCAACAGCCGCTACCCATAGCAAGCTTTTTGATCAGACCAACGTCATCGGGATCAATTCCGTGAGAAACAAGGTGAAGTAAATGAAGTTCAACTCGGTCGAAGACTTCCGAATGGACAGGCGATCCATACATGACTTTCTTAGGCGTTCAGCCATATTTCCCGCAAAGTGTCTATCAGGCAACTTATGTACCTGCCGCATGCACTCACGAGTCATGACTTTCTATACCACCTGCAGCGACATTTCTAGATCCTCGGTATCACGAGTTACGATACTTTTTTCCCACTTAAGGTATCCGGAATGTCCGCACAAAACTTGGATAATTTAAGGCTTGTAGTTGAATAAGTTTTTATATTAATTGTTAAATTTCTAGAGGGAACTTTCAAGAGAAAACGGAAGCCCTGTCGATGGGGAAAATGTTTAGCATTAAATGGTGACAGAATTTTTGGAAGCCTATCTAAATGTTTAGGAAAACTAGTTTAAAATTTGCTACCAAACTAAAATCAGAGTCGAAATGTGATGAAAAATTTTTAAATTTCTTTTTCAGTAAAATTTGGTGAGTTTTACAGAGTAAAACTATATTGCAACAGAACATTCCGGTATTATTCTTATTATTTTCATTTTGGCAAAATTTAGCACAAAATGAAAAGATGCTGGGTAGAGTATCAGTTTTAGGAGAAGCAGTTGAAATTACTGCACTGGTGTGATCTCAAACGTCAGCATAGTGTAATTGTTGTACCCGTGTCCTCAACAGAACACTGTCTCTTATGAATTTCATACAAGTGTGAGTTAAGCGATATTGGTGTGAGACTCAAAACTGGAATAGGCGGAGCATAGCTTGCAGCCTAAGTGTTGCGACCCTCACTTTTTGGGGTGTAAAACTTTGATGTGAAGTGTGCGCCTGGGGGGAGGGAAATCAAGAGTGGCAAAAGTGCACGTGCTTTGAATGAACATTAAGTGAACTCCATGGTATTAAAATGATGTGAAGCTGTTTATTTGCAAAATCCAGTTCATCAAATTATATCTGTATATATATAAATTTTGTGCAAGATTATGAGGTCCAGAATCAGTTAACGAAACTTTGGATACCCTACCAGAAAGTATAGAGTACTAAAGTCCTTATTTTGGTAATGTGTAATATCCCCTCTCCCCCCCCCCCCCC
>Ga0209611_10005284_pt1 | contig 21702 bp, 16 predicted proteins | sample S1TSphgellanicum_3_FD_187693 | JGI IMG/M metagenome (GOLD analysis project Ga0209611, IMG submission 187693) | Host-associated microbial communities from peat moss isolated from Minnesota, USA - S1T2_Fc - Sphagnum magellanicum MG (SPAdes) (version 2) | ecosystem: Host-associated > Plants > Peat... | reverse complement strand
TTTCATATCATCAAGAAAAGGTATGGTTGGGGTGCAATCAGATAGTTGGAGTTATCACCGGGTTCAGATAGTTTCACTCCAATTGGTTCTAGTATTCCTATGGATGATTCACCACTTCAGCAACATATCAAAATTGGAAAAAAAAAAAAAAAAAAAAACTTGGGGGAAGCTGCATTGTGCAGAGCTAACTCTCATCCACCTCAATTGACTTGGTTTTTTACATCCATATATCCTAACCTCAATCACAATACACATTTAAGAGACTTTCATCAGCTGGGCTTCGTTGGATTAGTTAAGCAAGAAAAAATGAGACTTGAGTCAATAAGAAACTCTTAGTCACGAGAAACTCTGGTCTACTAGCTAGGCTTTGTTGTGGCTGAACAGAAGTCAGCTGAAAAAATGAGACTAATCAGGGTCAATGGTTGGTCTGAAATTATCAAGTTAGTAAAGTCAAGACATGAAGGTTTAAGACTGCACTTGACTAGATATGTATTTAATAGTAGGTAATTTAAAGTGGAGTCAAACATAGTAGCACTTCTTTGAAAAATTGTTGGCAGATTGAGACAAAACAATTTATTTTTATTTTTATTTTTTAAATTTTACTTTTATTATTAATTTTTAAATTTTATATATATATATATATATATATATATATATATATATTTTCCCCATAACCCTAGAGAGCAGCATCAAGCTGATGGACCTCTTATTCATGAGTGTTTTACGAAATATTGATAATTTTCAGTGTTTTGTGGTTATTTGATTTAAAAAATAATTAGTGGGCAGTTCTTTAATAAAATTCAGAATCAAGGAACCGTTGATTCCAGTTTTTTGAGAAAAAAGTCAGAATCAGAGAACCATCGGTTCTCATTATTTTAGAAGCATCAAAGAACCAACATTTTCATGAAAGAATCAGCAAAGAAAACTGGTGGTTAGAAAGGTGATTTTTTAATTTTCAAAGTTTATGAGAACCAAGGTTTTATAGCAAAAACTGGTTTTTAACCCCAAAAAAAAAAAAAACAACTTAGCTGGGTGAGTGGGTGTATACCCGGGTTGTCTCTATAGCAGGTTCTAATAACCGCCCAACACTGGGTTTTTTCAATACCAATGCCAATGGATGGCCCCCCTTAACTACCTGATCTTTTCATCCATCTTTGCCAAGTCCACACTAGAGGACAATAAAAATAAACTTGATTCTTGGCGAGAAAGTCATTAGCCCTTGGGACCACATACATGCCCACTTTGCAATGAGGTTAGTTGGTTCCCAGCCAATCTATGCACCCATGTGTGTTGGGAACCACAAAGGAAAGTGTTCCAATTCTCGTTGCTAATTGAGAAGTGGCTCTCATGCTTGTGCTACAAGTTACAACAACAATTAGTATAACATGGTATCTTTGTATCTTCCTTGTTCTCTCTCTTTAGCCAAATTTAGCAGTGTTCAAAATATGAAAGTAGCACCCTTTTCACATTGTAGGCAGTTCTGGTGATTTTTCTAATTTTGAAAAAAAAATCATTTCTTGGTGAATTTTTCTTTTTCAAAAAATAGGGAATTTGCAGCAGAATATTCCTTTTCAATTTATATTTTTTATTTTTTCGAAATGGCAAAAATTCACCCAAAAAAAACAACTTTTCCTTCTAATCCTTTACCTTCTAATCCTAATGGGCGCCAATTAGGTTACCAATGTCAATGAAAAAGGGTGCCAATTAGGTTACCAATGTCAAGAAAAAAGGGTGTCAATTAGGTTATCAATATTTTTAATAATAGCCATCAGTTATCTATATGGGTAGGTTTTCAAATACCCATTTGATAATCATTGGTCAACCTGATGGTTACACACTGGTTATAGAGTTCTTTACAAATTAGATTTAATTAAAAAAATTTGGGCATTTATCATTAAAAATGTTTAGTGTTTTAAAATTGATAACCCACTTGGATGATAACCAGGTCATCTGGGTAAGTTATTGAGAATTCAATACTGAGCAATTAGGTTAGTAACCGGTTATCAAAAAATCAGTAACTGACAATTAGGTTATTAATAACGAGATTGATAACTGGGGTTGTAATCAGGTAAAAACTCAATAACCAGCCCACCATGGTTGTTGCCTAGTTAATGGAACATGGAAGGATAGGGTACCAAGGTGAACTCAGTTGTGGTTCATTCATCACTTGAGACATAACCGGTGTTATGTGGGTAACCCACTAAAGCACCAACCTTGGTTAGTAAGAACTGGATCCAAATTGGGATTGATTTTGGGAATCAATTAAATTTCAGTGTGGAACTGGCATCATGAACCAGAACTGGTCCAGGATCATTTTCAAAGGACTGAAACTAGTGTTTGTTCTTAGTGCCATTGGAAGTCCTTCTATGTTGGTTGCATTGATGTGATTTTGTAATGTTTAGACTTTAGACCTCCAATCCAGAAGTTATTGAATTTTAAGTAATTTTTGTTATGGGAAATTCAATAATTTTATTCTAAAGCATATATCCATTTTTTTATTGAATAATATATTTGGTAAAAATGGTGTGGCAATATGCTCTAAACTACACAAGCCAAACTAGTAGTTACCATTTGAAGTGAATGATATAGCATTTAGCATTGTCCAACTTGCACGTTTTCTTTAGGTATTTCTTTTCAATGAATTTAAAAAAAGAAGAAATTCTAACACATGATCCAAGAGCCTAAATGTGGATTTTTATGTGGCACAATTACATATAGCAAGGGGATATCCTCTACTGAAGAAGAGGTGTAGAATCTTGCCGTTACGTAATGTGCAAGGTAAAGCCCCCAAGGTGGGGGCATTCTCAAAATAAATAGCAAAGTCTAAAGTATAAACCCACATTTTAAACTTTTGGGCATGTCGACCACCAATTGGCTTTACCCATTGTAAAGCATGAGATGAACATTTTCATGAACTTAAACATAGGTACATCACGAGGTGTAGGAGGGCAATAGTTTTTGAGCTATTACACTCATTCCTTTAGAGTGAGGGAGATCTTACACCTATGAGCATAATTTCCCTCTCACTCTTATGGATGAGCATATGATTTCTTTTTGTTTTGAGGGATATTTATTGATCTAAGGTGCACTCCAAACATGATAAGAAAGTTTATACTTGAAGTGCTTTATGGTCTTATAATTATCTTTCTGTTTTCATTTTCTTACCTACCTAGGGTCCTATGGAGGTAGGTGGGTCAGTCAACTCCTTATGACCAAAAAATGTGTCTACATTTCTCGAATAGAGGTGAAATGAACATCTGGATGATACTATGCCTTAATGGATGAAGGGTTGCATGGATTTGGACTACTAGAAAGTGCCAAAACAATGGATAATTGGTCATCATGAAGCTTTGAAGGTGCTTCTATCTTTTTGCTATGTGTTTTTTGTTTTCTTGTTTGGTTTGTTGTTTGTAGGTGATGAGTTTTGTTTTGTAGTCTTCGTGAAATGGGCGACACTCGGCATTGATCAGCTTGGAGTTTTGTGCTGCCTTTGGACAAGATGTGTAATGGAGGACAATTGATGGCAAGTATAAGGTGAAGCTTGCAATTTGATGAAGCTAAACTTTTATGTTAGTGAAGTCATTTTTGGTTGTAAAAGGAAGGAAAGCTATTACCAATATGTGTGTGTTTGAGGTTTGGATTTTGAAATAATGCAATCTGTTAGTTGTAATGAAGTATGAATGCCCTTGTTGCAATTTGAACCTTGGGTAGAGGACTATGCTTCTTTCTGCCATGTCATAGCCCTTTTTCGAAGGTTAGACAAAATAGATGGATAATGTAGGGACCAAATGAGGAAAATGATGAAAATTTGAAGGGTTTCATGAGCAATCCACATAGCAATTGGGTTTGTGGTAATGAGTGTTGTCACTAGGTTTGGGAGGTAGTAAGTTCTAGAGTTTATAGGCAAAAGTACCCATAGTTGTGGGAGCTTTGAGAAGGAATAATGGGATGTTAAACAATTATGGGGTTTATCAAAAAAAATTGTTAAAAAGACAACATGGTCCTTATTTTCTTCTTGTCCAACTTCCTTGAGGTTTTATGTGGTACTTGGGTGGGTTTCATTCTAGAAAATGGTGATTTGTGAAGGCATTGCCATGTTGGATTAGTTGGGTTCAAGAGAGTGAAGCTGGAATTGACCTAATTCCTCATGGTCCATAGCTCAATATGATTAAGTCAAATTAAAGGTTATATATTTTAGCATTCATTTTATTATTCATGTTAATGTAAAAACTCTTTACATTACAATTTTTCACTATATTTTTAGCAGCAAAAAAAACTTTAGGTGGCCCTTTCTATTGGTGACATCCTTGTTTCCAAATGATTGCATCTTTCTCTTACATTATTTGGGAAGCTATTTCTTTTGAATCTTGCTCTTGATTTTATTTTTTCTCGAACAACCTTTTAGCCCAAAGTGGAGAGGATAAAAGAGTTGATGACCAAATAATTAAAGTTATGGACATCATCAACACTTTCAAATTGTAAGTTTAATCTAAACCATCAAATGATTATTTTGGCCTACATGTATTTTGTTTCAATTCAATAAAAGAATACATTTTCCTCTAAGTGGCATTGAGGTAGTAGCTATCTTTGCTTTAAAACCCTTTAAACATTCCCATTTTTTGTGTGATGTGGTTTTTGTATTTTAATGGTTTAAGAACTTGAATGTAGGTCATAACAAAGTTGAGTGAAGAAAAAATCACACATGGATCCAATTGAGAGTTCCAAACTCAGTCAATTGAATTGGCGATCTTTTTAGAATGGCCATGGATGGATTTCGATAATTATTCTTCTTCATCCAACATAATTTTTGTTGATCTCTAAGGATAATTATTTTTGATAATGTTGGAAAATTTATCTCTTTATTTTGTTGTGGAGTTTTTTCTACAATCTCATGAAACTTGATAGTATATGATGTTTAAGATTTTTGTTAAATTGATTGTTGGGCTTCCAATAATGTGCATAAATCCCAATTTGTCAAAAAGGTTACGAATAAGTCTTAGTCTATAAAAAAAATTAAGCTTACCATATCAAACACCCTAATTAGGCCATGATAAGCAGATGAAAAGTTGCTTTGGGGTGATGTAGATTTTGAAAATGAAGCCTTCTACACACTTTTAAGAAGTCTAGAAAATGAGAACACCAATTTTGTTAACCTACATCCAAAAACCCATTTAAAAATAAACAACCATGTTCATTCTACCATTGTAAATCAACTTACAAAATTGATTCATACTTCAAAGCCTCAAAATTTAATAAATTTTAAGTCAATTTCAAAACGTGTGGTTGGTTAAGAATTACAATTTATTATTCTCATTCATCATTAACATAACAATGCAAGGCACTTATCAGAAGGATTTTTTGAAACTCAATGGTGGTGGAATTAAGTTTAGATCAACTATTGTAAAAAGGAATTTAGATTTCAAAATGTGCTTTACATCAACTTAGAAAGTGAACTTTAAATTATTTTAAAAAAGACCATGATTTTTAAAAGTGGGATGTTGAATCAACCTTTCTTTGAGTTAATTAGTTAGTTTTTGGTTCTAGAAATCATCATGGAAATATTTTGTCACTTTCAAGTTCACATTCCATTATTTAATTATCGAAAGGATTGATATACATTTTGAAAATCTACATTTTCACACTCACATTGAAAATCAAACTTTTTATTATGATTGATGAAAATTGAATCCCTTAATTTCTCAAACCTTATACTATTTCTAAGGACTAGTCTTATGTTAAGCTTTGATGTTTGTTGGAGGATGTGGGCATTATGGAATGACCAGAATGACCAGAATGACCTTTTCAATTTTGGGATGTAGGGACAAAATGCACAATCAATATTAAGTTGGAAAAATTCAACAAGATTGGGCTTGGGGTGAAAGCATGGTAAAGTATGCCAAAAACAAATCCCATACAAGTAATCATAATCACATTTATGACATAAACATGAGAAAACCTATTCAAAACTTTTTAAACTTTCATAATAAAACAATGTTGTTCTCCATTGAGTTTATGGTTAGCTACACATAAAGTTTGAAGAATTTTAGTATAAGAAAAATGGATGAAAAGTATGTTTTAAACTAATTAGGTTTTCAAATTTTCAAACATACTTTTATATGAAAACTTTAGTAGATTATGACTATAATATGAAAAAAAATTAAAGCACATTGATACATATTAGTGCTTCATCCATTTGAAAGTATAAAAAATCCAATTACAATTGTACTTTCATCATATTTTCATATATTTGTTCAAAAGTGAGACACATACTTTCTTATACTTGTATTTTTAAAAATGTACTTAAATGTGTATTAAAGCATGCAATCTTTTAATATTATTCAATGAAATCAAACTTCCTTTTATTGGTCATTAAAATAAAAAATATTCATGAGTTCAATGTATTAAGGCTTAATTTATGGATATTTTCGATAAAAAAATCAAGTATCCCTTGTTGGCATACTTTACCATGCTTTCATCCCTTAAGGTTTTTATCACTCCCATGGTTAATGTTTCATCAAATGGGGCAAAATGACAAAGGGTTGAAACTCTTGGATCAAGTGGTCATGCAATTATTTCTAGGAACTTAATACATAGCCTATTTTGGGGTGTGGCCTAGATCTATCCATGGAACAACTTCTATTATCATCATCTACATTAAGTGCATAATGAAATATTATCATTGAATCAAAATTGAAGTCCTTTTTGATCGCATAACAAGTAATGGAGAAATATTTGCATGTTGTTGAAAAGTTGGAAAAAGAGCCAACAAGAATATCTTTGATGATAATTTTTAGAATTTGAAATCTTGGGACTAAAATGATATAGGTGTTATGAAATTATGGTGTTGAGAATGTTGTAAGGAATTTGGAAGAGCTAATGATGACCATAGTATGTTTACTATTAGTAACCTCTTGCAAATTTCAAGAAGAATCATATAATGTCAATTGTCCACATTTGGAATTGGTGTAAGGAAAAAGGTGTAGAATTTTGTGCCCATCTTTAATTTGTTGCTGCAAAAAAGAAAAAAAATTTGAAAACAAACTAAAGACCATAAGAGGACTATGGTAATGGGTACACAATTGTTGAGTCTATTAATGTATCATTTGATGCAAATGAATTGCCTTTTGTTGTAGTTGGTGATCCAAAATCAACAAAATTAAAATCAATTTGGTACAAAGTATAATGTACTTTTTGTAATGATTTTTTGCAATTGTGCCTTCCAAAGAAGAATCTAAAGACAAATTTGAATAACCATATGGAAGGCACCAAACATGCAAAAGTGGGTGGAGGATGTTTCAAGGGAGAAAGGTTATGTTACTTCAACTTTGTTGATAGTGCAAAGGGGCAAGCCTTCAATATCTAGCAAGAGCATTCCCAAAAATCAAAACATTTTGTATGGATGGTTTAAATTTAAGAATTCTACAAATATTGATGTATCACCTAGAAGTAAAACTAATTCTATCCTTGTTTTGCTATGTTAGGGTTATTGGTCGAAGAATTGCAAATATGCTACAAACCAAACCTTTGAGACTCATTATTTATTGCAAGATCCTCTTCTTGGGTTTGCATGGATTTCAAAGTTTCAATCTAAAGTTGAATAGAAGTTGGGAAGTCTAAAATACAATATTGATGGTTACTTTAGACATAAAAATTGCAAGACGCTATTGACTTTTGGTGAACCTTTCATTAATTTGACTTGTGTTACTTGTTTTCAAATTCCATAGGAACCTAATTTTAGAAAGAAGGTTGTTTGAAAGGATGCAACCATTGATAAAAAAAGTTGTAGGGGAATAGGGTCTAGTAGGAGGTTGGGATACTTGTCTATCATATAACATATTATCCATAGTTATGGCATTCATAAGAAATATAGAGATTCTAAAGATGTTCATCGGTTTCAAAAGGCTAAAGTTGCTCAATCGAAAATGTCAAAGTTATCATTAAAAACTATTTCATTAACCATTTGAATGTTTGAAAAGAAAAGATGTATTTCAATTTTGTAACAATATATTTTCTACTCATAATACAAATGTTTTTGGAGGCAAACTAGCCTTCTAGGATTTTTTGGAGGATGTTGTAGCAAATCTAAATCACTAAAAAGGACATAGGTGGGTACCAATAGTTTTGCCCAAAGCATGAATTTAATCTATAATGAATGTCGTATGTGTGATTCTTTCTAATTAAACTTTGTTGGACCAAGCAATAAGATGACAAAATGAGAGAACAAGAAATGTGCTCAATTTCTACCTAGTGAACTATCTTAAAATGTATCAAAAATTTACAAAGAACCAAAAACAACTCACAATATTAGGGGGTCTATCCTTGTCATATTGGCTGAGGATGAGATTAAATTTATCAAATCCAAAATTGCATGCGATTCGAATAGTGATAAACTAATTAACTTTTGTGGTGCAAAAGTGGATCATCATTATGTGAATAATTTCCTCCTTGTTGGAATTAGAAAAGTTGGTTACAACAAAATCTTGAATGTTTTTACAAATAAAATAACTGGCATTTTTGTTACAATCCTAATTGTCATTCCTTACATGAAAAGTTGTTGATATTGGTCCTTGTGGTATGTTATATATATAATTGTTTTGATGCGAATTGGGTTCAACAACAATGGGATGCTATTTATGTTTCATGAAGATCTTAATGTCAAACCATTGTGACCTATTGTTGAACATGTTTGTGATGGTGATAGTTGTCAATGTCAATTATTGTTAGCAATACAAACATGTACAGTTGAAAATAAAGTGATTTGGATGGTTGATGTTTGCTAGATTGGATGAGGCATAGGATGCTTGGGGTCTTTGTGACCAAGATTATATTCACAATGGTAAAAAAATTATAAATCCTTTGGATAGTCCAATGAGGTCTTTACAATTGGATGAATATACTTGTTTTTTCTAACATATTGGTTAGGTGTACATGTACAACAAATACACTTTTGACCATCATGGTTTGAAGTTAAAGGAAATACAAAGAATTGATGGATTTTTCAAAGGAAGGTCCAAAAGTGCTTTAACATGTTGCAAACTAGTGGAGATATTCATCAGAAAGAACTTTGGGCATTAAATTGTATTTGAAAATATGTGCAAATTACATTGAGATATTTTTGTCATTGGGTGAAAGCACACTAGGGTGGCTAAGTTTCGGTGGATTCAAATCCCTTTTCAAAGTCGTTTTCTAGTGTAGTTGAAAATTGGCTTAAAATATGAATATTTAAATTATATTGAAAGTAACATTTGTTTCAATTTCCAATTTCAAGTCTTGATTTTATAAGACATAAAAAAATCATAAAATGAAGTTTTTAAGAATTGCAATTTTTAGGATTTTGAAAAGTCCATAATATCATAAATTAAAATCACATTCAATTCATTCAATGGATCTTTAGTTTTTTAAACATAATTCATTTAATATCCCAAAGTTTCAAACACATAAAACTTTGTAAGATAAAATATTATATCCTGCAAGGCGTGACAAAATTTGTCGTCAAGATTCAAAAGTCCATTACTCATTAAATATTTAGGATTTTGATTTGTTTTTTCATTTTAAAAATTCCAACTCTTTTAGCATTACATATGTGAGTCCCTTTTTTGATATTTCAATGAATGAAAATATTAACGTTTTATATTTAAGTTTCAAAGAGATGTAGGAAAAACTGCAAGTGTGACACCTAAAAAGGGACTACATAGTGTGCTTTCACCCCATTGACTTTGGATTTAAGGAGCAAAATCATTATGGTTCCAAAGTATCATTTTTTCCCTCCTTTGGAGATTATGGTTGAAGCATGGAAACCATTTACCATCGGGAACCCTAGAACGATAAGTGTCACAAATGTTTTTGTGAGCCATCAATGCTTTTTGGATATGCAAATCTCTTGTCACTTTGATTTGATCAAATTGTTGTGAAGTATTTTTTTTCCAAGATTGGGAGAATGGTAGGAATGGAACGTGCATGTGACTTTTTTGAACTTGTGAATTGTGCAAATATCCTTAACCACATTGCTACAATTGATTATGGTGAAAATGGGTTTGAATTTGGACAAATTCACAACAAAATGGAAATTGTGTGGGTTGACAAGTTGCATCCTTTGCAAGAAGGTGAATCTATTGCTAATCCAATTGATTATAGTCTAATAAGGTCAAATGAAGATATACTTTTGGCATGAATAGGGGGGTTCAATGTTGCTCAAAAATATGTTGACAACAATGAACATGAAAGGGGCTTTTGGTGGCTCATGGTACGTGTTCATGGTTTAATTAACCATGGGAGCTAAAAAGGTTGATCTTCAACATCTAGCTTATTTTTCACCTAGAAGAACCACAATAGGGGAAGATGGTGATAGTGAGGTGTTATGAGATCATGCTAATGAAGAACAAAAACCCTTTCTACCATTAGGTGTAACACACGATAAGGGTGACCTAGTTGATGATGGCTTATATAATGTGACCATATAAAATTTGAGATGTGAAATATAATTTCTAACATGATGAAGTTGATGGATAATTTCTAATTGATACTAGGTCTAAGATTTTTATTTGCCCTATTGTGGCATACAAAGGGAATAAGATTTATAAGTCCACAGTGTAAACAAATTCAATGGAAATCTTTCCCCTTTTAAAGATAGATTGACACTTGTGTTGAAATCAAAATATTTTGATAATTTAAAAGATTATTTGATTGCATCATGTAGCAATACATATTTGTTGGGCTTGGGTAGTGATTGCATCACAAACTTTCAATATCATAAATTTCAATAGAATTAGTGTGAAAATTGTAAAACAATATGTCCATGCAAAAATCATGGGCTTCAAATTTATATAAATGATGTGTCTTTTTTTATTTGTGATGTCTTCATGTGAAGTACATACAATTTACATTTTAACTAAATTTGTGTAATTGTTGTGATGTAAATTTGCATAAAACTATGCATTTTTTGTGTATTAAAGATGAACAATCACATATGTCATTCAAAAACAATGTCTCATGTGTTTGAATATTTAAAATGTTGAATGCATGTAAATATATTTTATATTATCATAACATAGAATTCATACGATTTCTGTAAAAACCTATGAAAAATGGATTTTGCATGGAATTTGTATGAACCTATGAAGTTTGATAAGTTTATGATGTGTGGTATTTACTTTGTGTAGGACTCCATTAATAACCAAGTTGGCTTGAGGCAAAAGGGTCCTAAAAATTCAAAGGTAAGTAAACCCACCTTAGTTTGTAATCCCACAAATAATAGTACTTGATGGCTAAGGGGAGTCTATATAATTAGGAGGAGGGTTTGAACTAGATTTAGTCTCTCAAGGCAACCCATTGTTTTGATGAATAAGTTTAATGTTATAGCTATGAAAGTAGGGGGGCTTTGTCATAATGGTGTTGTTAAACTTGTTTAGTATGTGAGAAGCTAACTTCAAATTCAAGTATGACACAACTAATACTAATTGGGTGGATATAGATTTAGTAATATTTACTATCATTATGAACCATGAAAAAAATTAAGACATTTATTGATTAGATTGCCTTGATGCAGCGTGTTTGGATGAGTTTGTAACCAATAGGAGTTTATAAACTACCTTCTTGCTATGTTCTAGGACGTGAGTTGTCTCCCCCTATATATTTTGGTTTTTGGTGTGTAAGGGAAAAATGATTTTCTTTGTGTGTGGAATAGGTGCACTTAAGGTTTCATTTGTGTAAGGGTGATGGGATTTAGGAGTATTGTGGCCTTTAGGTTTCACAAACAAGAAGACAAAGAAGCAAACTATGAACGGTTCTTTACATATGGTTTGGCCTCAATTGGATTTATTTTCATAGAATATAAATTTCACTAGTCAAATGAAAGCCAACATGAACCTAGAAATTAGAATTTGAGTTGTTTATTCAACTGTGAATCAATCAAGTTTAGTTGATAAAATTATGCATCCATCTTTTGCAATTTCTTTTTTTTGTCTCAAACTTTGTTTTGAAAGCTCATGCTGTATTGGGATGCACTTGTTTCAAACTTTTTCCAAATCTTAGTTTGTTTGCTCAATCTAATTAATGTCTTCTTGATTAAGTACTTTAAAAAAAAAAAAAAGGAATTAAAATTTAGTAGAGATAATAGGAAGTTAACCGAATTATTACAACACTGAATCTTAGAAATGGCACTTTAGTAACAAAATGGCATTTCATTAGTGAATTGACAGAACAAAAATTACAACATGTATATATCACTCTTCACATTGAATGAAAGGTCACCAATTCCATTTACCCATGCAGTCTATCCGATACACCAACAGAAAGCACTCTATGTTGGATGTCATGAACACTGGTAGAGGTCCAAATAAGGGGTGAGGGTGCTCTAGACATGATTGTCATCTAGCACCAATCCATTAGGGGGTCAGTTGGTGTAAGCACGTGTAGTGTAAATGCAACATATGATAGCTGGGGTTTTTTGTTCCCTTAGAGATTATAGGCAAAGTCAAGTTTGAGGTTTCTAGCAAGATGGGCTGGTTTGATTCACAGCTAGGGTCATTTGAATTCCGTAGTTGGAATTGACTTGTCATTGATCACCTATTTTCTACTTGCCTTTTTCCAGATTAAATAGGCTCTTTAGATTTAAATTAATCTCCAGCCCCTCACACATGAGGGCTTGAGAACCCGGGTAGAAGGATGTACTCGACTCAAGTATCATCATTTTTCTTTTCTCAAATGGAGCTAGTATCACCTAGTATGATCTCACTAGTTCTCAATTATGAGAATTGTCAGGTACCCACCTCTCTTCATGATACCCACCCAACACTAGTTTATATCTCTTGTAAATCTCTCCATTTTGTACTTCAATATTGAATGAAGTAAAAGTTTCCTTTTTTTCATTACCAGACCATGTTGCTTAACACTTCTAACATTCTGCAAATTTGCATAATATATGGCTTTTTCAACATGTCTCAATTTTGAACACTCATGTCTAGAGCACTGATGATGGAGGTCAACAAATATTGATCCTACCTGAAAACCCACACAGTCTACACTGAATGTGAGCTGGGGCAATTTAACCTAATGTTTTTTGTCTTGAAAATGGATTCATTTTGGTGTCTGTAAAATGGGAGGCTTATCTATCACTGGGATTTTTTTCCAAGTCCAAATTTTACACTAACACATGACCTAACCAACCAACCCATGATCTCGGTATTCAGAGAGCACAGTGACTGTTGTTGTTGATGAGGCAGCACAGCACCAGGGCAGAAGATAATTACTCAGGCAAAAATTGGCTACATGTTCACCAGCAATTTTTGGAGCTCAATCTGTGAAGTGTCGGTTAATCAACTTGTACAATACAGTTGAAGCTTTATCAGACTTCCTGGATGGTAAAACTCCCAATGCCACCAGCTGCTGGGCTCGGTCATTGAGCTCAGCAATGTTTCTCTTCCTGGTCTCTTCTGCCTCTGCCTTCTCCTGTTCAATTTTCCAACTTTCCAAACATCAGATCATCTTGCCCCAGGCTTGTCAGTAAGCACCCTGAGGAATCATGGTGGAACCGTGCAATTTGTTTAGTTTATGATTTCTCCCTGCACCAGCTCCATGTCTGGTTACCATCCCCCTGGATCCTGCCTGAGAGACCAAAGCTGAGCAGAACCCAAGACACACTGTAGACCATTCCATATTTAGAGGGTTCGCTGCTAGGTCGAGGCCTTGCCGCATGTGGTAACTAGTATTCCATCCCAGAACAAGCAAAATGGGGAATTCCTGTGCTGACCTTACAACATTTTGATATCTAGTGATAACTTCTATGAGCCACTCCAGGGCCACTCCTGAACAAGTTACCTGCTCAGCTCGTGTTTGAGAATCTGCAATTGTCCTCTCAGCCTCTTCATGTGCTTTGGCCTTGATTCGCAACTCATCTTCCAAGGCTTTAGACACTATTTTTTGTGCACGCACCTGCAGACAACATGACGGTCATCAGAAACTTGTCCCAAGACTTCTAGCACAAGAGGAGAATGGCACAATGGGTTGGGATGTATAGAGACCGATGATCCCTCACAAGTTAATCACCAAAACAATTAGGACACAGAGAGCTGCTTCCTGGAAAGAAGGGGACAAATAATTTCCCAACACATCCTGGCTATAGGAGCATACTAGCTTGTAAAGGGAGAAAGGTCAAACCATATTCTCTTATGGTGTTGGCAGCTGCAAAATTGCCATGCAAGAGAAGGTTTCTCAGTGCATACCAAGCATTGCCAAACTTATACTGTTCTGAATTATATTGACTGGATACAAAATGGAGGGATGTCTATAAAACCAGTAGAAGGAACAGACATCACTACAGATGCTGTAAATCATGTTAGGATTAGGAGGTCAAAAGTGAGTAAGTAGGACTTGGAGGCTACTGAAATGCAGCTCACTGGCTATGCAACCTGGTCTCTTAACATAGTTTGATGTCTGTGAAAGTGCATAAGAAGCGTGGAAATGGATCGGAGTTGTCCAGTTCACCTGTATGAGCTGCATGACTGAACACATCAATCGCGAGGGCTTCTGAAATGGTATACAGTTTTTGGTGGTGTCATCTGTGCCATTTGAACAGAATTAACAATGAGGAGAAGATGAAAAGAAGAAGAAGAAGAAGAAGAAGACCTTTGCATTGTGAACAGCAAGCTCTGCCCTCTGCTCCTCTCTTTTGCGACGCTCCAAAGCTTTGGCCTCCACACGCATTCTCCGCTGCTCTGCCCTGGCCTGAGTCAGATTGTCATGTTAGGTCTTTCCTCACTGTCCAGGATTCATGTACCTTCCTTCCAAATTTGGCAGAAAATTTGAGGAACCAAGAACCAGAAAGAAGGAAGGAAAAGAAAGAAAGAAACCGGTAAGGAACCGTGACATACACAAAAGAGAAAAAAAATATTGAAATGGAGAACATTGGCAATGGGTATGTGCGCAATGGAGACGATGATGATCAGGTACTAGTACCCTACCTGAAGCGTTTGAGCGTGAGCTTCAGTTTTACGAGTTTCTGCCTCCAGGTATGCTGCCGCCTCCGCCTCCACACGTCCGCGATGCGCAAGCGCAAACACCTCTGCCTTCTGGTTTCCCAGCATCGACCCGTCCTTGGTAGACAAGGAAGAAGGAAGGGTAGTGGGCAACGCCGCCGCCAGGCGCACATGATCCATATCAAGCGGCCCCGCGGAAGACTCCACCACCTCAAGACCACTACTAGTAGCCATGTCAGGCGGAGCCCAGCTAGGCTGCTGCACTGGCGATGCGTTCACCGCCATCATCCCTGCATCGCACGCTCCCATTTTCCAAATCTTGCGACAAAAAAACACTCCTGGGATCGAAGCAAATACAAACGAAGAGAACCCAATTGGGTACCACCGGCACCCAAGCTCCAGATTCTTCTGCTTCACAAGTCTTCAGAAGTTTTCAGATTCTTGCAAAAAACGTTGTTGTTGTGGTGTCTTCAGAAATGCTCCTACTCTTCGTCTGTCTTCAGAAATCTTCTTTTTCTTCTTCTTCTTTTGCTATCTTCAGAATCTTGTAAAAAAAATCCGGTGCAAGCAAATACAAAGAAGGAAACCCAATTACCACCGGCACCCAAGCGTCAGATTCTTCTTCTCTTCAGATTCTTGTAGAAAATCTGTCTTCTGTCTTCAGAATCTTGTAAGAAATTTTCTGATGGAAGCAAATACAAAGAAGAAAACCCAATTACCACCAGCACCCAAGCTTCAGATATTCTTGTATCTTTTTCTTCTTGAAACAGAGAAAGATCGATAGACTTCTTGTCAAACAAAAAGTTACACATTGAACTGTTGTTCAAAATGATCCTTGAATGCGTTCTCTAATGATCTCTCTTCTTCAAAGCTCACGAATTTTTCTGTGACCAAGTTCTCTCAATCTTGATCTGGCACCAACTTAGTAGACAAGTATCATCATCATCATCATCATCATCATCCCCATGCACATTTTTTGCAAATAACACAAGTCCAGTTCCTTTGAACTCTTTGTTCTGCTGCGGATCCTGCAAGCAAAGCACGGCCCCTGATCCCACTGGTACATCTCTTGCAAGAACATTCAGAGCCCAAATTTTTGATGTTTGTTGGCAACTCAATCAATTTGAGAGAGAGAGAGAGAGAGAGAGAGAGAGAGAGTCTTGTTTTGTTGTTGTTGTTATGGACGTTTGGGGAAAATTTAGCTGTTTCTTGCCTTCTTTGAATTATGTGATCATGGCAAATTATTATGTACACTACTACCACCTAAATCTCTTCTGGTTTTTTTTCTTTCTACTAAACTAGTGTAGCCTGTGCCCTTGGCCCAAGTGTGAACACATTCTTTATTTTTCTAACTTCAGCAATGTGAACACATACATTGAGGGCTCGACTGATTTTTACTTCCAAACCCAATTTTTGCAAATTTGTTTGAATTTTCAGCAAAAAAAAAATCCACTCCAAAATCAATATCTTTCACACCTTAAGCTCTGAAAATTATGAAATAAACTCTACTAAATCTGACTCGCCGAGGGCTTTTCAACAATGCCAAGAATGCCTTCAAATTCCAATGCAGTTTTCAGTTTCAATTTTATTTTTATTGAGAAAACCGTTCATAATCAAGGAACCATCGGTTCTGGTTTTTAAAGAAAAAATCAGAATCAGAGAACCGTGGGTTCCTGTCATTTCAGAAACATAAAGAAATAGAGAGTTTTCAGGAAAGAACCGTGTGGTAAAAAAGGTAGGTTTTTGAAATCTGCAAATTCTTTTAGAACCATGGTTATATAACAAAATCAATTTTTTGAAAATTCAATTTGATAATAACTGTGATTAGCATAATTGGTTTGGGTAATGGTGACGTGTAAAAACTTGATTTGACACAATCTTTGTTTTTTGAAAAACAATTATCAAAAAAAAAATTCTAAATTTGCAAAAATTTGCAATGAGTACCTCCAACATGAAAGGGTACTTAAGATTTTTCTATTTTCATATTTTGAATATGGTCAAATTGAGCTAAATATTCTTATGGATAATGTTCACTTGAGGAACATCACAAAATTGAAAAATGAAACACTGTCTTGGCAGCTTCGACACTGATTATATTATTTTAAGAAATGTTGGAATTTACAAGCAAAAAAATTCAAGATTTTTTTTGGAAGGAAAAAACAATGACTTTTCAAGAATATTCTATTTGTTGAAATGGGAATCTTAAAATCAATTAATTATTGGACAGGCATCTGTTGAAGTTGCCAAGGTACTAAGGCAATCAGTTTGATGTCCTATTCAGGTACCAAACAAATTAGGGTTTTTCCCTTAGGGCGCTGGGGTGTGTGGTCTTGTTTGTGTTGGTTCCAATTTTCGTACTGCCAGTTCCACTTCTGATGTGAAGAATCAACAGTCAGGAGCACTGCAGTGATGTCAATCAATGGTGGAGAACACCGGTTACACTTTGTAACAAGCCTTGGTAGAGTGTTTGCAACCTAATGGAACAACACTCGACATATTGAACTCAACATGTTCCTGAGTGGAATGGTCTCTACAAGACCTGTTCCGTAGTACCTATGAACAAATAAATCAAGCTCCATATGGTAAGTTGTCATTTAATCAGGTGGGAGCAGATTTTACCAGGGTCCCATTCCAAATTGTAATCACTTTTGCCCCCACCAATGATGACGATTCACATCATTACCTAGAGTGCTATACTCAACATTTGATTCACACAATCCGAAGTGTGAACTCGGAGAACCAAAAGTGGAACCAGCAGATGACCTAACCCTTTTGAACCTTGTTTAGGGTTTTAGGGTTTTACCTAGGGACAAGGTTCAAAAGGTACCCAAATAGGACACCCAAACTGATTATGTGTACTCTGGCCTTAAAATTGAAGCCTTCATAGGGGCTTTGCCCTTCTAACTCATGGTAAAAGAAAACTCAAACCTTTTAGGTGTGTCTGAGGTCAAAGGATCATTGAACATGTGGGAATCAAGGTATGTTATTCAATGATCTGAGTCATATCCTCAAGTTTGTAAATGTGCTTTGTTGTAAATTTGAATAATTTCGTATGTCATTTATATAAATCTTCCATATGTATGTGCCATATACATTTTGTATGGTTGTCAAAAAGTGACATTCATTTGGTGATGCTTGATTCAAGTTTGGAGAAACTCAAGGAGCATTGAAAATTCATGTGTGCATTTATATTTGTATTCTATTGATTGTGTGCAATAAAGTGTGAGGAAATTTCATATTGTATAATTGTATTGTTATGTGTCATGTAATGAAGCTAATGCAAAAATTGGTGAAGGGCAATAATAGTTGATGACCTTCACCTTTGAAGAAGGGCAATGTTGAATCTAAACTTTTAAAATGGAGAGCAGATTTTGAAGGTAGCCTTCATGTCAAAGGACAAACGTGGCCCGTCAATTTGAAGGCCTTAATCTATGGACTGTGTCAAGGTTGGTATGATGAAACACGGTCATGTCATGTGGTAATGGGTTGGACCAAGGCCTATTCCAAATTGTATCTGGTGTTCCCCATTGTTGATTCGCATCACTAGAGTGCTTGTGACTCACATCACACAAAAGTGGAACCGGTTTTTTTCTTTTAGGATTTAAGAAAAGAAGCCAAGCTGGCTCACAAGAATGTAAGAGCACGAAAAAAAATGCACCCTTTATTTTTCAAAATTAAAATAAAAAATGATGACATATGTTAAATGTTTTAAAAAATGAAATGAATCCTTAGCTTAATTAATGGCAAAGTAAGTTGGAATATGAAGTAGCAAAGAAAGTACCTAATTAAGTGACCTAGAGGAATGATAAAAGGATAAATGAGATGATGACAGAATAATTATTGCAACCACAAGCCTTTTGACCCCAACAATAAAATGATTGGTATGATTTTTATCTTAAGCAGTAGAATTTTGGCAAAAGGAGTTTGTTTGCAAACTAAGCTTTTTTTGTGGTGATGTTTATTACATTTTTTTGTTGGGTGGGTGTTATGTAATTGTTTACAGGTTGGAAAGTTAGAGAACAAGGAAAAAGGAGTTGGTGTTTTCTAAAGGGAAGGATCCAGAAAACAAACTCTTGAGCACCTCTTTTATTTTCTTTTTTCTTTTTTCTTCTCTCTCCCTTTTTTTTATGCCTTTCTTTTTTGTAATAACAATTTTGAACATGATCAATTACAATATTCAAGTTATTTTTGAAAATCAAGGAACAATAAACATGTGAAGGTCACTGATGTTATTAATAGTATGTTGTCACATTCGGGGTTGGATTACAAATTTCCTAGGTTTTATAGGTTCATACAAATTTTGTATGAAATTCGATATTCATAGGTTTGTATAAAAATCACATAATTTTATGCAAAGTCATATCATGATAATTACAAAAATTTAATTAAAATGTAAATCATACATACTTCACATCAAAACATCATAAAAATAAAATAAAATAATTTATATAAAAAATATGTAAATACATTTTTGTGCCATTTTTATATTTTGAAGTCCATGGATTTTGCATAGACATATTATTTTATGATTTTCACATAAATTTTATTGAAATTTTGTGATATTTTAAAAAAGATTTCATTGCAAAATATATAAAATTATCCATTGAATTTCAAAGATATTAACCAAAAAGGTTAAAACTAAACTTTTAAAAAGTGCAACTTGAATGTAAGATATTGCATTTTTTCCTTCCTTGAGAGTTAGTGAGGTGAACAACAAACTAAAAAACATTTGTTTGTCATTATGAATTTTTCATGATTTCAAATTTTATCCATATAGACATTTGTGTAATCTATGTTTTGTGCACATGACAACAAGCCCAAGTTGAAGTTTGCATTATGCACATGGTAGCCAATTTAAGTTCAAGTTCATATTTTGCACATGGTAACCAACTTGAGTTCAAGTTCAAGCCCACGATGAGAGAGATAAATAAAGAATTACGATACAATGTATCACAAGTAAAGATTAGTTTGTTGGGCCTTGCCCCCATAAAGACACGGACTATTGCATTGGATTCAACTTTTGGAAGTTTTACCTTATTAGAATCGATTTCACATTAAATGAACTGGTTTTTTTGATGAAAGTGTTTAGATTATTTAGATTGGAATGGAATTTTTTGGTGTTTAGAGTGTGAACACATTAGGTAGATGTACAACATCTTATCTATTGGCAGGGCTAGCGTGTTTGTGATGCCTTGTTATGTTTGTTTTAGGTGCATTTGCATATCTAGTGATAAAAAAATTGAACATCCTCGATCAATTTTGCATTTTTTACAACTTGAGTCAATTCATGTTACGGGAACTAATAACCAAGTAGAAGCTATCAAATCAAAGAAAATGTTGTGATAACAAAATTTATTTAAAGATTTTCTTTATTCCTTGCCTACATATAGTTTGTGAACTTGACTATGTGCTATATATTCTCAAATGCATTGACAATTTAGAGATATTAAAATTTTATATTAATGATTTTTTAAAGGAGGGTTTTATTGTATCAATCTAGTTGGATATATGTATTAAAAAAATGATACTTTACAATCCATTGTATTGATGTGGGAAACATTTTATTGTTCAAATGTGTGACATATATTATTTTGACTATTTTCATTGTGTGGACTTATTTTGGATCTTTTTTGCTTTAAAACCTTGTCATACACTTGCAAAGCTTATAAATGTGTTTTAACACTTTGTTATATTAAGTCTAATGTGCAATTGTTTATACATATTAAAAAAATTTCTTACCTTTTAAATTTAAGAAGAAAATATTAATATATATTTAAAATGTATTGATTACACAATGGGTGAATTATATATTAATATTTTCTGATACATTAACAATTATCTTACAATAATCATAATTTACATAGAAATGTGGCAACCCCTTGTTTATGTATTTTGAAAAAAAATCTCATCTTTACTATGTTTAAGCATGTATGGGAGCTTTCAATTGAAAAAACCTTTAGTGTATCAAAAAAATGTGACAAATAACTTTGGATCCTTACAATTAAAAAATGATAAAAAACATATGTTAGGTGTTAATTTGAAAAATAGCAATAAACCATTCACCCAAAAATAGTGTATGAATATTTTTTGATATATTAGCAACTACTTTATAATACCCATAAACTCAAGAATGGGACAACCTTTTATTTATGTAATTTTGAAATTTTTCTTACCCTTGGTTACAAAATACATATGTATTGTGGGACTCATGATGAACACAACATAATACATGATGTCATGATGCATCAATACATTGTGGTTTCAATACATTGCAAAATAAAATGAAAAATTACTATTGCTATTTACAATATTTATTGCTAGGTGAAAATTAATATTATTAATGATTTCATTGTTTTTACTCATGTGCACATATTTTTTGCAACCTAAGCCAAGATGCCCATTGACTTGTACAAAAATGTACAAATGTAAACAATTGGTAAGCACTTGCCATCAAAACCCAACAATCATTTTGTGCTAGGGTCTTTTTGACTTCTCTATCAAAATCCCAAGTTGAAATTTAAATTAGAAAAAACCTTGAGATTCCCTTTAACAAAAGAAGACGAAGAAGTGATTAAATTAAAAATACTTTCTTACAATTTTTGGCCAGTAATAAAAAAAGGCTGAGGAGAAGTAGCAAAACCAAAAAGAGTGGACTTCTCAGTCCTTTATTCCTCAAAGGAAAGACCCCCCCCCCCCCCCCCCCCCCCCCCCCCCCCTCCCCGGCGCGCCC